>ERZ808246.1822-NODE-1822-length-14422-cov-4.060973_pt1 | contig 14422 bp, 11 predicted proteins | sample MGYA00521083_ERZ808246 | MGnify/ENA primary metagenome ERZ808246 (study PRJEB31516, sample SAMN03275577) | gut metagenome | biome: mammalia-associated habitat; material: feces | host: Papio cynocephalus | place: Kenya | collected 2012-07-07 ...
GCGTTCTTCTCGCTGGTGTCCACCCTGATGGTGCTGGGCATCGTGCTGATGGGCTGCTCGGAGTGGGTGCTGTTCAAAAACTACTTTGCCAACGACCGGTATGAGACGCTGGATCAGGTGGTGGGGGTGACACAGCGCACCGCTCAGTATCTGGCGCAGAAAGCTACTCTGCCGGAGGGCGACGAGCTGGATGCTCTGAGCACTAAGCTGGAGATCATCGGTGAGAGTGCCGAAGCTTATCTGTTCTTCACCGACAAGGACGGCAATGTGATGATCGCTTCCAGTCCGGACAAGCTGGAAACACAGCTGGTGCCGGAAGAGATGATGGAAAAGGTCGAAGTTTCCGGTGCGGATTATTACCATGTGTTCGGTACGCTGGACGGCGTGCTGAACGAAAAAAGCTACGTCACGGTCAGCCCGATGTGCAATGAACAAGGAGAGCAGAACGGCTATCTGTTCCTGTGTTCTTCCGGAGAGCAGCTGACCGAGTTCAAGCAGCAGTTCTGGTCCAATTTTCTGGTGTCCGCCTGCCTGATGCTGCTGTGTGCCAATCTGCTGACCAGACTGTTGATGCGGCGTCTGACCGACCCGCTTCAGAAGATCACCGATGCAGCCCAGCGGTTCGGCGGCGGTGACCTGTCGGTGCGGGTGGAAGGCGTGGAAGGAGAAGGCGAGGCCGCTGACCTTGCCCGGACCTTCAACACCATGGCCGAGAACATCCAGATGAACGACAATTCCCGGGGCCAGTTCATGGGCAATATCGCCCACGAGCTGCGTACCCCCATGACCACCATCAAGGGCTTCATCGACGGAATTCTGGACGGCACCATCCCGCCCGAGATGCAGAACCACTATCTGCAGCTGGTGTCGGAAGAGACTGGTCGTCTGGCCCGGCTGATCCAGAATATGCTGGATCTGTCCAAGCTGGAAAGCGGCGAGTATCAGGTCAACGCCCGGATGTTCAACATCTGGGAGACCCTGACCGGCGTGGCCCTTTCGGCAGAGCAGCGGATCAACGACGGCATGATCGAGATCGAGGGACTGACCATGGACGAAAAGGTTCTGGTCTATGCCGACCCCGACCTCATCCATCAGGTGGTCTACAACCTGCTGGATAACGCCATCAAGTTTACCCCTGCGGGCGGCACCATCCGCTTTGGGGTCGAAAAGCTGGGCCCGGATGTGGAGATCTCCATCTGGAACTCGGGTCAGGGCATCAGCCCTGAGGCTTTGCCCTATGTCTTCCAGCGGTTCTACAAGGAGGACCGTTCCCGGGGGCTTCATGCCCGGGGTGCGGGCCTTGGCCTGAACATCTGCAAGGTGCTGGTCAATCTCTCCGGCGGACAGATCCGGGTGGAGAGCCAGCAGGGCGAGTGGTGCCAGTTCGTCTTTACCCTGCCGGCACAGGCTCCCAACCCCGGCGGGATGAAGCGTCTGCCCGACGAGAGCGGCCGTCCCGGTGCGGTGGAAGACCCCGCCAGCATGAAGCCGGTCAACTGAATCCTGCACAGCCAGACTGCCTCCCGGAGGGTGAGGTGGTCTGGTTGTTTTGGTTTGCGCCGGAATTTTGTATTCTTTCCGTGAAAAACACGGCGGCGGGTTTGATTTTTTGCGCATTTTCATGTAAACTAGAAAATAGCTATGTCCTTCTCCTTCCGCAGGGCCTTTTGGGCCAGAAAAATGACGGAAAATGAGGACAATCAGCAGAAATCTTTCTGAAAATAACGGAGAGTATAATACAAATGACGATTGTAAGTCCTTCGATCCTTTCTGCCGACTTTGGCCATCTGGGCGATGACTGCCGGATGGTGCTGGATGCCGGTGCAAAGATGCTGCATTACGATGTGATGGACGGACACTTTGTGCCCAACATCAGCTTTGGTGTGCCGGTGCTCAAGAGCCTGCACAAAAACCTGCCGGATGCCTTCTATGATGTGCATCTGATGATCTCCCACCCGCTGGCCTATGCTGAGCCCTTCATCAAGGCCGGTGCCACCCTCTACAACTTCCATCTGGAATGTGAGGATGACATTCAGGAGACGCTGGATAAAGTCAAGGCTCTGGGCTGCAAGACCGGCCTGACCATCAAGCCGGGCACGTCGCCGGAAGAGCTGGCCCCCTATCTGGATCAGCTGGATCTGGTGCTGGTCATGAGCGTAGAGCCGGGCTTCGGCGGGCAAAAGTTCATGCCCTCGGCCCTCGATAAGCTCCGCTGGCTCAAAGCCGAGCGGGAGAAGCGGGGCCTGCACTTCCTGCTGGAAGTGGACGGCGGTGTGGACGATGCTACCGCCCCCCTCTGTGTGGAGGCTGGTGCCGATGTTCTGGTGGCAGGCAGTGCCGTCTTTGGTGCTGCTGACCCGGCGGCGGCCGTGGGCCGTCTGGCGGCTCTGTAAGGAGAACGCCATGGAAAAAACGATCATTGACCTGCAGGAGAAGGAGCTGGCCCGCACCGGCCGGTACTACCGGCATCTGTGCTGGATGGCGGTGCCGCTGCTCTGTATGTCCTGCTATCTGTATGGCCTGCGCCCGCTGCTGCTCTGCGGTGCGGCGGTGCTCACCGGCAATCTGTGCGACCGTCTGGTCAGCCTGCTGCGCCGGAGAGTGTATCAGGGCTGGGATTTTTCCAACGAGAGCTTTGCCCTTGTGATCGCATTGCTGCTGCCCGCTACGGTGGACTGGTATGTCCTGATCGCAGCAGTGATGGCAGGCGTCCTGATCGGCAAGGAGGCGTTTGGCGGCTACGGCAGCTATCCCTTCAACCCGGCGGCGGTGGGCTACACGGTGGCGGCGGTTTCCTGGCCGGAGCAGGTGTTCCGCTATCCGCAGCCCTATACGGCGATCCCCCTGTGGGACGCTTCTGGGGTGCCGGTGTCCAGCACCATTGCTGACACCATGCGCAGCGGCGGTATGCTGAATCTCAGTGCCATGAGTCTGGGGCTGGGCGAGTTTGCCGCTCCCATGGGCACCGGAGCGGCCCTGATCATCGTGGCCTGCGGCTTCTTCCTCTGGGCTCAGAAGGATATCCGGCTGAGCACCATGGTCAGCTTTGTTCTGACCAGTGCGCTCATCGCATTTTTCTTCCCCCGGCAGGCGGGCCTGATGGACTCTTCGCTGGTCTCCAGCTTCTGGTTCCGGATCAACTGTGTCCGGGACGAGCTGCTGACCGGTGCTATGCTGTTCAGTGCCGTGTTCCTCTTCAACGAACCCTATACCTGTGCCCATCACCGGATCGGGCGGATCCTCTACGGTGTGCTGCTGGGCGTGGTGACCATGGGCTTCCGGTATTTCGGCGTGTACGATACCGGTGTCTGCTTTGCACTGCTGACCCTCAACAGCATTTCCGGCTGGCTTGACCGGACCGAACTGCGGCTGTATCAGCTGCTCCACCGGGCCCCGGACGAGGGAGAGGAGGCTGCACAATGAGACGTGACGCTGCGGAACGATTCCTGAAAAATCCTGAGAAATATGCTCACCATGACCGGGTGTTCCTGAACAACCCTGCCGTGATGCAGGGCATGGGCCTTGCTCCGCTGGTGGTGCTGGCAACTTCCGGCCGGAACGCTTTCATGCTGGCGATCGCAGTGGCTTTGCTGCTGACGCCCTCCCGGCTGCTGGCCTGCCTGCTGAGCCGGGCCGTCCCCCTGAACGACGAGGAGCCCTCGGCGGAAGAGCTGGAAAAGAAACTGCTGTTCCGGGGGCTGATCTACTGCGGCAGCGCAGCAGTGGTGTATTTTCTGGTATACCCCATCCTGAACGCTCTGTTCGGGGTGGAACTGCTGAGTCTGGGCGTGTACCTGCCCCTGCTGGTGGTGGAGCCCCTGCTCATCTACCGTTTTGGCCGGGTGCAGGAGTGGCCCCGGAAAGCCTTTTCCAAGGGCATCCGGATCACCGTCGGCTACGGTCTGCTGCTTCTGCTGGTGGGCTGCATCCGGGAGTGGCTGGCGGCGGGCACCGTGTTCGGTGTGACCCTGACCCGGCCTGTCCTGCCTATGGCATCCATGCCGGCGGGCGGCTTCATCGTGCTGGGTGTGGTCTGCGCCGTCTGGCGTGCGCTGGTTTCCTGGCGGAAGAAGGACCTGCGGAACGAGGCCGGAAATGTGGTCGGCATGTATGCCCATAAGGAGGTGAACCACAAGCAATGAAGGAAGTGATGGATGCGGTTGCTACGTTTTTCGGCTATGCCGTGCTGGCGATCTTTGCGCAGAATGCCATCTTCACCCGAGGTCTCGGCGTGTCCCGGCTGGTGCAGCTGGTGGGCGACGACCGGACCAGCAGCTGGTGGTTCGCTTTGATGCTCTGCGTGACGCAGGTGCTGGTGGCTCCGCTGGCGTTCTATGCCGGCGGGTTCATCGCCCCGCTGGAAAACCGGGCACAGCTGCGGCCGCTGGTCTATCTGGCCTGCATCGCAGTGGTCTGCCTGTTTGAGCTACTGGTGCTCCGGCTGGTGCATGGGCCCCGCAGCGGTCAGCTTATCCGTATTCTGCCGTTGGCGGCGTTGAACAGCTGCGTGCTGGGCACGGTGCTGGTGGAGCGGACCCAGAGCTTTTCGCTGGGGCAGTCGCTGGGCTTTGGTCTGGGCAGCGGTCTGGGCTATCTGCTGGCGGTCATGCTGGTCACCGAGGCAAGCAACCGGCTGCGCAGCCGGGCGATTCCGTCGGCATTCCGGGGCCTGCCCATCACGCTGATCTATGTCGGCGTGCTGGCACTGGCCATCTATGGCTTTACCGGACATTCTGTGATCCTGTAATTGAAACAGGGAGGGTGGTACGATTATGGCACACTACAAAAAACGTCCAAAGGTCAAACGCTACCGGCGGAGTTTTTACAGCCGTGAAATGCGGATCAAAAAAGGGGTGGGCATTGCGGTTCTGGTGATCGCAGTGCTGGCGGCAGCGTGGGTGGCCGCCCCCCATGTCATCGACTGGGCTACCCACACCTGGTATACCGTGGTGCGCAACCGGGATCTGGAAGCGGAGTCGGCTTCAGCGTCGGCCGCCGCTTCCAGCGAGGCAGCGGCATCCAGTGCGGCGGCAGCATCTTCCCGGTCGGAGGAGCCTGTGGTCACGGAACCTGAGCCCACGCCCGGCACCGCCATCGTGGAGGGCAGCTGGGCCGAGGTGGATGTATCGTCCCTGACCGACGATGCCGCCATTCAGGCAGCGGCGCAGCAGCTGGCAGCGCAGGGAGTGACCTATGCCAAGGTCACCCTCAAGGACGGCGACGGCACCATCTGGTATCCGTCTCAGCTGGCCCCGGCAGCCAACAGCATCGGCGGCACGACGGTGGACCCTGCCCGGATCGCTGCGATCTTCAAGGAAAACGGTCTCGTTCCTGTGGCATCTCTTGCAGCGTTCAAAGATCCCGTTGTGCCCCGCACGGTGCGGAGCATGGCTATCGGTTACACCGGGCAGGAATACCTCTGGCTGGACAACAAGGCATCGGCGGGCGGCAATCCGTGGCTGAACCCCTATTCGGCTGAGGTAGTCCAGTTCATCGGCGACCTCATCGATGAAGTGCACGGCATGGGTTTTGACCAGATTGTGCTGACCAATGTGCAGTTCCCCTCGGCAAAGAACGGCAAACAGGACTTCGGCCAGACGAATGGCGTGGACCGTGCCGGGCAGCTGGCGGCAGATATCGCCGCATGGCAGGCCCGCTTTGAGGGCAGCGTGACCCTCTGGTACAGCTATTCACTGGGTCAGGTGACCGACACCGCCACGACGCTGGGAGCTCCGGCGGCGCAGCTGGGGATGAAGAACCTGCTGGTGACCGTGCCCGCCAAGTCCTCTCTGGATGAAACGGGCCGTGCAGAGCTGACCCAGACCCTGACGGATGCCGGGGTGGAGCACAGCGTCATCGAGGACTCTGCGGCAAATTATTTTGGCTGAACCTTGGTATTATGAAAGCGAGGAATCTACTATGAACAACACATCCTGCTTTTCTCCTGCCCATATCCTGCTGCCTGCGGAAAATATTCCGCTGGAAAAGTGGGGCTGCATCGCCTGTGATCAGTTCACCAGTGACCGGGAATATTGGAAAAAGGCGGCGCAGACCGCTTCCGGCAGCCCCAGCACCCTGAACCTGATCCTGCCGGAGGTCTATCTGGAGGACGGCGATGCCGCTGCCCGGGTGGAGACCATCCACAAGACCATGGACGAATACGCACAGAATGTTCTGACCCGGGCCGTAGACGGCTTTGTGTATGTTGAGCGCACCGAGCAGAGCGGCCGGGTGCGGCAGGGCCTTGTGGGAAAGATCGATCTGGAGGCCTACAGTTACATCAAGGGCTCCCGCCCGGCGATCCGTCCCAGTGAAAAGACCGTGGAATCCCGCATCCCGCCCCGGATGGCGGTGCGGCGGGGCGCAGCACTGGAAACGCCCCATGTGATGATGCTGGCCGATGATCCGGACTGCACCCTCATTGAGCCCATCGGCGCACGGAAGAACGAGCTGCGGAAGGTCTACGAGGGTGAACTGATGCTGGGCGGCGGCCATGTTGCGGGCTGGGCTGTAGAAGACCCGGCTCTGCTGGCGCAGATAGACAAGGCCCTGAACGGTCTGGGCAGTCAGGAAGCCTTTGACGCAAAATATCCCGAGGCGAAGGGTGCACGGCCCCTGACGCTGGCTGTGGGCGACGGCAACCATTCTCTGGCGTCGGCCAAGGCCTGCTGGGAAGAGCTGAAAAAGACCCTGACCCCCGAGCAGCAGAAGAATCACCCGGCCCGGTGGTGTCTGGCAGAGGTCTGCAATGTCCACTCTCCGGCCATCGAGATCGAGCCCATCCATCGTGTTCTCTTCAATGTGGACTGCGGTGCGGTGCTGCTGGCTCTGATCACTTGGAGCGACGCCAATATGGCGGGCATCTGCTTCGGCAATGCGAAGCAGCAGTCCTTTACGCTGGCAGGGCCCCATGTTTCCAATGTGCTGAGCTTTGAAGACCCGGTGGCCCCTCTAACTGTGGGCACCATTGACGAATTTATTGAATATTTCCTTGCCCGCCATAAGGAGGCCCGGGTGGACTATGTTCACGACGAGCCTGCCGTTCGTGCACTGACCAGGCAGGGCGGTGTGGCCTTCCTGCTGCCGCCCTTTGAGAAGCGGGATCTGTTCAAGGGGGTCGTGCTGGGCGGCGTGCTTCCCCGCAAGACCTTCAGCATGGGCCATGCCGAGGAAAAGCGGTACTATATCGAGTGCCGTAAGATCAAAGAATAACTAGGAGAACCATGACTTTTAACGAATTGAATCTGTCCGCCCCCCTGCTGCGTGCCATTGCGGAGGCGGGCTATGAGAATCCCTCCCCCATTCAGGCATCGGCCATTCCGCCGGTGCTTGAGGGAAGGGACTTGATGGGCTGCGCCCAGACCGGAACCGGCAAGACGGCGGCGTTTGCGCTGCCCATGCTGGACCGGCTGACGGCAATGCCCGCACGGAAGAACGGGGCCGTCCGTGCCCTGATCCTCACCCCCACCCGGGAGCTTGCTTTGCAGATCGGCGAAAGCTTTGCCGCCTACGGCAAGTACCTCAAGCTGCGCAGCACCGTCATCTTTGGCGGTGTGGGGCAGGCTCCGCAGGTGGAGGCCATCAAAAAAGGCGTTGAGATCCTCATCGCCTGCCCGGGCCGTCTGAACGACCTTGTGGGGCAGGGGCTCATTGACCTTTCCAACATTGAGATCTTTGTTCTGGACGAAGCCGACCGGATGCTGGACATGGGCTTTGTCCACGATGTGAAGCGGGTGATCGCAAAGCTGCCGGAAAAACGGCAGAACCTGATGTTCAGTGCCACTATGCCCAAGGAGATCGAGCAGCTGGCATCGGGCATCCTCCACGACCCCGCCTTTGTCAAGGTGGACCCGGTGTCCAGCACGGTGGACCGGATCGCCCAGAGCCTTTACTTTGTGGAAAAGGGCAATAAGAAATTTCTGCTGCCCTGGCTCATCAAGAACCTGAATCCGCCGGTGCAGAATGCACTGGTGTTCAGCCGTACCAAGCATGGTGCGGATAAAATTGCAAAAGACCTGACCAAGCAGGGCATTCCCGCTGCGGCGATCCATGGCAACAAGAGCCAGAGTGCCCGGGTGGCTGCGCTGGAAGGCTTCAAGGCTGGCAAGACCAAAGTGCTGGTGGCAACGGATATCGCCGCCCGGGGCATCGACATCAGCGAGCTGTCCCATGTCTTTAACTACGATCTGCCGGAGGTCCCCGAGACCTATGTCCACCGGATCGGCCGGACGGCCCGGGCCGGTGCCGACGGCACGGCAGTGAGCTTCTGTGCCCCGGAGGAGCAGGAGTATCTGGCCGGAATCGAAAAACTGAACCGTCGGAAGATTCCGGTGGTGTCCGGTCATCCCTGGGACGGTGTGCCCGCTCCGGTCAAGGCAGCTCCCCCGGTGCGGGGCCGTAAACCCAAAGCTGAAAAAGCAGAGGAAACTGCCCCGGAAACAAAGCAGCCTGCCAAAGCGGCAAAGGCTGCAAAAGGAAAAGCGGAATCGGCTCCCGCAAAGGTAGAAAAGCCTGCAAAGCAGCCGAAACCTCAGAAAATTGTGAGAATAGAGGAACAACCGATGGATGAAAACCAGAAGCGCACACCCGGCGGGCGCAATGAGAACCGCCGTTCCAATAACAACCACCCCCGCCGTGAAAACGGTGCAGCAGGGAATGTCAACCGAGGCAGCAATGCGCAGCCCAAGTTTGACCCCCATTTTGTGAGCGCACCTGAGGCAACACCTCTCCGCCCGGCCAAAAAGGCTCCGGCAGTACAGCCTGCCCCCCAGATCAGGACCGCACGAAACGCACAGTCCCAGAATGGCCAGAACAATGCCCGCACCGAGAACCCGGGTGCAGGCCGCAGCGGCCGGAACGCTGCCCCCGCAAAGAATGAGCGTCCGGCCCGGAACAGTGGCCGCAGTGACCGGACGGACCGCAGCGAGAATGGCCGCAGCCGGAACGGTGCAGGCACCTTCAATGCCTCCGCACGTCCGGCCCGGAAGCCGGAGCAGAATACCCGCAGCCGGGGCCGCAATCTGCCTGCAAAGGACGAGGACCCGGGCCTTGTGCTCATCAGCCGCCGCCCGCCGCAGCAGAAGTTTACCAATTTTGAGGAGTATATGAACGCCCATGGCGGCGCAACGGCTCCCATCGAGGATCACAGCGAGGAAGTTTAAGGATGCAGACAGTTTGGAAGGATGCCCCCTGGTGCTGCCCCCTCTGCGGTGAGCCGCTGACTGGAGAAAGCACCCTGAAATGTCCCGCCGGACACAGCTTTGACCGTGCCAAGGAGGGTTACTGGCATCTGCTTCCGGTGCAGAAGATGCGCACCAGGACCCCCGGCGACGGCAAAGAGATGGTAGCCGCCCGTCGGGCCTTCCTGAACGCCGGGTATTACGGCATCTTCGGGCAGGCGGCAGGAGAACTCTGTCTGGAATATGGCCAGCCTGCCGCCCCGGACCGGGCTCTGCATCTGCTGGATGCGGGCTGCGGCGAGGGCTGGTATGACCGGTGCATCGCCGGGCAGTTTGATGCGGCGGGCAAACCGCTGGAACTGGCTGGTTTCGACATTGCAAAACCGGCGGTCCGGCTGGCGGCAAAGGCCCTGCCCGGAGCGAAATATGCGGTGGCATCCAGCTTTCATCAGCCGGTGCAGACCGGCTGGGCAGACCTGCTGTTCAACTGCTTTTCGCCGTTTGCACAGGAGGAATTCCGCCGGGTGCTGCGGCCCGGCGGACGGATGATCTATGTCGTCCCCGGGGAGGAGCATCTTTACCAGATGAAAGCCGTCCTCTACGAAAAGCCCTACAAAAACCCGGTGCAGCAGATCGAGTATCCGGGCTTCCGTCCCATCGGGGAGCGGGAAGTCTCGGGGGAGATCACAGTCCCGGCAGACCAGCTGGAAGCGTTGTTTGGGATGACGCCCTACTACTGGAAAACGCCCCGGGACGGTGCGGCCCGCCTTGCGGCTCTGCCGCAGCTGACCACGGCGATCTCGTTCCGCTTCCTCGTATTTGAAAAAGAATAAAATGCACACAACCCACAGGAGCCGGGACCATAAGGTCCCGGCTCCTGTGGGTTGTTGTATCAGAAAAGACGATAGAGAGCAGAATTACTTCTTCTCACCCTTGTCCAGAAGCTTTGCACGCTCGAGGGCAGGACGCAGGGCGAGGTAGAGGATGACCACACAGACGGTGGAAGCCACGCTGTTGACAAAGGTGATGCCGCCGGTGATCTTGGTCAGGGCCTTGGCGATGGTATACTCCTGACCGAAAATGTACACATTGCGGAAGTAGCCGAGGAACGGGTCGGTAAAGACGTTCAGGAGCAGACCGGAACCGGCGGAGACGATGACCTTGACCAGATAGCCGGGGCTGTGGCGGTCCAGTTCCTTCAGCTTAAAGACCTTGTGGGCCACGGCACCGCAGGTGATGCCGATGATGAACTTGAGCACGAAGGTGGTAATGGCATAGCCCGGGTCACCGGCCAGAATGTCGGCCAGAGCCAGACCGATGGCACCGGCCAGACCGCCGGACACACCGTCCAGCAACAGGGCGGTCAGGGCCGTGAAGGTGTTGCCCAGATGGAACGAGGAACCGCCGTAGAAGGGGATCCGGAAGAACAGATAGGCAATCAGGCTCAAAGCTGCCATGACGCCGGTCAGAGCCAGTTCGTGCACGGTAAAGGTGCGCTTGTAAAGGATACTTGCAAAGACGATGACAATGACAACGACTGCCAGCAGCAGCCACATTGCGGTGGTAGACATGATTTTTCCCTCCAATTTTAACGTTTGCCGAACCGGGCAAGGCCAGGCCCCTTTCTTTTGCAGCAGCAGAAGCGTTCGGTCACAACGGATTACCCATAAAACTACTTGACATTTGGGTGTCCAGCGGGTATGCTCCTATTATACGCAGAACTGGCCCCATGAAAATACCCAGAATAAAGTTTTTTTATGGGGTCAGTTTGGAGAGGTGCCCAAAGCAGGGAGGGGTTCTATGGTCCATTTGACAACAGCACTGGATGCGGCATCGGCGGTGCCGCTGTATGAACAGCTCTATAAAAGCCTTGCGGACGAGATGCGGGCGGGCACCCTTGCCGCCGGCACCCGGATGCCGGGCAAGCGGCGGCTGGCGGCAGAGCTGTCGGTGTCGGTGAACACCGTGGATGCGGCCTATCAGCTTCTGGCGGCGGAGGGCTATCTGGAATCCCGGGAGCGCAGTGGCTTTTATGTGCAGGAGTATCTGGCCCTGCCCCAGCGGACGGAGCCGGAAATGCAGGCCGCCGCACCGGTGCAGCCGCCGGAACCGAAGGACACGCCGGTGCAGTTTGACCTCTCCACCCGGGGGGTGGATCCGGGACTGTTTCCCTTCCGCACCTGGGCAAGGCTGCAAAAGGAACTGCTCTACTCCTCGCCGGAGCTGCTGACCCATGGCGATGCACAGGGAGACATCGAGCTACGGCAGGCATTGGCGGAGTATCTGGAAGAATACCGGGGCGTGCGGTGCGGGGCAGACCAGATCGTTGTAGGGGCGGGTCTGGAATATCTGCTGGGCCTGCTGGCTCCGCTGCTTCCGGGAACGGCGGCGGTGGAGAACCCGGGCTATCCCCGGGCCCGGCAGGTGCTTGCCAACAACGGTGTGTCCTGCTGCTGCCTTCCGGTGGATGAGGGCGGCTTGTCCATTGAAGCGTTGTATCGTTCCGGGGCGGCGGTCTGCTATGTCACCCCCAGCCACCAGTTCCCCACCGGGGTCACCATGCCGGCGGGCCGGCGGGCCGAGCTGCTGCGCTGGGCATCCCGCCAGCCGGGGCAGCGGTACATTATCGAGGACGACTACGATTCGGAGTTCCGGTTCGACACCCGGCCCCTGCCCAGCCTGCAGGGAATGGCGGGGGCGGATGGGCCGGTGGTCTATCTTTCCACCTGTTCCCGGAGCCTTGCCCCCAGCATCCGGATCGCCTATATGGTCCTGCCACGGCATCTGCTCCCGGCTTGGCAGCGCACCTACCGGCTCTACTCCAGCCCGGTGGGGCGGTTTGAGCAGCAGACACTGGCCCGCTTTATCACCGAGGGCTATTTTACCCGGCATCTGGCCCGGGAACGGGTGGCCTACAAGGCCCGGCGGGATGCGCTGGCCAAGGCTCTGACCGGGGCTTTTGGGCCCGGGGAGCTGAAGCTGATGGGGCTCCACACCGGGCTGCATCTGCTGGCAAAGCTTGCAGACCCGCCCGCCGATGCCGCCCTCCGGGCTGCAGCGGCACAGGCCGGGATGCAGTTCAGCTTGCTGAGCGATTTTGACCTGACCGGCAGCAGGCAGGAAAAATGCGGTACACTGGTGCTGGGTTACGGCTCGTTGGCAGACGATGCCTGCCCATTGGTGGGGGAGACGTTGAAAAGGGTCTGCACCGCAGCCCGGGAAGCATCGTCGGGCCGGTAAAGAGAGCCGTCCCAGCTGCCGGGCAGAGCCTCGGCCCAGACAGGAGCGGAGCCGTTGGCCAGAAATTCCAGAATTTCTTCCAGATGTGTGTAGTCCTGCGCTGTCAGGTCCGTGAGAAGGGAAGAACTGTTGGTGCGCAGAGATTCCGGAAGAGCGGCGGGCAGAAGCTCAAGATTCTGCCGGAAAAAAGCGTCCCAGACCACGGCCCGGGCCGCAGCCCGGCGGAAAGGCGGAAGACTGGCGGCATATTCCTGCTCAAGTTCGCTGAGGACACGGTGGGCTTCGTCGGCAGAGAGCCCCTGCACCCCGTTGCCCATCCCGCAGAGGGTGAGCTCCTCCGGGGTAAGGGCTCCCGAAAAGCCCACCCGGAAGGAGCCATACCGCCCGGCCAGCCGGGAGAGCAGGGCGGGGGAAAGGGCCAGATACCGGGTATCTTCCGGCAGAGCCAGCAGCGGGGTCAGAGCTTCCCGGCAGCGGGCGGGCCCGGCAGAGGCATAGCAGTGGGCGAGGGTGGCATCCTTGCCGCCAAAATCCACGCAGGTCTCGGCGGGCAGGGCCAGCAGGCCAAGGCGGTTCTGAAAAGCGTCCAGATGCAGCAGCAGAAAGCCCGGATTTTCCCCGGTCAGGCAGACCAGAAGGGTCATCCGGTCTGCCTCGGCGGGGAGGTGCACCGGCACCCCTCGCTGGGATTCGGCGGCGGGCAGACGCTCCCGGACCGCTTTGCGGGTGAGCAGGACCGTGCCGCCCACAAGAGGCAGCAGAACCAGCAGGGCTGCACCCAGTGCAGCCCAGAAAGGGTTCCATCCGTGGGAAGGTGCGGTGTGACGGTGCATGGGGCACGCCTCCTTTGCGCCCCGGCAGGCCGGGGATGTTCAAGCGGAGTTTGCACAAAAATGCGATGCTTCATACAGAAAAGTCATACAACAACAAAATTCATCTCCCGGAATAAAAGATGAAACCTCGGCGTAAAATGGGGTGAAGCTCTTGCCAAAGCCGGGAAAATATGATAAGGTTTCAACAACATTTTCACGCACAACGAAGTGTGTCTGCCTGCGGCAGACTGCGCATGGGTGCGTGGTCAAAAAGCGGAGAGTGTGCGGGCAGAGCCTTTGGTTCTGTCCGCATTTTTCTGTTTCAGGAGGGGGAAAATTACAATGCTCGAAACCATTACCCGGGTCAACAATGCGGTCAACGGTGTAGTGTGGGGGCCGGTCGGTCTGGCCCTGCTGTTCTGCGCCGGATTCATCATGACCACCCGCACAGGGCTGTTTCAGTTCCGGCACTTTGGCTACTGGATGAAGAACACCATTGGTGCCATCTTCGTGGATAAGCACATCACGGCCCATACCGGCCGGGACGATAAGGCCATCAGCCAGTTCCAGAGCCTTTGCACGGCGTTGGCGGCTACCATCGGCACCGGCAACATTGTGGGCATTGCCACCGCCATCATCAGCGGCGGGCCGGGTGCCATCTTCTGGATGTGGGTCATGGCCCTGCTGGGCATGATGACCAGCTTTTCGGAAAATGTGCTGGGCGTCTACTACCGCCGCAAGAATGAAAAAGGCGAGTGGTCCGGCGGTGCCATGTACTACCTGACCGACGGCCTTGGTGCCAAGAAGGGCTGCAAGACGCTGGGCAAGGTGCTGGCGGTGCTGTTTGCCTGCTTCTGCATTCTGGCTTCCTTTGGCATTGGCAACATGAGCCAGATCAACTCCATTGCCGGCAACATGAACGTCGCCTTTGGCGTGCCCACCGTCGTCACCGGCCTTGTCCTGATGGTGGTCACGGCCCTTATCGTCATCGGCGGCCTGAAGCGCGTTGCCGCCGTCACCGAGAAGCTGGTGCCGCTCATGGCACTGTTCTACATCGCGGGCGCACTGGTCATCGTGGTGCTGCACGCGGGCAACATCCCGGCGGCCTTTGCTGCCATCTTCAAGGGTGCTTTCAACCTGAATGCAGCCGGCGGCGGTGCGCTGGGCTACGGCATCAGCCAGACCATCACC
>ERZ808246.1823-NODE-1823-length-14402-cov-4.445041_pt1 | contig 14402 bp, 9 predicted proteins | sample MGYA00521083_ERZ808246 | MGnify/ENA primary metagenome ERZ808246 (study PRJEB31516, sample SAMN03275577) | gut metagenome | biome: mammalia-associated habitat; material: feces | host: Papio cynocephalus | place: Kenya | collected 2012-07-07 ...
AGATACGGTATGTTTTTGGGCTTATGAAATTGACTCTCTTATGCTTAGACAACTCCAAGGTCAGCTCATTGCTGACTTTTTTATTTTAACACATATTCTCTTTTTTGTAAACAGCGAATTCGACAAAAACACCCGCGGGCGGGTGTTGACAAATTACAGGGTTTCGGATATAATATAAATACAAGGAGCTGTCCGATAGACGGTCTGCCCCTTATGTGATGTTAAATAACCGTCACTTTTAGAGCGAGTGGGCGGTTATTTTTTTTAAATCATATACAGAACTATAAGAATAAGTAATAATAAAACTAAAATTACTATTGTTTCTGTCATAATTTTCACCCTCCTTTCCTTGTGAAAAGAGGGCGAACGCCCTCTTTCTTAAAAAATGAAAGAAAGGGCAAACCGCCTACCGTTTATAGACATCTCCTTGATCAGCAGATAATCAAATCCGCTGACTTTTTTATTTTAACACATATTTTCTTTTTTGTAAACCCGGTTTTCGACAAAAACCGCCCGCATGCGATTCGTTTCTGCATGCGGGCGGTATTTGTTTGCTTATTTAATTCGCTTAATTCGCCGGTTAATTAAAAATTTCATTCGCGCTAAGTTTTGCTTATCAGCGTTATTTTGCCCGTATCGGACACCGAGTATCTGTACGTATACGAACTTGCGACGTAGCCCCGGCTGTTGACGTACTTAAACCGGACGTTGACCGTGCCCTCGCCGATGGATTTTAATATAAAATACTGTTTTCCGTCCTTTGTGTCGTCGGAGAAAAGCGTTAAATTCTGCTTATAATACGAATCCGAAAGAGTCATAACGCCCTGTCTGTCGAACGAACACTCCCACGAATAGCCCGAGGACGGGTTTGCGTACAGGGAAACCGTGACCGTATTCTGTTTAACGCCGAGCAATGTCGAAAACGCCGCGATTATCGCCGCGAATCGCTGCAGCCATCTGAAAAGCATGGACATCGGTCTCACCTCCGCAAGAGTTCAAATGCGCTCTTTCTTGTTTACAATTGTATCATTTTGTGAACAAAAAGTCAAACTTTTTTTAAAAATAATTCATATTTTAATTAATTTTCGTCACAATCATGATTTTATATACTTATTTTGCATATAATTCTTTGTAAATCTTCTTTGAAAGTTATTTACATTTATTTTTAATTAGTTTATAATAAGGATGTATTACTACGCTCCGAACATTCGGGGCATCAGGAGGTCAACTTATGTCAGCACCGACGTCAAAAGCAAAACTGCCGTCTAAGATCATCGCTCTCGTATTGAGTCTGATGATGATTCTGACGGCGATGCCTCTGTCGTTTATCGCTTCGGCGGACAACGGCTCGGGCATACTTACGCTGCCCTCGATCTCCGACGTGCATTACGTCGCGGATTTCAACAGAGGCAGCTACAACGACGCCTTTATGTCATGGGCGCACGCTAACAACAAACACGTAAAGCAGATGGATTCCCTGCTCGACTCCGCGCTCGCGGCGGTCGAGGAGCACGCAAAGCAGAACGGAATGAAGTACCTGCTTCTCGCGGGCGACCTTACGGCTAACGGCGAGCTTTCGAACCATGAGGCTCTCGCAAAGCGTCTTGAACAGTTCGAAAAGGACACGGGAATTCAGGTTATCGTAACCAACGGCAACCACGACATCAACAACTCGAACGCTTCCACTTTCATGAACGGCAAAGAGGAAGATACGATGAAAACCACCCCCGAGCAGTTCAAAAAAACGTATAAGAACCTCGGATGGGATCTTGCATACCACACCTACACCCCCTCAAAGGGCAAGGCGGGCATGCTTTCGTACTCCGTAAAGCTTGACGGCGGATACAGACTTATCGTCATGGACGCGGGCAAGTATTCTAAGGACAACACCGAAAATCAGAAGGACGAGCATGAGACCGGCGGTAACATCACCGACGGGCTTATGAACTGGATTCTCGCGGAGTGCGCCGACGCAAAGGCAAACGGCGAGACCGTTATCGGCATGACTCACTGGGATTTAAGCCCGCAGTCATACTTCCAGGGCTATGTTCTTCAGGGATTCGTAATGGATAACTGGGAGCAGGTATCCGACAAGCTCGCAGACGCGGGCATGCACTGGGTATTCACCGGTCACTCGCACTGCAGCGATATCTCCTCGACATATTCGGACAACGGAGAGTCGATTTATTCTATAATGACGTGCAGTCTCGTTGAGTTCCCCCACACATTCAGAGAGACTACGTTTACAAGAACCGGCTCAAACGTAAAGGCGGATTTCAATGTATACGACGCGGACTGCGTTAAGCCGATAACCGATTCCGACGGCGTAACGTATGAAGTTCCTTACAGAGAGAGCGCGTCGCTTAACGACCAGTATTACGACCTCGACCTCGCAGAGTACGTTACGAATATCGTAATGAGACTCATAAACGAAAAGGTCGTTCCCGGCATAAAAGAGGACGGCAGTCTTATCGACTACATTCAGAAGTCGTTTAATCTCGACCTCCAGTCCATGCTCAACGACCTTATCGGCGGCGGAATCACTATCGCGGGTATCGCCGTATTCAACGGCAAAAACATAATGAACCTCGTAAGAGATATTTCGACCCAGCTTGAAAAGAATTATCTCAAAGACACGACCAAATTAAGAGACATCGTTTACAATGCGGTAACCGCTCTTCTCAACGAGCCGATTTCCGAGGAAACGAGCAATAAATTCGCTTCGAAATACGGATTCGGCAGCGGTGACAAGGCCGGTACGCTCGGCGACGCGGCAAAGAACGTTCTCGTTTATATGTACGAGGGCAACGAGGACATTTCGGACGACGAATTCATGCTCGACGTACTCGCGCAGTGCGACGACGGAACTCTTACCGATAAGCTTCTCGACATAATCGTAAAGGATCTCCTCCACGGCGTTATCATGGACGAACTTCTTTCGAATATCGAAATCAATCTCGAAACCGTACTCGGACTCGACAAATCCTCGACTCTCGGCGGTTACTTCGACTATGCGATATCGGGAATTCTCGGTATGCTCGGTTCGGATAAATCGGCTATGGGCATTATCAACATGCTCCTCAGTAAGGGTATCGTCAAGCAGTACGGCACATCCGTAGACGAGATCGTTACAAATCTCAGAAACACTTACATTGATCAGCCCAGAAAGAGAAGCGTCGGCTGGTCGTTAAGAAACATTCTCGGCTCCATGGTAACCGACGAGGTTCCGCAGGTCAACGGCGACAACAACGTCTCCTACACATATTCGGGTCCCGTCGCAGTAGAAGCCACGAGCGAGAATATGAGAAAGCCCTCCGAGGTTACCGTAACGTTCGGCAAGGACACAAAGACGCAGGCTAACATCAACTGGTATACGAAATACTCGGTAACGGGTACGGATATCGAAATATACGAAGAGGGCGGAAACGTCAAGTTCACGGGTAAGAATTACGTTGATGACGGAATCGACGCTAAGAAGATAACCGAGGAAACGACGAGAACGTTCCCCGGAGTAGACGTAGGCGTATTCGGAATATTCGACCACGCGCTCACAACGCAGAGACACACCGTTAAGCTCTCGGGACTCGAACCCGGCGTTACCTACTATTACAGAGTCGGCGACGCGTCTAAGGGCTGGTGGAGCGAGACCGGAACGATCACGACCGCCGACGGAAGCGACAAAGTAACGTTCATTCACACGGGCGATCCCCAGGCTTCAAGCCCGAACGAGTACAGCGAATGGTACGACACCCTCGCGGCTGCAAACTCGCTTGTCGATTACGACTTCATTCTCAACACAGGTGACATCGTAGACCACGGCAACAACTTAAAGCAGTGGCAGTGGGCACTCGACAACGGCGCGGCAGACGAGATCATGAACACGTTCTTTGTTCCCGCTTCGGGCAACCACGAGGGCTACGGACAGAACGCGACGGTCACGAATTTCTATATAGATTCGGCTCCCGAGCAGGACACAACGACCGGCGTTTACTATTCATTCGATTATAATAACATTCACGCTGCGGTTCTCAATACGAACGACCTCAACGACAAGGACGCTCTTACCGACACGCAGATCGACTGGCTTAAAAAGGATATGAATTCATCCTCCGCACAGTGGAAATTCGTCGCAATTCACAAGGGCGTATACACAAACGGCACGCACTATTCCGACGACGACGTAACGGCTATCAGAGGTCAGCTCAAAACTCTGATGCCCGAACTCGGAATCGACGTAGTATTCCAGGGTCACGACCACGTTTATTTAAGAACGAACGCACTTAACGACAACAAAATCGCTTCGAACGGCTACAAGGGTACGACGATTTACGACGACGGCGCGTACAAGACCATGGAAGATCCCGAGGGCACGATTTATATTATAAGCGGTACCGCGGGAAGCAAGCATTATCCCGACCTCGGCGACGGCGAATCCGGCAAGGAGTTTCCCACCGCAGAGAAAATTTACAAGACCGAGAAATCTATGTTCTCCAAAGTCGTAGTTGACGGCGACATGCTCTATTTCGACGCATTCACAGTAGACGGAACGGCGACAAAAAACGTTGATTCATTCGCAATCAAAAAGACCGAACCCGAGTACATTAAGGGCGACGTAAATCTTGACGGAACCGTAAATGCGGCGGACGCAAGACTCGCGCTGAGAAACGCGGCAAAGATCGAAAATCTCTCGGCTCTCTCAATCAAAGCGGGCGACCTCGACGGTGACGGAGTTATCACCGCGGCGGAGGCTCGTACGATACTGAGAGTTGCGGCAAAACTCGAACATTTCTAAACCGAAAAAAAAGGAGTAACGGCACATGAAAAAACATTTTAAAAAGATTCTCGCCGTCGTTCTCTGTTTCGCAATGCTTCTTCCTCTCGCTCCCGCGGCATTCGCTGCGGAGTACGAGAACGATTACGTTATCGCGGAATCCGACGGCACAAAGAACGTAAACAAGATTACAAAGGGATTTTACAACGCTGTCGACAAGCTTATTAAAATTCTTGTCAAGGGCTTAAATCTCCTCGTTCCCGCTCCCAAGTCATGGGAAAGCTCGGATAACTATTCGTCCGACGGTTTCATGGCGGGCAGTTCCGAATTCTTAAGCGAACCCGCCGAGGGTGCGCAGTGGTCGCTCGGCTACGGCGAGGCTTCGCTCCTTGAGGGGCAGAACATTATGGACGGCAGTCACTACGTCGCGGGCTCTCTCTCCGTTAAGGATAAGCTTGTTACGAGCGTAGCGGACGATCTTAAAGTCAGAACAATCGCTCTCGACGACGGAAGCTCAAGAGGAATCACCGTATTCGCAGTCATCGACGGCTACGGAATGTCGCTTACCGACGTAAGAGGAATCCGTCTCTCTCTTGCGGATTACTGCAAGGAAATGAACATCACGAGTCTTAATATATCCGTTCTTCATCAGCACAGCGCAGTCGACACGTTCGGCATGAACGGTCCTCTTCTCAAAGAGCTGGGCAACGGATTCAGAAACATCTCGGGCAAAGCTCCCGTTAACGGTCAGAATAAAGAATACATGGAGAACCTTTATAAGGTAACGGGCGACACCGTAAAGGCCGCCGTCGAGTCCATGAAAACCGGTAAGCTCTACTATGCGGAGCTTGACATGACCGAGTATGTAAGAGATAAGAGACCTCCCTACGTTCTCGATACCAACTTCGACCGTTTCCGTTTCGTTCCCGACGACTCAAGCAAGGGTACCGTATTCTCGACCTCTCCCATCCACTGCGTAGGATTCGGAGCGGGCGGAACCGACGTCACCGGCGATTATCCTTATTATATGGAGCAGGCAATCAACGAGATGGGTTATAACTTCCTTCTCATACTCGACGCAGAGCAGGGCACCTCTCAGATTCATCCCGAGGAGTGCGACGGACTTGAGAGACCCGAAAATCTCAAAGTATACGGCGAAGTTCTCGCGGACGTTCTCATGCAGAACACCGATGAAAACGAAGTAGCGCCACTTCTTAACATAAGAAATAAGGAAGTTAAGTTCTCTATCGACAACCCGATTCTTACATTCGCGGGCAAGATGGGACTTGTAACAAACAAGGTTCTCAACGACAACGGCAAGCTTTCCGTTCTCTCCGAGATAGGCTACATGGAGATAGGAAACGACCTCGCTGTCGCTCTCGTTCCCGGCGAGCTTGCGGCGGAGATCGCCTACGGCGGATTCCTCACCGCAGAAACCTCGTGGACTAACACCGACTGGACGAAACCCACGCTCCAGGAAATCACAGGCGACAGACACATGCTCGTGTTCGGACTGATGAACGACCAGATCGGCTACATCATCCCCGGCAACGACTTCATGTCCGTAATTTATCCCGCGAACAAATCGCTCGAACTCGTTTCGCTCGGCGATCAGGCGGCAGCACAGCTGACCGATTACTACGCGGAGCTTGTCGCAGAGTGCAAATAAAATAAAAATAACGGAGGCACATAATAAACATGTGGACTGAACTTATACATCTTTTCATGCATATACTTATTCTCCTCATGCGTTTCGGCATAATCAACACCGACGAGATCGTTTCGAAGCTCGAAGATTACGCAAACGGACTTAAAAAATAAGTAAAAAAAACTGCGGGGACTGCGGTATTCGCAGTCCCCGTTCCCATTATATTAAGGATAAAATAATATATATAATATGATAATACCCGATTTTACAAAAAACGAAGAAAACAAAACTCTTATGTACTTTTCGCTTGACGGAAAAAAGGCGAATGAACTCATGGATTCGCTCGAAAAATTTTATTCGGGATATTCCGAAATGAAGCCGGAGACCGTCGACGGCAAAAAGTACGTACGCGTAAGCATTGACTACACGGATTTTTAGGAGATATAAATGAAGATTTTAAGATTTTTGGCGGCAATTTTTACCGTGCTTTTCGCCGTCCCCTCCGTATTTACCGAGGCGAAAAAGGAGATAAACGAAAATTACGAATATCAGAATACGCATCTTGCCAAACTCGAAGAATTCTATTCGGACTACACGCCCGCGGACGAAAACTCGTTTTGCGCGTTCGACCTTGACGAAGCGATTGACGGCGGAGTTAAATTCAACGAGGTATCGTTCATTGCGACGCACAACAGCTATGAGCGTCAGGGATGCGGCGCATATAAAAAGGTATATAATAAATTAAGCGATCTCACATTCGGAATCGTGTCGGAATCGCGCCCCGAATTCGAAAGCGAAAATCTCACCGACCAGTTCGAGGCGGGAATCAGAAGCATTGAACTCGACGTTGAGACAAAGGATGAAAACGGAGACGTAAGCTTCGTTGTTTCGCATAAGCCCGGAGTCGAAATACGTTCGACGTGCTACGACTTCGAAAAGGCGTTGACGGAGATTAAAATGTGGTCAGATCATAACCCGAATCACCTCCCGATTACGATTATAATAGAGCCGAAAAAGGACGTTCCGTTCTACTCTGGACTTAAAAACTTCACCGTCGGCTACGCGCAGAAGCTCGACGAGGTTATAAGAGAAACGCTCGGCGATACGCTTCTTACACCCGCGGACATGCTCGGAGATTATTCATCGTTTAAAGAGATGAGAGAAAACGACGGCTGGCTCACGCTCGAAGAAACGCTCGGCAGGGTAATGGTTCTGCTCCACGACACGACGATTACGGAGAAATACATCGCCCTCGACAAGAGCATTAAAACGCAGGCGATGTTCCCGATGTTAAGAGCCGACGACGCGGACAGAGACTGCGCCTCGTTCCTGCTTATCAATAAGGCGAACGACGCACTCAAAAATTCGCAGAAAATCATTTATGATAAGAAGCTCATTGTCAGAACGAGAACCGACAATTTCTACACAAAGGAAACGGACTGCGACAGGGACACCGCGATTAAGAGCGGGGCGAATATCATTTCGACTGACCACCCCGTGTTTAATAACGAACGCGAATACGATTACGCGGTGACGTTCGACGGGGGTTATACCGTCGCCCTTAATACGAAATAACGGGATATAAATCCAAACGGGACTTTGTGAAAACGAAGCCCCGTTTTTTCTGAACATAGACATTATTTAAAATTCCTGATTTTCCCAACTTCTTACTTCAACTTTGTCTTCCCCTACGTCTCAATCCGAGTATTTACATTATAATTTTAATCCGATTATCATTAAAGTTTGAACAAAATCTCTTCTGCCCTGCCGCACGCTGACTGCTGCCCGCTGAACAACCGCCGATTGTAATATTTGTAATAACTTTGTAATCCTTTGTAACCTCGGCGTAAGCACTTGTAACACACTTTTCAAAAATAATATGTTATACTTATATTGAGAAAAGCAAAAGAATGTTTTTCGAATAAAAAAGGAGGTCAGCATCATGAAAAAAGCACTATCGGTATTAGCACTGTTTTTAATTTTCGCAATTCTCTTCTCCTCATGCGCACAGCAGAAAGCCGAAGACGCGACCGGCGAGCCGTCGTCCGCGGAGTCAAGAAGTCTGCCGATGTCATCCGACTCGCTGAAAATCGACCTCGGCAAAGCAAAGCTCTACTTTACGACCGACAATAAGAATTCGGTAAGAAGCGTAAAGAACGATTTTTCAATGATCGGAAGCTTCTGCTCGGACATTCTGTTTTCGTCTTACCGCAATGACGGCGACGAATCGATTGCTCCCGATAACGTAAACTGGGGCGGTTACGACATCAAAAACGGCGAGCTTACGAAATTCATAAATCCCGACTCCGTTACCGCTGATTTTTCGAGCGAGGACAGCGTTATTATGAACGATACGGATTTATACGAATTCACCACGCCGAAACACGACGAGAGCAATAATAACAAGTGCGTTCTCATACGCGCGTCGTATTCTTACTCGGAGTGTGCCGCCGAGCTTACGATAGACCGCGCCTCGCCGACGGGTATTCACATGTCGAAATTAAACGATGACGAATTCATCTATTTTGACTCCGACGTTATGAAATACAACGTAAAGACGAAGAAAAACGACAAATTCGCCTCTGCCGAGGACGGCGTTAAAATTCTCAACGCGTGCGCGTACGACAACACGGTCTACATTGTATGCGACGTTTCGGGCAAGAAGCAGTTAAGAGTGTTCGACTCCGCCGGCAAATTGCAGTCGACCGCCGATTTTCCGAATTCCTCTGCGATATTTAATGAATTTAAGGTTTTCGGCGATTACATTTTCGCGGGATATCATGACGCCGCGATTTACAAAATGAAGAACGGCGGTATCTCGATTTTCGAGAAAGACCGCGACCCTGCGGAAATTTACTTAATTTACGGCAATGCAAACGCGACGAACACGAAAAACTGCCCGTATGTTATCTTTTCGAAAAAATATACTTCCTCAAACGGCAGTCAATCAAGCGAATATAAACTCATAAATCTTTTCAACGATAAGGTTTACGACGTTTCATTCACTCCCGAAGAGGGTGATTTTACGGTCGTTTCGAATGTTGTGACAGACGAATACGGAAACCTGCTTGTCGAGATGAAGTCAACCGCCGACAACAGCGAAACCGCGCCCGACTGTAAGTATTATAAGGTTGACGCGACAGCGATAAAAATAATGCTCGGCAATCAGCAGTAATTTATAGTATTTTATAATTTTCTTCCGTTTAAAAAATTATCTGTTATTCTTTTTCTGCACGCAAGGAAGCCCCGCCCGAATATCGGGCGGGGCTTCCGGCTGTCGTAAATCGGGCAGGATTCCTCTTTTTACTCTATTGACGTTGAAAGCTTCGCCGCGAATCTCAAAACGCTTCTCGCTTCCTTGGCGGTCACTTTCGAATCGGAATCTATATCTGCCGCGTACGTCGTTATCTCGTCGGCGGTTTCAAGCTTTGCCGCGATTCTTAATATAATTCTCGCGTCGACGGCGGTTATTCTGCCGTCAAAGTTTACGTCGCCCTTGATTATTACGGTGTACTTCGTATTGCCGTATGTAAATTCAAAACCGGTCGGTACTAAAAACGTATCGTCGGGTGAAATATCGAGTCCGACAAACTGCGACTCCAGCTCACCTAACGTAATGCCGGAAGTTTTCTCGGATTTAATAAATATCAGTGCATTGTCATAGTCGACAACGGCTTTTGAATCCGGAGTCGGTACGATACGGTCACCGGGACTTGTAACGGGGGGCTTGGTCGTGGGTTCCGTCGTCGGCTCTGTAACGGGAGGCTTAGTCGTAGGCTCCGTAACGGGAGGTTTGGTTGTCGGCTCGGTTACGGGAGGAACGGGATTATCGCCGTGCGAAGAGGATAAAACATATCCGCAGTTTATGCATGTTTTTCTCGTCATTGACGCGCTGTATGCGGACGCGGGAATTTCCTCGGTTACAAAGTCGTGCTCCGAGCATTTTGAATCGGATATGAACGTAATTTCATTCGTATTTGCGTAAGTCTCGCCGACTGTTCCCGTTCTGCCGTATATCTTAAAGCCGTCATTAATTTTCAGCCCGCCGAACATATCCTCGGGGTCAATGGGACTCCAGCCGAGCGCATTGTGTCCGAGACTTTCGACCGAAGCGGGAACGGTAACGCCCTTGCCGTAACCGTATGTAAAGAACGCGCCCTCGTCGAGAACAACAAGCCCGTCGTTTAAGTGAACCGCCTTTATGCTCGGCGCGGAGAATGCGTTATTGCCGACAAAACGGACGGAATCGGGGAGAACTATGCTCTCGCACGCGCTCGCATTAAACGCTTCCTGTCCTATATATTCGGCTCCGCCGAGGACGATATATTTTAAATTTTTACACAGCGCGAATGCCGAATTGTCAACGCGTTTACAGCTGTCGGGCAGGATAACGCCGACTATTCCGGACTGTTCTTTAAACGTGTTAAGCTCTGTCTGACCGTCGCAGAAATATTCGGAAACGCTGACGGTGCCGGGTTTGAGCGAAACAACCGTATTGCTCGGCGCGTCGCCCTTGTACGCGTACGCGGTCTTGCCGAAATACACAACGCCGTCGGACTGCGAGTTAAACCACGCTGTGTTCTGAAACGCAAGCGATTCTACTCTCGTTACATTATCGATAAGCGAACCGAAATCGGTGAGCGACGTACAGTCGGAGAAACACGAATCGCCTATAAATTTGACATTTTTACCGCCCTTAATGCTCTTTAAATTCGTGCAGTTCGAAAATGCATTCTGTCCGAGAATTTTTACGGAGTCGGGAATCGTAATGCTCGTAAGGGAGTTAAGATTCGCCAGCGCTCCGTTCTCGATTATTCTGACGTTCTTAAGGTCAACCGATACCGTATCGGACTGATCATCGTTTCCGAATATTCCGCCGCCGCGAAGTTCAAGCGTATCGTCGGGAAGTACAACGTTTTTTGTTTTGCCGAAGTGTACGTTTTTTAAAACAACGTTACCCTCGGGCAGTTTTGAAATTTTAACATTCTGACAGCTTGCAAAACAGTTTTCGCCGAGCTTTGCGCGGGCGGGAAGCGTTATGTTTTCAAGCTTCTGCATTCCCTGAATGTTTATATAATCGACGCTCTCGGGAATTTTCAGATTTTTAATATTACAATCATATCCCGCTTTTATCGTAATTGATTTAAGCGAGTCGGGGAGAATCAGCTCGTCAACATCCTGTAACTCATTTTCGATTAAAAAAACAGTCTTTGTTCCTGCGCGTACGGTAAGCTTCGACGGGTACGCGTCGTACATCGGTCTGCCTATATAGACGGAGCCGACATACATATCCTCATCGTCAGCATGGTCATACAGCCATTTTGTCTCGGCAAAACAGCCGACCTCGGCTTCAACTAAAGAATTCGGAAACGTTATATTTCCGAGATTTACGCAGTTGTTAAATACACAGTCCTCCAAAACCGTCAAGCCCTCGGGAAGATTGATACTCGTAAGAGCTTCACAGTCACTGAACGCGCTGTCGTTTATACGTTTTAATCCTTTATTAAACGTAACGGATTTCAACGCCGAACAATCGCAGAATCCGGAATTGTCGATAACTTCAACGCTTGACGGAATAACAACGCTTTCGAGCGTGTGGTTTTCATAGAATGCATACCAGCCTATTTCCTTTACGCTCGACGGCATCGTAACACCCGTAATTTCGCTGCCGTAAAACGCCTTGGGTGCGATTGTCTTAACGGAATCGGGTATAACAGGAGTCTTGCTCGTACCCTTATATGCAAGAAGCTGATTCTGCCAGACGAAAAAGTCGGAGGAATTGTCATCGTAAAGCCAGTCGTTATAAAGAGATGACAAAAAACCGGCAAATTCATCGCCGTACATCAGCGAGCCGAACGCACCGCCGTGCACAAAAGTATTATTACCCTTAAATGTTACGTCGGAAAGATTCGTACAACCGTAAAACGCACTGCGCCCTATATCCGTAACGCTCGCGGGAATTTCTATTTTCAGAAGCTCCATATTCATTCCGAACGCATTTTTGCCGATGGTTTTAAGTCCCTCGGGCAGGACGATCTCCCGAAGAGACGAAAACTTTGATGTCGCCCAGTCTGTCGGCTGATAAAAAGCTTCGTCGGAAATATATGTTACCGTGTTCGGCAGAATAATCTTTTGCACAAACTCATTCGGATAGGAAGAATCCTCATAGGTATGAAAGCTTTTAATTCCGACTACGGTGTAACCGTCGATCTTCGACGGAACCGTGACCTCTTTGAGATAACCCGAATACGACGTTATCTCAATTTCATTTTCGGAAACGAACGCGTACGTATAGCCGAACGCGTCGTCACTCGGATTCTTTTCCTCGCCGAGAAACGCCCCCGCGGGATATTCGGCCGCGAATATAAGCGTTAATACAAGAAATACGGAAAGAACGGATCTGATTCGTTTTTTCATGTTTACTCCTCCGAATTATTATTTTTCTAATTTTATAATACAATAATAGTAAAACTGTGTCAATTAAATTCAGTAAATTGTAACTTTTTTATTAAAATTTCATACAAAAAAAGCCGTAAGACTTGCTTACAGCTCTTATTTACAAAGTTATTATTTTATTTATTTTATAGAATTCAAAAATTCCAATGTTTTAAATTCATACGACGTTTGTCTTTTTATATATTCCTCGCACGCCGAATACAGTTTTTCGGCTGTTTGTTTATCGGGTTTTATCGAAAAGAGTCTGTTCATCGGCGCGTAGCACGTATGGCGCATTGCGTCGACCGTTTTTAAGCTGAGCTCCTTCGCGCCGTGTTCACGGCAGTTTTTGCAGTAGAGAAGCCCCGAGTCAAAATCAAAATACATCGGGTCGGTCTCGAATTCACCGCACTTCGCGCACGCGACGAGGTCGGGCATATAGCCCGAGAGCGAGGCGAAGCGAAGCTCGAAAACCGACTTTAAAATCAGCGGGTCGCGGTCGGGCTTCGTCATAAAATGAAGCGTGTTGAGCAAAAGCCGTAAAATTTCGCGCGCGGGCGTCTCCTTGGGCGCAAGGCGCGAGGTAAGCTCGCAAAGATACTGCGCCGCGGCGAGCGCCGTTATGTCGTTTCTTAAATCAAAAAAATTTTCGAGGGGTTCGCACTCCGTCATTTTAAGCGCGGACGAACCCTCGAAAAACGTAAAATTGCCGTATGTAAAAACGCACGAACCCGCGTGAAGCTTATTTTTCGGCCGTCTCGCCGATTTTGCGAACGCCGAAACAACGCCCCTGCCGCCCGTCAGCAAAACGACGAGCAGATCAGATTCGCCCGAGGGGGAAGCCTTTAAAACAATACCGTCCGTCGAGAACGTCATTTGCTCACGTCCTTAATCCAGTCCGAAATTATGTATGAGTCCCTCGCGGTTGCGCCAGTCCTCTTTGACCTTTACCCAGCAGTGAAGATTGACCTTACAGCCGAGGAATTTTTCAAGATCGATTCGCGCGCGGGTCGATATTTTTTTGAGCATCGCGCCGTTTTTGCCGATTATAATGCCCTTATGAGACTCCTTTTCGCAGTAAATCGTAGCCTCGATATCGATAATTTCGCCGTCATCGCGCTCCTTGAATTTTTCAATCGCGACGGCGGTTCCGTGCGGAATCTCGCAGTCGAGATTTTTAAGAAGCTTCTCGCGTATAATCTCGGAAGCCAGTACGCGCTCGGGCTGATCGGTGAGCGTGTCGTCGGGGAAAAAGTGCTCGCTTTCAAAAGCAAGAGCCATAAGCTCGTCCTTTAATTCGTCGAGTCCGTTTCCGTCCTTAGCAGACAGCGGAACTATCGCCTCGAATTCGTAAAGCTTCGAAAACTCCATGATTCTCGCCATCAGATCCGTCTTTTCGGGTATTAAGTCGATTTTATTAATCGCAAGCACCGCGGGAATCTTCTCGCGTTTAAATCTGTTGATAAGCTCGGTCTCCGCGGGGCGTATCTCACCCTTGGGTTCGACTACGAGCAGGCATGCGTCGACTCCGGAAATACTCTCGTCGAC
>ERZ808246.1824-NODE-1824-length-14401-cov-15.652447_pt1 | contig 14401 bp, 9 predicted proteins | sample MGYA00521083_ERZ808246 | MGnify/ENA primary metagenome ERZ808246 (study PRJEB31516, sample SAMN03275577) | gut metagenome | biome: mammalia-associated habitat; material: feces | host: Papio cynocephalus | place: Kenya | collected 2012-07-07 ...
AGGACGAGACCGAGTCCTTCAACGGCAAGATCGCTCGTACCCAGGTTCAGTGAGACGAATTTCACCAGTCTCGTAGCGAGATAGCTAAAGCGCCGCCCGCGTTATGCGGGCGGCGCTTTAGCGTTGTATGGGGTTGTTTGTCGGTTGTGTGCGCCGCGTATCGCCCGGTGTGCGGTCGGCTCGGATAGACTGCGCGGGGTGGTGGTCGGTTGGGGCGTTTTCGGGCGGAACAGTAGCAAGAAGGGGAATGATAGAGCCGTTATCTGTTTAAGAGCAGCTTTGACGTCCTAGTCCAGGAGGATCACGACATAATCGTCAAAGGAATTATTGGTGGCATTTCCTATGAGGCATCTTGAGATGCAAAACATCCAATGATATATTGGGAATGAGGAGATCGTCAAGCTACAATCGAAGATAACCGACCCGAAGATGGGCGTTGTACTTACAAATTAAATCCGGGGAATTAACGGCAAGGTGGGCGCATGACAGGCGAACAGACGGTGACTATTCGTGACGTGGCTAAGAGAGCGGGAGTTGCCGTTTCTACGGCATCACGTGCGTTGGGCAATGGTTCGGCTTCAAAGACGACTCGAGAAAAGGTTCGTCGTGCCGCCGAAGAACTACGTTTCGTCCCAAATCCAGCAGCTCGACAGCTGACAAGTGGCAGAAGTAATATCGTCGCCATAGCGGTTCCTGAACGCACGGATTTTATTTTTAAGGATACGTTTGTTACGGGAATCCTTGTTGAGCTTGCAGGGGCGTTCAGCGAACGTCATATGTTACCGTTTCTTGCGTTGACTGAGTTGCATGACACTGATTCGTTGGAACGATTGCTCCATGACTCTGCCGCAGATGGCGTAGTGGTGTTGAGTTTTCATTATTCGCGGGAACTCGCGCAGGTGTTCCATGATTTCGATAAACCGACAGTGTTTATAGGTCAGCCGTTTCCTCGTATGAGGTACCCGTATGTGGATGTTGATAACGAGGGAGCATCGTATCATGCTGCCAAATTGCTGATTGAGCGGGGGCGTAGGAATATCGCCATCATTGCTGGCCCTAACGATATGGTGACGCCGAAACAACGTACTATAGGGTGCTCGGACGGTCTCGCTGACCATGGAATAGAGCCCCTGACAGTGATTCCGGGAGATTATACTGCGGAGCATGGCTTTGAGGCGTGCGAGAAGATTCTCGAACAATATCCTGAGGTGGATGGTATTTTCGCACAGTCCGATCAGATTGCGATGGGGGTATTGCAGGCATTGGCCAAGCACGGCAGACGTGTGCCAGATGATGTGTCGGTAATCGGATTCGATGATTTTTCGATTGCAATGACCACAAATCCAAAGCTGACCACTTTTGCTCAACCTTTGCGTGACATGGCTCAGGCGATTGCTGAAATGCTGTGTTGGCGGTTGAAGCACGGGGAATGGAACGCTATGGCGCAGGTGCTTCCTGCAACGCTGGTTGAGCGCGAAAGCGTCTGATGGCTACGCCGTCAAACATGGCAATCGTCTCTTAATATCTATGCCAGATTGTCGACTTGGTGCGGACTTGATGTTTGCAGCGTAAGATGCTATCATAAAAAAAGTTTTTGGAAACGGTTCCAAAAACGCTGGAAAGCAGTGCAGCTTTTCGAATTGAGTACAGCGATGTGCGAAGGAGACAAAATGAAGAGATCAAAGGCAATGTTTTCAGCTGTATTAGCCATTGCTACCGTAACCGGCCTTGCTGCCTGCGGCAATGCTGCGAATAGTGGAAACGCTACCACTAAAGATGGTAAAACTATTATCAAAATCCAGACTTTCAATAATTTCGGATATAGCAAGGCCACCAATGAACGCCCCGGTGCCGACCTATGGAGCAAATACGAGAAGCTTCACCCGAACATCAAGATTGAAGAGACAGTTGCCTCAGGCTCTGACGAGGCACGTTCGGCTTTCAACACGGCCATCTCCTCCGGATCTGACGCCTACGACATCTACGCCGCCGACATCGCATGGATGCCTTCAGTGCTATCGATGCCTGATTCCTTTATGGATCTGAGTAGCTACCTTAAGAAGAATGATTGGCTCGACTGGAAAGTCGAGGGAGGCAAAACCAACGGTAAGGTGATTGGCGCGGGCAACGATATCGGTCCGACTGCAGTGTGCTATCGCTCCGATTTATTTCAGAAGGCCGGCCTGCCCACCGATCGCACAGAAGTCGCCAAGTTACTTGGCGGAGATTCCGCGACCTGGGATCAGTATTTCAAGGTAGGCCGTGAATATACCCAGAAGACCGGTCTGCCGTGGTATGACGCTATGGGAGGTCTGTGGGGCACTATGAAGTCCCAGATGAAGGAAGCCTATGTCAAGAAGGACGGAACCATCGTCGCTACGACCGACAAGATGAAGAAGAACTTCGAAAAGCTGACCGCTACCACAGATATGTCCGCTCATCTGTCTCAGTGGACCGATGATTGGAACGCTCAGTTCAAATCCGATGATGGCTTTGCCACCATTATGTGCCCGGCATGGCTAGTCAACAACATCAAGGGCAACGCGGGTTCTGACTTCAAGGGATGGGATATCGCCGATGTCACTCCCGGTGGTGGATCCAATCAAGGCGGTTCCTGGCTTGTAGTGCCGGAGAGTTCCAAGGTGAAGGAGGAAGCCGCCAAGCTGGTGGCATGGCTTACCGCCCCTGAACAGCAGGTCGCCACCTTCAAAGCAGCCTCGAACTACCCAAGCTCGCCGACGGCAATGGCCAACGATGCCGTTTCGAACAAGGTGGACACTTTCCTCAACAATGCTCCAATCGGCAAGATCTTCGCAGATCGTGCTAAGGCAGTGAAGGTCGTTCCGTACATGGGAGCTCAGTACTTCGACATCGATTCCAAGTTCGGCAACGCTTTGGAACGCGTGGACGTCAATAAGGAACAGACGCCGGCCCAATCATGGAAGCAATACGTCACTGACGTGAAATCTCTGTCCTAATCGGCTGTCGCATCGGGGAAGATGTGCCATTGAAAGTGCATCTTCCCCTTTATGAATCCGTTTTTGAAAGGAAATAATATGACAGCACGGCAAAGTCAAAGCCCGGCCAGAACGAAACAAGACTGGCATAACCGGTTGGGAAGATTCGAATGGAAGGCATCCCCATACCTTTATATCGCCCCATTCTTCATTCTCTTTCTCATTGTTGGACTATTCCCATTGCTCTATACCATGTGGATTGCGACCAGGCAGTTCAACACGCTTACTGGTGATGCCGGATTCGCGGTGTGCGGTTCCACTTGTGGCACCACGACGGCCTCTTGGTTCGGCAATTTCATGTGGGTACTGCATCAGCCAACCTTCTATGTGGCATTGCGTAACTCGGTCTCCATCTTCTTGCTAAGCTCTGTACCGCAGATCATCATCGCACTGTGGCTTGCGTGGACTCTCGACGCGAATCTCAAGGCTAAAACGTTCTGGCGCATGGGCGTGCTGCTGCCGTACATCGTCGCACCGTCCGCCGCGGGCATCATCTTCTCGCAGATCTTTTCCGATAAAATGGGCGCCATCAACGTGCTGTTGCAACAGATTGGCATGCAGCCGATCATGTGGCACAGCAGCACATTCTGGTCGCATGTCGCCATTGCGACTATTGTCAATTGGCGTTACATCGGTTACAATACGCTGATTCTGCTCGCTGCCATGCAGGCCATTCCCCGAGACGTGCTTGAAGCCGCTGTCGTGGATGGTGCTGGCAAATGGCGTACATTCCGCTCGGTCACGTTGCCGATGCTCCGACCGACGCTCATCTTCGTCATCATCACCTCAACCATCGGCGGTCTACAGATCTTTGATGAGCCTCAGTTGTTCCATAACGGTGCTTCTGCCGGTGGCGGCGCAAACAACCAATACCTGACCGTTAGCCTGTACCTGTATAAGCTCGGCTTCGTCAGCGTGACTCCCGGTCAGCCGAATCTAGGCAGGGCGGCCGCAGTGGCATGGATCCTCTTCTTGATTATCGTGGCCATTTCCCTGCTGAACTATGCATTGACCCAGCGTCTTGCTACGGGCGGCCAGTCCAAGAAATCCAAGGAAGCCGCACGTCTTTCCGCAGAACGAGACGAAGCTGAACGGCAGAGGGCCATTCGCGCAGGTACGAATGCTCGCATGGCCGCGCAGCAGGTAGCAGAGGGAAAGTGAGGGGGATCATGGTCGATCTAACTAATGAATCCGATAAGCGAGAAGTAGGCGTTCCAGCTTTGGAACAGGTGTATGGTAAGAACGTTGCACGTGCCGCCAATCGGCAACGCAATGCGCGTCTTGGCATGACATCGGAAGGTCGTAAGCCTGGTTGGGCAAGCTATGCGATTCTTATCGTCACACTGCTGATTTTCATCTTTCCGCTGTATTATGCGTTTTCCATTGCATCGCAGAACACGCCAAGTAACCAGTACGGTGTGAGGGCTCTGATCCCGGGTACTGCACTACTGCATAATTTAAGCCGCGCATTCGGCGAGCTGAAATTCTGGCAAGCTTTGGGCGGAACTATCACTGTAGCTGTGGTTGTGTCCGTGTCCACCGTGTTCTTCAGCACGCTCGCCGGCTATTCATTCGCCAAATTGCGTTTTCGCGGTCGCAACATCCTGCTTACCGCAGTGGTTGCTACCATGACTATCCCGCAACAGCTCAGCGTTGTGCCGCTGTATATCATGGCCAACAAGGCTGGTTTGTACGGCAATCTGCTTGCCGTGATCATTCCAGGCTTGGTCAGTGCATTCGGTGTGTTCTGGATGACCCAGTACATTACCGATGCTCTGCCTTATGAATTGATCGAGGCTGCGCGAGTGGATGGCTGCAGCATGTTCCGCACCTTCATCTCCGTCGGCGTTCCTGCCGCACGACCGGCGGCCTCCATGCTGTTCCTATTCACGTTCATCGGACAATGGACGAACTACTTCTGGCCCATGCTGGTACTCGGCGCAAACAAGAGCTATATGCTCACCACAGCCGCAGCTGCTCTGAAGGGCGCTTACTTCACCGATTACACCATCGTGATGTCTGGCGTTATTCTCACTACCGCACCGTTGCTGCTGCTGTTCTTCGTAGCGGGCAAGCAGTTGGTTGCCGGCATCATGGCTGGTGCTGTGAAGGGCTGACTCGATTCTGGTGTTTTGAAATTTCGCGCTCCGTTCGGCATGCAGCGAACCGGTCATGCCGGATGGGGCGTTTTTTCGTAATAATTTATGAGGAGTTTGATCATGACATTCGTTTTCCCGAAAGATTTCACCTGGGGAGCTGCGACCGCCTCGTATCAGGTCGAAGGCGCCATTCACGAGGACGGACGCACGCCATCCATCTGGGATACTTTTTGCGCAGTTCCCGATAATATCGAAGACCATTCCTCTGGTGAGGTGGCATGTGATGAGTACCACCGATATCCAGAAGATATAGCATTACTCAAAGAGCTCGATGTCAATGCCTATAGGTTTTCCATCGCATGGTCGCGAATCGTCCCTTCGGCTGACGGCAAGATTAATTCCAAAGGTGTGGAGCATTACATCAAGGTATTGGACGCTCTACGTGATGTGGACATCCGACCTGTCGTCACACTGTATCACTGGGATTTGCCGCAATACTTGGAAGACCAGGGGGGCTGGGCGAATCGAGATACTGCATTGCGGTATGGTGATTATGCGTATGCTTTGGCCGAGGCCTTCGGCGATCGTGTCGATACATGGACCACGTTGAATGAGCCATGGTGCGCGGCATATCTCGGATATGGCAACGGCGTCCATGCGCCAGGTGTACGTGACTATGGCAAGGCATTGGCGGCAGTTCATCATCTGAATCTTGCGCATGGCTTAGGCGCTTTGGCGGTTCACGATACGCTTGGTGATCAGGTCAAGGTGTCTGTCACGCTGAACCTGAATGCCTGCATTGCGCAAAGCGACAGTGAGACTGATCAGGCTGCCAAGCATCGTAATGATTTGCTCTCTAACGAGGTCTTTCTTGGCCCAATGCTCGACGGTGCCTATGATCCCGAAATCTTCGACGTCACCTCTGACTACACCAATTGGTCGTTTGTCCGAGATGATGATCTGAAGATAATTCGTCAGCCCATTCAGTGCTTGGGCATCAACTACTATTCTTCCACTCATGTGAAGGGTGTGACCGATCCTGTGGAACGTGAGCGTCGTAGAAACGATCACATGCAGGCCGTACCGGCGCAGAATATCGTCAATGCATTGCCCCCTGAAGGCGAATTGACGGATATGGGATGGAACCAGGAGCCGCAGGTCCTGACCGAAATGCTGGTTGGTCTTGCCAAACGCTACCCGGGATTGAACTTGATGGTTACGGAAAATGGCTCCGCATGGAAGGACGAGGTGACTGAGGATCCCTCTGCTCCGGGAGGAAAGATCATTCACGATCCGAAACGAGTGTCCTACCTTGAAGGACATGTTCGCGCAGTTGCCAATGCCATTAAGGCTGGTGCGTCTGTGACCGGTTATTTTGCATGGTCTTTGCTGGATAATTTCGAATGGGCTTTCGGATATCTGAAGAGATTTGGCATTATCGGCGTTGACTATGAGACGCAGGAGCGCATCTGGAAGGATTCGGCGTACCGGTATCGTCAGATTATTCGCGAGGGAATTTGACAGTTTCGCAGTGCGCTTATGCGTTAGACCGTCGCCCGATTTGTTCGGACGGCGGTCTTTTCATGTCGCGTTCTGCATGTTTTTCGGACGGGTCGCGCGGGATGGGTGTCGATTCGGACGTTTTCGGGCTTGATTTCGTCCGAATCGACACCCATCTGCCCGGTGGAACATAAGGACGGGGGCATGGGGATATTGCTTCGACGCTCCTGCGGCGTTGACGCGACTTTGACTGTGATATGGCTCACGTTGTGGACGACGGCAGGGCTGAACGATCATTGACGGTAGGATAGTGCCCAGTTTTGAAGGACAAAATCCTTCGCAAGACGAATAATCTGCAAACAGTAGATACCCCGGCACATAGTGCCACGCCCCACTACATATAAAAGGAGTGCTAATTACCATGGCTGCACAGATCTGGTACGAGAACGACGGCGATCTCTCGGTCCTCGAAGGCAAGAAGGTTGCCATCATCGGTTACGGTTCCCAGGGTCACGCTCATGCGCTGAACCTGCGTGATTCCGGTGTGGACGTCGTCGTCGGCCTGCGCCCGACCTCCAAGTCCGTTGAGCAGGCCAAGGAGCAGGGTCTGGAAGTCAAGTCCGTTCCGGAAGCCACCGCCGAGGCCGACATCATCATGATCCTGGCTCCCGACCAGTACCAGCGCAACATCTGGAAGAACGACATCGAGCCGAACATCAAGCCGGGCGCGGCCGTCGCCTTCGCCCACGGCTTCAACATCCACTACGGCTACATCAAGCCGTCCGAGGACCACCCGGTCTTCATGGTCGCCCCGAAGGGCCCGGGCCACATCGTGCGTCGTGAGTACGCCGCTGGCCGTGGCGTCCCGGTCGTCGTGGCCGTCGAGCAGGACCCGGATGGCAAGACCTGGCCGCTGTGCCTGGCTTACGCCAAGGCTCTGGGCGCTCTGCGTGCAGGCGCCATCAAGACCACCTTCAAGGAAGAGACCGAGACCGATCTGTTCGGTGAGCAGAACGTGCTCATGGGCGGTGTGAACAAGCTCGTCGAAATGGGCTTCGAGGTCCTCACCGACGCCGGCTACCAGCCGGAGATCGCCTACTTCGAGGTGTGCCACGAGCTGAAGATGCTCGTCGACCTGATGAACGAGGGCGGTTTGAACAAGGCCCGTTGGTCCTGCTCCGACACCGCCCAGTACGGCGACTACACCAACACCGTCATCAACGAGGACTGCCGCAAGCGCATGGAATACCACCTGGGCCGCATCCAGGACGGCTCCTTCGCCAAGGAGTTCATCGACGATCAGGACGCCGGCGCCCCGAAGTTCAAGGCTCTGCAGGAGGAGTACGGCAATGTGCGCATCGAGTCCGTCGGCCCGAAGCTGCGCGCCATGTTCTCCTGGAACAACGGCAAGGACGAGGACGCCGATATGGCGACCTTCAACGGCAAGATCGCCCGCACCTCCGTGCAGTGATTGCCGCTGGTCTGATATAGACAGCTAGCTCAAGCGCCACCCGTTCATTCGGGCGGCGCTTTTGTTTTGGCTGTCGGCGTGCTGCTGCGTGGCGTGGCGTGGTGCGTCGTGTGGCGTGGTGTGGGGTGTGGCGGTGGATGTGCCGCGTGGTGTGATACTGCACGGTATGCGGTCGATTCGGTCGATATGGCCGGGATGGTGGTCGGTTCGGTCGTTTTGGGGTTTGAAAACGACCGAATGGACCACCAAGTGGTTAGCGGAGGTGGGGGGTACGGTATCCGGGTCAACCGGGGGTAGCCAGGGTGACTGCGCGGAAGCAACCGGGACAACTGGGATGACCAGGATGGCCGGGATAGCCGGGGTGACTGAGCGGAGGCGGTTGGGGCAGCCGGGATATCCGGGATAACCGGGGCAGCTAGGGGTAGTCAGGAACTGTGCGGGGTAACCGGGACGGAGAGGTTACAGTGCCGCTGGCGGAGGGTTACAGTGCGCGGGTGCCGGGGGCTGCGGGCAGATTGTCCGCGTTGAACAGGGGAGCGGGGCCCCAGCTGCGCCACGCATAACGGACGGCGGCAGGCCTGACTCCCTCCGGCACCGTGAGCAGCACCGTGCCGATGGCGGAATCGGCTGAACCTGCGGAACTGGAGGAATCGTCGAAATCCGTGCGGTCCTGCTCGTAATCGGCCGTCCAGGTGGTTTCCCTGGCGCAGCCGCATTCATGCTGATCCGCGGATGGGGAAGCCGATGATGCCGATACATCTGCGACAGTGGAACCAGCGGAACTTGTGGAACCGACGGAATCCGGGCCGCTGTGCCCGGCATCGCCATCGGCCACGATCTGCGCGGCGACAGGTTGGAAGACGCCGTCCGCGCCGGCGATCTCGAAGCCCGACAGGTCGGCGTCTCGCGCCGTTGTGGAAGCGTTCTCACGCGCCCGGCGTTCAGCGTCACACCGGCTTGCCGGATCGGAACCGTCGAAATGCAATCCCGCGGCATGGGAGAATCGGACTTCCATCCGCTCGGCATCGGAGATCTGCGCATCCAGCATCTCGGGGCTGCCGACCGGCTCGCCGGAGAACCCGTACATGTACCGCAGCGCGCAGGCCGCCAAGCGTTCGCCCGGCGTGCGCTTGTCGGTCGGATGGATGTTGTCGTATTCGCCGCAATCCATCAGACAGACCGCATGCACGCCGTCGATGGTGTGCGCGGCGTCCCACTGCGCGGCACGGATGACGGGCCACAGCATGGGGTCGCCGGTCGATTCGTCGACCTTCTTGTCGATCCACTGCGGCAACTGTGCCAGCAGGAACGGCAGGTCGGCACGATGCCACAGATCACGCCATTCCGCGATCATCAGGCCGAGCAGTTCGCGGTACGTCTCGCCATACGGCTCGTCCTCCTCGCCCTGGTACCACAGCACGCCCTCGATCGTGTACGGCGCGATGCGCTGGACCATGGCCTCGAACGCGCCGCAGGTGTGCCATTGCGAGAACGGCGTGACGGGCGGCGGCCACGGGCAGGCCCCGTACTGTTCGTTCAGCGTGTCCCAGGTGACGTCCGGGTCGGCCTGGCGTGCGGCGGCGATGGAGGCGTTCCATGCGTCGAAGTCGTGCTGCCATGCGTCCGCGGCCGCATGCAGCTCGTCCATGCTTTTGCCGGCGACGGCCTGGTCATAGCGGTCGAGGTACGCACGCCCAGCGGCGCAGCTTTCCAAGGTCGTGCGACTCATCCAACAGGTGACCGACGTGCCGCCGATATAGCAGTCGACAATGCCCACGGCGATATCCGGCCCGAGCTTGGCGCGAAGCCTGCGCGCGAAATAGTAGGCGATCGCGGACATCACGCCGCTGGCCTGCGGCGAGCTTTCCTGCCATGAGGCGGCGTTTTCGGCCGTCTCGTCGATCACGCCGGTTTTGGGCACGTTGTAGAAACGCAGCAGCGGGTCGGCGCATTGCGCCAGCGCCTGTTCGGCATTGTCGCTGTTGCGCAGCTCGACCTCCATATTGCTTTGCCCGCCGGCCAGCCACACCACGCCGATACGCACATCCGTGAAGCGCAGCCGGTCGTCGCCGGCCTCGACATGCAGTTCGTAGGGGCCGGACGCCGGCAATGCGGGCAGCTGCGCCGTCCACTGGCCGGTCGCCGGGTCGGTTTCGGCGTTTGTGGTGGCGGTCTGCCGGCTGTCTTCGTCGATAAGACGGACGGTGACGGTAGGTGTGCCGCTACCGCCGTTCGCCCGAACCGAGCCGAATACGGCGATCGGGGTCTCGCGCTGCAGCACCATGCCGTCGCCGAATATCGCCGGCATCGACAGCGCCCCGCAGGTGTTGCGGTGCGGACGCGCGTTGGCGTTCTCATGATTCATTTCGGATCCTGGTGCAGGACCGGTTGCGGTGACCATGCGGCATCTCCTTCGATAGTGATGGTTCGGCAATGATTACGGTGTGTGCGGCCTGGGTTGTTGCGGGGTCAGCGCCACAGATCCGGTCCGAACGACCTGAGGTAGGACGTGAGTTCCATGGCCATCTCGCGTTGTTCGCCGACTCGGGGATGGCCAGGCGTGGCCGCGCCGTTGCGCAGGTACATGAAGTGCTTCACGCGCTGGTAGGCCACGGTCTCGCAGACCTCGTCGATCGCGCGGTCCCAGGCCGGGTCGTGCTGCAGGATCGTGGTGGTGAGCACGATCAGCGCATGCGGATACTTGGCGCGCAGCGCGTGCACGAAGTCGACGTACCGTGCGCGCCAGTGCCGTGCCTGCTCGCCGGAGTATTCCTCGGCCATGAAGTCGTACGGGTGCGAGTCGTTCTGCCCGATCGCCACCACGACCACCTGCGGGGTGTACGCCGAGAAATCCCATTGCGGCGTCTCACCGAGTTCCGGGTTGTATGCGGCGCGATCCCAGATGCTTTCCAGGCCGAGGTAGTCGGGGGCGTGGAACCATCCGATGCCGTCGATCAGGCTCGCTCCGCCCTGCGCCACCAGGTGCGCCTGCGCGCCGAGATTGCGCGCGGTGACGGCGGCATAGGAGTGCCAGGCGTTGCTGTAGCCGCTCAGGTCCACTTCCGGGTCGGCCTTGCCTTCGTAGCAGATGGCCTCGCAGCGCTCGCCGCAGGTGACCGAGTCGCCGTAGAACTCGATGCGGCGGTTGGGCTGGGGTTCGGAGGGCGCGCAGATGGTGGCGTCGTCGTCGATGAGCACGCCGTGCATGTCGAAGCGCGCGCCACCTTCATCCTGCCGTTTGAAGATGATGACGTCGTGTTCGATGTCCGGCAGATGCTCGGCGAGCATGACGTCGACGGGCTGGCGCGCGTCCCGCGAATCCGCCTGTTCGGGCTCGACCCTGCTCGGGTACCCGTTGACGAGCGATACGGCGTCGTGTGCGGCGTCGATGGGGACGGGCACCTTGACCTGCTGGCCGTCGATGACGGCTCCGAGGTAGATGTCGCCGTAGCCCCAGTGGTGCACGAGCCGTGCGCCGATGGCGGTGCCGGTGCAGCGGAAATGCACCTGGGTGTACGGGAAGGCCCAGATTCTGCGGGTGGGGGTTGGCGTGGCCATGCGGCCCATGGTGTGGCTCAGTGCCGGGTTGACGAAGTCGATAAGCTGCATCGTTCTCCTTTGACGTCTGCGGGTGGTGCCGTTCTTTCCCAAGAATATGGCAGGTGCGGATATCGTTGATATTAATCGCTTAAGTAAAAAACACCAATACGGAAGTGTTTCGGAGGCGACGCACGAAACTTCCCGCACTTCCGATCGATGACACGCCGCACGGAAAAAAGTGCTTTGAAAATGTTGTCACTCCGCTATCTACTTAGGTTTTGGAGGTTGTATAAGAAAAGTGCTGAATATGTTGTCATCGGCGTAATCGGTGCGATATGGCAGTTTTGGGCTGCCTATGGATTGCTTAAGCGCTTGACATACTGAAATAGCGCGCTTATCCTATGAGATACCGCTTCACCGGAAGGTAGGCAGAGAAGCCTGAGGGGGTTGCGGTCGCCGCCCACGGTTCGTTGAAGAATCCGGAAGCGACGGTGCGAGGAGGCAGGCGCCGAATCGCAAGCGTTCCATGAGGAAGGACACGGAAATGAACTTCAAGAAAATCATCGCTGCGGGCGTTGCGGCCCTCAGCCTGGTCAGCTTCGCCGCATGCGGCAGCTCCAATGGCAGCTCCGGCGGCCAGACCGACATGACCTACGACAAGATCGAACTCGGCAAGACCGGCAAGGACATCAAGACCAGCATCAAGTTCTACAACGGCCGCACCGATATGAGCCTGGACTCCTACCCGGGCAAGAACTGGAAGTCCTACATCGCCGACTTCAACAAGCTGTACCCGAACATCAAGGTCACCGCACAGTCCGACTCCAACTACGCGGACAACGCGCTCACCCGCCTGCAGGGCGGCGACTGGGGCGACATCATGATGATCCCGTCCGTCGATAAGTCCGAGCTGAGCAACTACTTCATCTCCTACGGCTCCCTCGACACCATGAAGAAGCAGGTCAAGCTCGCCTCCGAGAAGGCCTACGACGGCAAGTCCTACGGCGTGGCCACCGACGGCCAGACCTCCGGCGTGGTCTACAACAAGGCCGTGTTCAAGAAGGCCGGCATCACCACGCTGCCGACCACCCCGGACGAGTTCATCAAGGACCTCAAGCTCATTAAGAGCAAGACCGACGCCATCCCGCTGTACACCAACTATGCCGCTGGCTTCACCATGGGCGCTTGGGATGCCTACATCGGCACCACCGCCACCGGTGACAACACCTACATGAACCAGAAGCTCGTGCACACCAAGGCCCCGTTCAAGGATCCGGGCGACGGCACCCACGCCTACAACGTGTACAAGGTCCTGTACGACGCCGTGGCCGACGGCCTGACCGAGGATGATTACTCCACCACCGACTGGGAATCCTCCAAGACCATGATCAACAGCGGTAAGATCGGCACCATGGTGCTCGGCGCCTGGGCTGTGACTCAGATGCAGCAGGCCGGCGATCATGGCGACGACATCGGCTACATGCCGTTCCCGATCTCCATCAAGGGCAAGCAGTACGCCTCCATGGGCGGCAACTACTCCATGGGCATCAACAAGAAGTCCTCCAAGGAGAACCAGGAAGCCGCCATGATCTTCGTCAAGTGGCTCACCGAAAAGTCCGGCTACGCCAAGAACGAGGGCGGCATCCCGATCAAGTACGGCGATGAGTCATTGCCTTCCATCTACGAAGACTTCAAGAACGTCACCATGGAAGCCGATGCCGACTGCCTCAAGGGCGAGGAGGACCTCTTCACCGACGTCAACTCCGATTCCGAGCTGGGCATCAACTCCAACGGCAACAAGCGCGTCCAGGCCATCGTCGAGCATGCCGCCAACAAGGACAAGTCCTTTGACAGCATCATGAGCGAATGGAACAAGGCCTGGTACAAGGCCATGCAGGACGACGACGCGGAAGCCAAGTACTGATCCCATCCCATCATCCCCATCCCACCGGCGGCCGCCGACCATAGGCAGGCGGCCGCCGGTTTCCTTTTTACAGTCATAGTCCAGAAAAGAGAGCATCATGACTACCGCGCCTACGGAAGCCGCCGTCACCTTGGCGGACGACATTCCGTTCAACACCCACAAGCGCGACTGGAAGAAGGGCGCCATCATCGTCGCCTTCTGCATCATCCCGGTCGCACTGCTGGTCGTCTTCACGTACTGGCCATTCATCCAGATGTGCGGATACTCCTTCTACAAGATGAAGTACATCGGCACGCCGCGGTTCATCGGACTGCGCAACTACCGTGACATCTTCACCCGTCCGGAACTGCTCGCCACGCTGAAGCTGAGCCTCTACTACATGGCCGGCGCACTCATCCAGGTGGCCCTGGCCCTGTACCTGGCAACCGTGCTGGCATTCAAGGTGCGCGCCGGCGGCTTCTTCAAGGCCGCCATGTTCTTCCCCTACCTGATCAACGGCATCGCCGTCGGCTTCATCTTCAAGTTCTTCTACACCCGCGGCTACGTGCTCGACACCGTACTGCAATGGTGCGGATTCAGCCAGGATTCGCTGCCGTACTGGCTGAAGGACCAGTCGATCAACAACTGGGCTCTGGTGGGTTCGTCGGTCTGGCGCTACCTCGGCTCGACCCTGATCCTGTTCATCGGCGCGATCATGTCGATCGACTCCACGCTGTACGAGGCGGCGGAAATCGACGGCGCCAACAAGTGGCAGCAGTTCAAGCACATCATCCTCCCCGGCATCCAGACCATCCTGGTGCTGAACATCATCCTCTCCATCACCGGCTCGCTCTCCGCCTTCGAAGGCCCG
>ERZ808246.1825-NODE-1825-length-14387-cov-2.581845_pt1 | contig 14387 bp, 13 predicted proteins | sample MGYA00521083_ERZ808246 | MGnify/ENA primary metagenome ERZ808246 (study PRJEB31516, sample SAMN03275577) | gut metagenome | biome: mammalia-associated habitat; material: feces | host: Papio cynocephalus | place: Kenya | collected 2012-07-07 ...
CGTCGCGTTGGGGTACATCTTCTCGACGATTTCTCGCATGAGGTTCACGTGGAAGCGCGTGTATGCGAGGAACGCAATCTGTTCACCGGCGGCGAGTTTTTCCTCGATGTACTTGTAGAGCTGGGTCGCGAAGATGCCGTGCAGCGCGTCGTTGAACTCGCTGATGCGGCTCAACTGCTCGTAGTGCAGATGGACCTTCTCCTGGAACGACTGCTCGGTCACCGGCGCCAGGCTGTTGGCCTGAAGCTGGATGTGGGCGTACTGGTTCGCCTCGATGTTGGACAGCGTCACGTTGGCGAAGTCCAGAATCTCCTGATTCGAGCGGTAGTTGGTCTGCAACTGGTACGTGGCGAACACGCCCGAACCCTCGAGCACGTTCAGTGCCTTCGGGTTGGACGCACGGAACTCGTACAGCGTCTGGGAGCAGTCGCCCACCATGAACAGGGATTCCTTGTGCTTGTCGACGTACTTGAGCGTGTAGACGAACTCGAAGATGGAGTTGTCCTGCACCTCGTCGATGATGAGGTAGCGGCTCTGGACCTCGGGAGGCTCCACGAGGTTCTCAATCTGCTGGTAGCAGATAATGATTTCCAGCTCGAGGGAGGTCTGCCCGATGGTGTTGAGCACGTTCATGACCTCGTCGTAGTGACGCTCGATGAAGTTGTTCATGCGGGTGAAGCTGTCGCGGTCGTTCTTCTGAACGCTCTGCAGCTTACGGCGGAAGTCATAGGCGAAGTCGTCGTTCGGGAAGTAGATGTCGAGCGAGTTGATGATGGTGTCGATGCTGGACAGCTCGTGACCGTTGAAGTTCGCCGTATAAATCGTGTGAATCATGCTGGCGATGGTCATGGAGTGAACGTAGGGGTTCTTGTCCGTGATGTGGTCGGCAGCCGCATTGGTGAAGCTCAGCACGGTGATGTCCTGCGGCGGGATACCGCAGTCGACCATGTACTGGATTCGCGCGAGGACTACCGTGGACTTACCGGTGCCTGCACCCGCCTGAACGAGGACGAGCGGCTCGGTAGTCGAGATTGCATCGCGCTGTTCGCGGGAGAAGTACGGGTCGAGCTGGACGGGCTTTGACGGAGTCGGTAGGCAGGTCAGCTGGGCCTTGTTTTGGTTGAGGTTGTTCAGCGTATCGGACAGCAGCAGGTTCAGGTTCTGCTTGCACAGAATCGTGGCGTCGTCCGCTTGGAAGTTCGCGGACAGGCTGTGGTAGATGTTGCGGTACAGGTCCAGAGGGACGTTGTAGTCCTCGATGCGATGGAGCACGCGGCTCACCTCGTTGAGGGCGTCGTTCCTGTTGATGCCGTTGCCGAGTTTGCTCGCGACGCTCCTGAAGAACGTGTCGAGAAGCTCGTGAATCGTGGTCTGCCACTGCTCGCTGCGACGGCAGATGCCATCGTAGAGGCTGTAGTCCTGCATGAAGTCCTGAATCGCCTGGGAGTCGACGGTCCAGCCGTCCGTTGTCATCGGGCCGACGGCATTGTTAATCATGCGCATCGGGTTGCAGGTGATGACCTGGGCGAAGGCGTTGCCGATGTAGCCGAGGTGGACGTTGCGGACCATGCGGTCGACGTCGTACGCCTGCTTGCAGGACGGGTCGGCATCATCGGTGATGAGCCAGAAGAAGAGCTGATAGCATGCCGTCAGGTTCTTCTTGGTCGGGGCGCTCTTGTACTGGGGAACGATTTCCTCCAGCACGATGCTGTGGACGTCCATCGAGCAGTACATCTTCATCGTCTGACCGCTGGTGTTGGATTTTTCGGCAAAGCAGGTGAGGTCCTGCAGGTCGGGACGATTGATGTCGGTCATGCAAGGCCAGGCATCGGGCGTGATGATATAGAACGGGACGAACGTCACGTCGGCCTGACCATTGGAGTAATGGTGCTTGAAGACGTTGATGTTCTCGTTCGAGGTATTCTGCGACTTGTCTATGTGGACAGGGTTGCGGGACTCGTTGAGAAGTCCGATTTTCTTACCCGTGCCGGTGAGTTTGGAGTCGAAGAACTTGGGTGAATATACCTTGACCGGTACATTCTTTGTCAAGTCATTGAGAATAACTGGCATGGTTGTCTCCTTTCATATGCGTTTGTTCGGGTACACGGTCGGCGGGCGCAAGGCCCGCCTTCCGTATTCTGCGCTAGATGGCGTTGGATTCGATGTAGTCCTGTACGGCACGGCCGGCAGGGCGCGCACCGAACTTCGGAACATACGTCTCGTCCACGATAGCGTCAAGCGTGTCGTCGTCAAGCTCATCCGCGAGTTTCACGCTGCGGTATTCGTGCTTGATGCGGGCGATTTCGCGCCTGTAGATGTCGGCGACGATGTCGCGGTACACGTCACGGCTCAGCTCGTGGAACGTGAGAATCATCGTGAAGCGATTGAGCAGCTCCGTGTCGAACCAGTTGGCGAGCGTGTCGACGGTGTTGCGGTGCGCGTTCGCCTTGCTGTCGCCAGCGCTCACGAAGCCGAGCGAGTGGGTCGCGCCCGTGGTGTGTGACGCGTTGGTCGTGGCGATGATGATGGCCTTCGAGAAATCGACGTTGCGGCCCTTCGAGGTCTTGATGCTGCCTTCGTCGAACGCGTTCATGAACAGGCGCTGCACGCTGCGGTCCGCCTTCTCGAACTCGTCGAGCAGGATGACCTGATAGGGGTTGGACTCCAGCGCGTCGAACGGAAGCTCGGCGTGGGAGTCGCTCCCGACGTAGCCGGCGGGTGCGCCGATGATGCGGTTGATGGACGCAGGAGAGTGGTATTCCGCCATGTTCAACGTGATGGGCTTCACGCCCGTCATCTCCTCAGCGATAATCTTGGTGACCTCGGTCTTGCCGACGCCGGATGCACCGGCGAACAGGAAGGTCAGCGGACGCTTGCGCGGGAACAGGTTGGAGTCGTTGCGCTTCAGACGGTCCGTGATGGTCGCGAGGATGTCGTCCTGACCCTTGATGCGCTCGAAACGTGCGCGCAGGGAGTCGACGTCCAGGCTCTCATGCGCCGCGTTTCCGGTCATGAGGTGCATCGCCGTAGTACGGACCTGCTTCTCCGTGATGGGGATGAGCGGGTTCTGCTTGAGTGCCGCCAGCAGGGTCGGGTCGTTCGCGAGCGCGATTTCCTTCTGCTTGCGGGCGATGACGGCGTCACCGCAGGCGCGGTCGAACAGCGTCAGGGCTGTGTCGGGGCGATGGTTGCCCGCGGACGCGTACTGGTCGGCGATGGCGACGATAGTCGGCAGCATGTCCTGGTTCACGCTGATGCAGTTGCCGTAATGGGCGAAGTAGCCCGGCAGTGCGCAGCGCAGCACCTCGACGGTCTGCTCCTGCGTCAGCTCATCGACGATGAGTCGGGAGAATCGACGGTTCAGGGCGGGGTCGTCCATCAGCTGCGAGGACTCCTGCAGCGTGGTGGCGCCAATGACCTTGATGTCGCCGCGGGCGAGCGCGGGTTTCAGAATCTGGGCAATCTTGCCGTAGACGCTTGACTCGCCGACGAGCTGGTGAATCTCGTCGATGAACAGGATGACCTTGTTCGCGCTGTCGCAGGCGAACTCGATGACGCACTTGAGCTTCTCCTCGAGTTGACCGACATAGCTGGAGCCGGACACGATGTTGGAGAGCGGAAGCTCCCATACGGTATAGCCCGCCAGCTTGTCGGGTACGGACGGGTCGCGGCTCTCGATGCGGTAGGCGATGTCCTCGACGATTTTCGTCTTGCCCACGCCGGCGGAGCCGACCAGAAGGGCGTTCGGCTTGTTCTTGCCGATGAGCACGGCCATGGTCTGGCTGACGATGGCGTCTCGGAACATGGCGTTTCCCGCGGTCTTGAAACGCTCGTTGTAGTTGATGAGGTACTCGGTCGCATCACCGCTGGTCTGAGCGGGTGTCTGGGATGTCGGGAACGGGAAGCCGCCGATGTTGCCGCCGGCATTGCCGTTGTTTCCGGTGCCGTTGCCGTTACCGGTGAAATTGTTCATTCCCATGTGTGTTTCTCCTTTCTGATAGCCTGTCGAGCGGTGATGGTCAAAGGGATTTTTCTGCCGTCAGGCGTGAGATGACCATTCGTTATCCGCTGGAAAGAAATAGCTTCGGAAAGCCCCTCGCCCCTCGCCCATGGGACGAGGGGCTTAACCTTGCGGCGGGAGACTTCCCAAAGCGTTTAGAAGAGCAGTCGCGCCCTGCAGTTAGGGTCGATGTGGGCCATGCTTTTGACGAACTCGCCTGCCCAGTACGTCAACCCGTTCCAATCCGTATGCGAGATAGGGATGTAGAACAGGTTCTTCGGGTGCTTGACATAGCGGTTCGGCGCTGTCCACTCGAAATCCGTCATGATGATGGACAGCTCGCGGCGGCGCTTCTTGCTGGAATTGATGTAGTGCCAAATCTGCTCGTAGTCGGTGCCGCCGTCGACCTTCGGAATCTTCTGGAAGGCGGCGTAGACCTCCTTGAGCGAGCGGTCCTTTGTGTGAAGGTGGGAGCACTGGCTGAGGCAATGGCTGAAGCTGTTGAAGTACAGGTTCACGTTCATCTTGCGGGCCATGACGATGAGCGCCTTGATGGCGTCCTGATAGTTGCGCTCGGAGATGGAGCCTGACGTGTCCAGATAGATGTGGATGTCGGGCTTGTACTTCGTGGAGACCAGCTTGCCCATCAGGTTGAAGTTGTCCGGGTCGCGTCGGTTCGGACGGGCGAAGGACATCTTGACGGACTTGTAGCTGTTCTCGGACTTCGCGACGGTGGCCATCTTCTTGATGACGCGGCGAAGGATTCGAACCAGGTCGGTCTGCGTCGGCTGCGTCTTGCGGAACTTCGCACGGGCGGTACGGGCGACGCCGGCGTTCTTCTGCGCCATGTTGGCCGCCACGGCGCCAGACGAGATTTTCTTCATGGCGCGGACCGCACCGGTCAACTTGTTCAGCTTGCTGGTGGACACGACCTTGATTTTCATCTGCTGGGACTGGTTGATAATCTGCCATTCGTCGGCAACCTGCTTCGCCGTCGCGCGGCTGTGGCGCTCGATGTTGACGAACACGACCGCCTTCGGGCAGTACAGCTCGCCGAGCTGGAACGGAAGGACGCCGTACAGGGCAGGCGATGTCGCCTTGGTGTACTTCATCATAAGGGCTACGAGCGCACGCGCGAAGCTGCAGGGGTCGTTGTTCTCGTCGTCGGCGTTGCGCAGGATGAGCGACTCGGTCAGGCCGTTGAGGTTCAGCGCCTGGAAGTCGGCGAACAGCTTGTTGGTGTTCTGCGGAAGGGCACTCCCGAGCACCTGCAGCTCACCGTTCAGCCACGTCTTGAAGTTGTCGAACTCGGTCGAGTTGGCGAAGTAGAAGCCGAGCACCTGCGGGCGCGCATAGAAGTCCAGCGACGCGAACAGCTTGTCATACGTACAGATGCCGGCGAGGAACTCACGGCATGTCGGGATGACGTCGGTGGCCGGCGTGTAGACGACCTGCGCCGTCGGGGCTGGAAGCTGTTCCTTTTTCGCGGACTGGATGGCGAACAAGTCCTGGATGGACAGGTCGCTGGTCTGGTCGAAGTAGACGAGGGTTTTGTGGAACATGTCCTTGGCGACGGCCTCGGCGGCGGCGTCGAACGTGTCGGTCAGACAGTTCAGCACGCACTGCGTCAGGTCGTCCTCGCCCAGCTGGCCTCCGTTGGCAGAGAACTGCACGGGAGCCGACGGCGAAAGCGGCGTCATGATGGGCTTGATGACCGTATCCTTGAGGTAATCGACCGGTTCGAACTGCCCCGTGATGACAGCGTCATACACACAGGACAGCTCGACTGGTTTTTGGTTCGTGATTTGCATTATGCTGTCATCTCCTTTCGGGTTAGGACTCCAAGATAACGCTCAGCTTTTGCGAAATCGGGGAGTTGGTTGCGAGGAACGCCTGCACGTTCTGGTTGTCCAGCTTGTCGGCACCGTAGAGCTTCATCAGTGTCTTCATGTCGCCGGACGTGAACGTCTTGATGTTGCCGGACAGCGCCTTGATGTAAGGCGTGTTGTCCTGTGCCTCGTACAGGGCGTAAAGCAGACAGCCGGAGCGGTCGTTGTCGGACATGTCGTCAATCAGCTCGTTCAGGGCGTTGACGTCGCCGCAGGACTTCATCGTATCGTAGACGGCGGGCTTGCCGACCTGGAGCGTCGTGCTCTGGTTGTTGGTGTTCATGATGTTGCGGGCAATCTCCTCCATGAGGTAGGTCGAGAACATCGTGGCACCGATGTGGCCCTCGATGGCCTCCTGCAGCATGGACACCTCGGCACCGTCCACGGTGTGCGTGTCGGTGAGCATCTGGATAAGCTCCTGGTTATCGAAGGCGTTCAGCCAATCGCTGATGGCGGAGATGGTACGCGGCGTGGTAATCTGCAGCATGGTCTCGCCGTCGTCGATGATGTCCTCGATGAACATGTCGTCGTCGCCGTCATCGCCGTCGTCCTTCTTGGTCGCGGTGATGTCTCCGATGGTCTTGCAGAAGATGCACTCGGGATGCGCGTTCAGCACGTTGCGGACGAACGGGTTCAATTCAGGGTTGACGCTGATGAACGTCTCGACGTCAGGCTGGGTGCGGTACAGCACGAATCGGGAGATGGAAGCCTCGTCCAGCGAGGTCACGTTGCCCTTGTCGTTGCCCGCGATGACCACGCGGAGGTTGTTCGGAAGGCGAACGGAACCGATGGCACGAAGGGTCGGGATGGACAGCGCCTCGGACGTCGGGTGTCGTGCGGTTCAACTCATCCATGAACAGGATGGGGGTCTCATGCGGGTGCTCGTTGGCATACTCGATGGCGTCATGGATGACGGCATGGGGATAGAACTCCTGTTTGTAGGACTTGACGTTGCCGTCCTCGTCGGTCACGGGAACCAGTCGGGCACCGGTCAGGTCGGCCTTGTCGGCAAGCTGGTTGCAGGCGAGAACAAAGCACTTCGTGTGCATCAGGCCGGCAAGCGCCATCAGCCACGAGGACTTACCGATACCCGGCTCTCCGAGCAGCATGGGAATGAGGTTCTTCTCGAGGTCCTTGCGGACGCAGGTCATAAGTACGTTGTCAAATTTCATGGTAAACAGTCTCCTTTTCTGAATGGTTCGGTTTGCGTCCGTGCCGGCAGATGTGGGTTGGATTTTTTATCGCATCGGCACGTAAACGCAGTTACACGAAGGGTTTTGGGCCATGGCAATCTCGATGTCATGGTCGAACTTGTCGCTGCAGAGGGCAAGACGACCAAAATCGAGCATCTCCCGTTCCATGTATTCTCGGTCCAATCGGTCCATTTCCTGTCGGGTCATGGTCGCTTCATCGTACAGCATGATGTGGTTCACTCCTTTCCACGTTTGATATGCCAGACATATCTGGCTATGACCCCTCTCGGGGCACGGACCCCGTCTGTCCGTGCCCTTCTGCGTTGAATCTATTGATAAATCAGTATATTTATGATATACTGATGGCAATATGACTAACTAGAAAGGGGGTTTTTCCATGCTCGGAAGAGACCATCTGATAACCAACACCGCATCCCTGGCGATTCTCTCCACCGGGATGGCGACGTTAGCCGAACAGCCAGTCGTGTCACCCCTCGGGGCGCTTGCGCCCGCTACGACTGCGGTCATTTCGGCCTTTACGCAATACGGGGGCATCGACCCATTCGCCGTTACGGGACTCGGGCTGGTGTTCTTCTATATCGGCACGCTTCTGCCGGATATCGACAGCGAGCATTCGATGCTGGGGCGGCATATCCGCCTGCCGATGGAGCACCGCACGTGGACCCATGCGATTTGGCTTCCCCTGATATTCACTGTCGAGGGATTCGCGTTTCCACCCCTGTGGTGGGCGGCCCTCGGGTATGTCCTACACCTGTTCTGGGACTCGCTCAGCCGCGGCGGCGTGTGCTGGTTCTACCCGATTTCACGCTATGTCTCGTATAGCGGTGGCGCGAAGGTGAAACGGCATCACTGGCTGAAGCTATACTCCGTCGGAAGCGTGTCCGAATGCATCTTGACGGCAATCATCGCAGCTGCCGGCATCATCTGCGTCTACCTGTACTTTGACGGACCGGTTCTGCTGTAATCATAAGAGCATAGAGGCGAAACGATATCCCCGACCCTATACGGGTCGGGGATTTTTTGCATTACTCGTCGAGCGTGAACATGCGGTCGGAGCGGACCATCATGGTGCACATGAAGCCGTAGAACGCATCGCGGTCGAACAGCAGCATGAGCGCCGTCTCCTCGGCGCTGTGCCACACTTCCTTGCCGTCGCGGTCGTGCGTGAGGATGTGGCCGGATTCGTCGGACTTCATCACACCCAGCGCCGCGGCATCGGTGACGAGCGTCGCGATACGGCGTATGAGGACCAGCTGGTTTCGCTGGGCGACGGCCTCGTTCCATAGCGTCTCCGGGGCGTAGTCGTTGACGATGACATGCACCGCACGCACGTTATCGGGTATGTCCATGGCGCTCATATCCGTCGAGTCGTCGATTTGGCGCTCGAATTCGGAGAACTGCTCGTTCTCGTCGGTATTGCGTGCATCAAACGCCTCCGGCGTGTAGGCGTCGTCACGGTCCGTGGCGTGGACTTTACGCAGCGCGTCATCGGCGGCGGAGACGTACAGGATGACGAAGGTCTCGTCGGGCATGGCCTCGGCGAGCTTCTTGGCGCCGACGGGGTCGATGACGTAGAAATCCTTCCCTACGAGGTCGTCGGGCGTCGTGTAGTACGTGGCGCCGTTGATGACGGTGTCCGTGATGCGATTGGAACAGGCGGCAGCATCCTCCTCGCTGACGAAGACGTAGCTGTCCTCGTTCTCGGAGCGGGGTGCTCGTGTCGTGCGGGACTTCACGCGGGAAAGACCGTGACGTTCGAGCAGGTTGGCGAGATGCGTCTTGCCTGAGCCGGTGCGGCCGATAATGAGGTACATCATGGCTAGTTCTCCCTCTTCGCCTCGCGGTCGAAGCGGATGGCCATGCCGTCGGGGAACTTGATGTCGATGTGGAGCGTCACGTCGGGCGAGAGGCTCATCAGGATGTCGCTGAGTTGACGGAAGTCCTCGCGGTTCTTGTCGGTTGTGTCGATTGCGGTGGTATCGGTGTTAGTGCTATCGGTCATAGCGTCGTTCTCCTTTTCTATGGTGGTGCCGTCAATCGTATCGTCACTTTGCTTGTCTTCGGGAGCAGTCGGCGCCTGCTCAAGCAGGTCGATGCGGTTGATGACCTGATATTTCGACCGTTTCGTGTCGAAGGTGTCTGCGTAGATGTGCCAGTCCGCGTTGCCGTCGGTGAGCAGGTCGTCCTTGCAGTCGATGAGCAGCTCGTCCTCAGCGGTCGTCCACATCGGTTCTACGTAGGTAACGCCCAGTTTTGCCGCGCGGGCGATGACTTGGTCGTTTGATACGTCGAGACCGGTGTATTTGGGCATGATGTCGGGATAGTTCGGATACGAGGGGCCGAGGTAGGGGAAGAGCTGCTGAATCCAGCAGTCGATTCGCATGCGGGCAAGTTCCTCATTCTTGGGCTTCGTGTTCGGTGTTTCAGCCGGCTTTGTAGTCTCGCGCACGGGTTGCGGCATGGCCGCATGCTCGTCGATGACTTGCTGCGGGAACATCCTGAGCAGGAAGTTGCTGACGTTCTTCAGCGTATGCGCGTTGGGGAGGATGTCCTTGATTTCCTGCAGGGTCCAGTTATCGGGATACGTCTCGGTGAATCGCTTGACGATGTCGATGTCCTCGGTAGTAAAGACGTTGTTCCCGATGAAGGGCTTGTTCTTCGCGGACTTGCAGACTTTTTGCGGCCGCTTTCCGTTCCTGATGCGTTTCGCATTGCGGTTTTTCGGTTTTGACATAGGCAATCCTCCTTATTTTCCATTGCTTTGCAAGAGAACGAGTCGTCTCAGCGCCGCTGTGTCAAGGACGGTCTCGTTGCCGTTCGATGCGGCAAGGGGAATATGGGTGATGGCGGTGCCGTTGTCCAAAGCCTCACGCCTGAGGTAGATGCCCGTCGGCGCGGTCTGGATGTTGCCCTCCTCGATGAGTTCCCGTCCGGTCTCGGACGAGGATGCGATGAAGTAGACGTCCTTGGCGCCAGTGTCCCTGATAGCATCATCCAGCTGGCCATATATGGCTTCGCAATCGGGGCAGTCGTATTTGTACAGGATGACGATGTCGCCGTTTCGGTCGCTCGGGAGCGTCTGACTGACAGGCGTCTCGTCGTTTGCCGTGATGACCTCGCCGAGGCTCATCGTCTTCCAGTCGTCCATCGTCATGCCCCTCTGCGCGCCTTGGCTGTAGATGAAGGCCATCGCGATGATGGACGCGAGGGATGCGATATTGACGGCGAGCACGATTGCGTACACGATACGTTGGCGTGAGTGTTCGTCTGGCTTGGTTTCTGCGGTCGTCTTGCCGTTTCGTCCCATGACGCGCATCGCGACGAGAACGAGCAGTGAGATTGCGATGATGCCCGCCACGAACGCGGTGGGGATGGAATCGTTCATTGTCTGTTGTCTCCTTTCTGGTTGTCGAGTTCGGATATCGGCATAATCCTATTCCTTAAAATCGAAAATTTTTCAGTTTTGAGGAATAGGACGGAGCCGAGTACGATGGCGGTCAGCGATTATCTATCATCGCCGTCGTCATCGCTCTCGATTCGAATAATCGTTCTGGGCGATATGCCGCCGTCGTCCTCGAGTCCGTGCCGTGTGCGCGTGTGGGACACGACGCGCGTGACGGTTCCGTTCTTGTAGTGGCGCAGATGGCCGCGCACGCGCCATGAGGGCGTCATGTACCGGATGTTGACAATCGGAGCGGCGGGCCGGTATACGGAACGCACGAGCACCAGATTTCCGTATACGTGGACGTTCATCTCCGGTTTGTAATCGGTTTTGTCGAAGATGACGGCCGTATCGGTCGCGATGCGCTGTCCTGCCGATGTCGACTGGACATGCCGCGAATGCCTGTCGATGATGCTGTTCGCGAGGGCGATGGCGTAGATAAACTGCTGCACCTGGTCCTTCATGTCCTGCCAGTGATTGTCCATGTTGACGATGCCGCGTCTGTCCATGATGATTTTGCGCCAGATTTGCGAGTCGAACTTGTTCCACGTGCATTCGCGCTCGGCGTTCAGGCTGGTGTACAGGTCCATATAGGTACGGGTGCGCGTGCCGAGCATGACGTTGGGTTCGATGCCGTCGCTCGCATGCCCGAAATCCACCGTGGCATAGACGTCATCGCCGAAATAAAGCTCCTGACCGACCATGGCGTAGCGCATGACGCGAACGTCCATCATGCGGCGCTCCGCATCCACATGCCTGAGTTCGAAGTAGACGCCGTTGTTCGGCGCATACGACAGTATCCCGTAGGGGAAGCAGGGAAGGAATGCCATCCATTGGTTCTGGTTGATATATTCCTCGCTGTCTCGCCATTGGTCGTCAGAGAGTTGGACATGGAACGCATCGTCATCGCTGGCCATGATGCGCGATATGTCGATGACGTCGTAGTCGGCCATGTCGAAGACGTTCGGCATGCCCTTGCGAATAAGCGCCCGGTTGTACTGGTCCATGAGGCGGTCTTCGTATTGCTGCATCAGGATTTTGAATCGGGCGTTGTCGACGATGTTCCTGTTGCGCACGAGTGCCGTCAGGTCATTCTGTATGGCCTTGTTGACTGACGGCATGTCCCGGGTGTTTCTCGGCTTGTAGACCGCGCGGGACTTGTTCTTCCGGTTCTTGCGGGATTTCCCCATCGGCAATGCCTCCTCTCCGGGTTATTCCTTCTTCTCGCTGATGCGCTGCGCGACGATTTGCGTTGCCTCGTAGAGCAGCCACGGCATGTGCTGGCGCATGGTGTCGTGCTTGTCGCGATGCGGCAGCTGTTGGACGCTGATGGCGTACAGGAGCCGGATGTAGTCATCGGCGGTGTACGTGTGCCCGTTCTTCTTGATTCGCGTGCCGGACAGCAGGTTTGCCAGCTGGCAATACTTGCTTCCAAGGTATGCGAACTCGCAACGGGACATGTCCCCGTCGAATTTCGCCTTGTCGACGTGGACGTCGTTTGCCGGACAGAGCATTATCTCCATGATGTAGTCCGAGTCGGGAATCCCGGCGATGTCCTCCTTGAGTCGCTGTGCGTCGAAGTGCAGCTCCGTGGTCTGCGTCTCCTTCTGCTGCATGGCGAGCTTTGCGTACAGAAGCTCGAACGGTTTCTGGTTCTCGGGATTCTTACTGACGGGACGCCCGAGCGCACGCCCGGTGAACGTAACCCAGTGGTTCATGAGAATCTCGTAGTGCTTGCCGGGTCCCTTCATGGCGACCTTCTTGGCGGCAGCGGGGAAATCGTCGAAGTTCGCAGGTTTCGGGAATACCAGATGGATGCCGCGGCCGGACATCGAGGTCTCGCCGTAGAGATACGGCAGCTGTAGGAACTCCTGCATCAGTGCTGACGGGCAGGACGGCTCGATGTCGAGGATGACGATGCCATCGGTCATGACATCGAGGTAGAACGCGAAGTTCGATATCATGTTCCCGTCGGGAAAGCGCTCGCTGAACTGCTCGATGAGCTTCGGCAGCTCGAGCATGTCCCCAGGTGTGTCGGTCTGCGCGCCTCGCACCTGGTTGCGGTAAAGCAGGTTGAACATGCTTACGGGTCGCTTGTCCTTGTCCGAGATAGTCCATTTGGGGATGGACGTGAGTCGCTGGATGGTCGGGTTTGACAGAAATGTCTGATAGTGGCTATGCACCTGTTCTACGGTCGGCATGGACTATCACCTCCTTGCTATATGTTCTGTTCGTAGTGTATGTTGCCGGTTTCGATGAGATGCCGGATACGATAGAGGTCGTATTTCGGTATCTCGGCATATATCCTCCCGTGTCCGTAGCGGTGGGCATCGCCCGCCGCGTCACGGACGGTCTCGTCCACGTAGAGACGCAGTGATTTGAGATAGGAGACGATGTCGACCTGCGTGGGGTCGTTCAGGTCCCCGTTCTGTATGGCTTGCCGTATCGCCGTTTCCTGTGCCGGCGTCCCGACATGCAGGTCGTTTCGATTGTATAGGCCGTACAGGCGATACAGCTCGGCGAACAGCGGGTCATCGCGGAGCGGTCTTACCGTTCCGGTCGTCTCGTCGCGTTGCCTTGCGGCATGCCATGCGAGCGTCATGACCGCCGCGTCCCTCATCTCACGGGCGTCTGCCCGTACGGCGAATACCGGTCGATTTTTGCCGTCATGGATGAGGTACAGCGTGATGAGGATGGATGCGGGGCGCCTGCGCCCGGGAAGATAGATGCCGGAGAACCGGAAAGTGCGTTCTATGTCATTCGTCGTCATTCATCGCTCCCCCCCCCCCTTGCCAGAGAAAAGTATATCGTCGATTTGCTCGAGTTGGACAAGCGTACAGTCGCAGATGGACTTGAACGATGCGCTGTGGATTTTCCTGATGAGGGTTTCCCGCTTTATCTCATCGACGGCGTCATCGTATGAGGTAAACAGCTTTGCCGCCATTGCGACAGGGGATACCTCGTAGAGATACGGGTCCCGACTTCCCGACAATCCAAAGCGTCGACTATAGTCGTCGACGGTCACGTAGACGCGTCCGACCTTCAGGACGTTGACCGCCTTGATGCGGTCCGTCCCCTCGAGTCGACCACGCTGCCCTTCGAGCAGGTATGCGGTCTGTCCGACGGCGAAGTCCTTGGTTTTCATGTGGTTACCTCCTTTTTTGCAGATAAAAGAAAAGCCGCACAGAGGATGGGTCTGTGCGGCAATGCAGCGGCGATTGTTCGCCGGGTCAAGTCTACATCTTAGTCTTAGTACCCGCGATTCTCGCTTCCGGGCTGGTTGGGGTCATAGCGAATCCCGCCGTTCTGCGGAGCAGTTCCCATCGGGTTGATAGGTGCGTTCATCGCATTGCCCGCAGGTGCCACGGGGGTCACGGGAGCCGCAGCGGTCGCCTGGGGCATCGCACCGGTAGGTGCGGGTGTGACAGGGGCGGCAGTGTTGACTGCGGCGCCTGCGCCCTCGGAGACGAACGGAAGGTCCTCATGGCCCGCATAGGCAGGCTGCTCAGCGCTATGGCTGTTGTCGGTCTCGGCCGCGGTGGGCAGAGTCCCCGGGGCAAGCGGGTTGAACGTGATGCCGAAGCCGTCAAGTCCGACGCCTGCGCGGGTGTTATCGAAGTAGCGAATCGGCTCGTTGACGATAACGCCGTCAAGGCTCACGCCCATGTTCGGCTTGCCCTTGAAGACACGCATGACGAGCGTGACATCGAGGCCGTTGGCCAGCTCGCCCTCGGGCTGAATCTGGTCGACGATGCCCTGTGCACCGGCGCGGGTCACAGCGATGTAGGGAAGAGCGCGGGTACCCTTGTTGTTGGCGGTGTATGAGTAGCCTCCCTGACCGC
>ERZ808246.1826-NODE-1826-length-14385-cov-3.494278_pt1 | contig 14385 bp, 13 predicted proteins | sample MGYA00521083_ERZ808246 | MGnify/ENA primary metagenome ERZ808246 (study PRJEB31516, sample SAMN03275577) | gut metagenome | biome: mammalia-associated habitat; material: feces | host: Papio cynocephalus | place: Kenya | collected 2012-07-07 ...
CAGAATGCCTGTTTCAGCACCTGATGGAGAATCAGATTTGAACTCAAACACGGAACTCAATGCCGCATCTGCTGGCAGTCAATCTGATTCGAGCTTTGTTTCCGACATCGAAGCCGATTATTCAGGCGACCTTGTGCCAATCAGCGACGAAATAGCGGAAGTACTGGAAAAGGCAGCGGACAAATCAACCGACTTCGACAGCTTCAAGGCGGAGCTTTTGCAGCTTTCGTCAGAATGGAGCGCAGACAAAATCGCAGACCTTATGGCGATAGCGTTTTTCTCAGCTCGTGCCAAAGGCGACAGCAATTTTGCAGGGTAAAAAAATGGCAGACAAACTCATTCCGAAACAGGCACTTGAATACATCAAAAACAAAAAGCTCCGCCCTGCGTTCAGCTACAAGGATGTGTGGAACGAGGAACACGCCACGGCTTTCACGGTCGCAAAGGCAATGCAGCTTGACATCCTCTCCGACATAAAAGGAGCTGTCGAAAAGGCGATTGAAAAAGGCACGACTTTCGAGCAGTTCAAAAAGGAGCTGAAACCCACGCTCATGCAGAAATGCTGGTGGGGAAAGAAGGATATGACCGACCCACTCACAGGCGAGACCATAGCCGCACAGCTCGGAAGCGACCGCCGCCTGAAGACAATCTACAGCACGAACCTCCGCAGCGCGTACCAAAAAGGACAGTACGACCGCACGATGGAAAGCGACCTGCATCCGTACCTCATGTACAGAATCGGTGCAAGCATCCACCACCGGGAGCAGCACGTGCGATGGAACAACCTTATCCGCCCGAAAGACGACCCGATTTGGAACAGTATTTTTCCACCCAACGGATACGGCTGCAAGTGCTACACCGTCGCCGTTACAGAAACGAGAAAGCAGAAGTACGAGCGCGACGGAGTTCCGGCTTACGACTCCGGCACGCGGAAAACTGTGCGCGTTCCAGTCCAGACGGAATCACCGAAACCGAATTACAGGAATTTCTTCAACGAGCGGAAAGGGACTCTTGAGCGCATTCCGCAGGGAATAACTCCCGGATTCAACTGGAATCAGGGGCAGACAGGACGAACAATACCAGTCCTGCAGGAGTGCATAAAAAAAGCGCAAAACGAAATGCCCGAAGCCGTCGATTCCGTAATCAGGACATTACAGAACTCCACGATTTACAGAGACCAGCTTTCCAGCTTCGTAGAACAGGCATATAAAAACAAGGCTGCCGGAATGGTGAACAACAAGAACACTACACCTGTCGGCTTTCTGGACAAAAAGCTCACAGACTTCCTGAAAGCGGAAGGAATAGATGCAGGCGGACGGAACATCATTGTCCTTGAGCAGCGGCTGGTAACCGGCGACAAGTACCTTGTCAGGCATGCAAAAGCAGGGAATGCACCGACGGAACAGGATTGGAAAAATCTGATGGATTATATAGCAGACGCGAATGTTTACTGGGACAACAGAGACAAGAAGAAAAATCTGCTTTTTCTGAAAAAACTCTCTGATTCAGAATACATCAAAATTGCTGTTGATGTTCTGACCACAGAACGATATTTGAGGCTTCCAAAAGTTGACACAATGTTTTATTTAAGGCTTGCAACAGAAGATAATCAAGGTATAGATGAATTCAATGCGATTTTGAAATTAAAAAAAATAAGATAGGCGAAGGCGGTGGGAGTTGAACCACACTGCATGTAGCATGTCCGAAGACCCTATGTCCGCTCCTATATTGACTTCTACCTTCGCTTACCTTTACTTGCATAATACGGCTCTCCGCCTTGGAAGTCAAGCCGAAGTTTTAACAGCGGTTAATCTACACCAGAGCTTTCCTTTTCTTATACTTTCATCATACGCTTTCATCAGCCAGCGGACATTGCGGCGACCACCTGTAGTCGTGATGTACGTATTCTGAAATCGGGGCAGATGCCGCGAGAAGCGGCGGCAAAATGTGCCTTTGCTGTCGTGTTTGTCACCAAGCGCACATGATGGCAATGTAATGTAAGCCGACTGTGGCGGTTCAAGTCCGTCCTGCCTCATAAATCTTGCCGCAAAAGCGTAAGGAGGTGAACCAATGAAGAAATGGACTAAATGCCTTTTTAGCTTCTGGCTTTGGATTGCGGTGGTTCTTGCATCGTTCATGATGTGTGTCGTCTCAGTCGCCGCAAGCTCAGTTCCAAAGATTGCCGTTGTGGTTTTTGCTGCGGTCATTTTCACGCTTGCCCTTGCATCCGTGATTGTCAACCCGGGAATCTTTGCAAAGCAGATTAGCACCGCGACCAGCTCTTAAAGCCTGTTTCCGGCAAAAAAAGAAAAAACACCTGCCGTCCAAAAAGACGGCTGCACTCTTTAAGCGAGGTCAAAATTGAAAGTCTACATCGCAGGGAAAGTTACAGGTCTTGAGAAAGCCGAAGTTTTCAAAAAGTTCAACGAGAGCGTGAGCCAGCTCAAAAAGCAGGGCTACATTACAATGTCTCCGGCTGTGCTTGCGTCGAACGGCGGATTTGAGCATTCCGACTATATGCACGTCTGCTTCGCGATGATTGACGTGTGCGACGCTGTATATATGCAGAAGGACTGGCGGGACTCAAAAGGCGCGCGGATGGAGCTTCAGTACGCAAGAAAATTCAAAAAAAAAATTTTCTATGAGGATGAAAGCACGCGCGAAGATTCAGAGCAGAATGAGGAAAAAAGTATGGCAGGAACGAGCGGCAGCAAATCCGAGAAAGAAAAATGCCGCTTCAGGCACTTTCGTGCCGACATTCCGCCGGGAATTATTTCCGCGCCACAGGCAGAATTTCCTGCTGTTCCGTGCTATGAAAAATATGGCTGCGAGAACTGCGCCTACAGGACACAGAAAGAAAAGGAGCTGTAAAGAATGGCAAAATGCAAAATTTGCGGAAAAACCGTCAGTTCTTTTTCCATAGCGATAAATCCGCACAACGACGTTCCCGAGATAAAAAGAACTGTCCGGCTCTGCAGCCGCCGCTGCGCGAACGTTTTTCTTGGCAGAATAAAAGCCTCCCGGACAAGAAAGTCGAACCTCAATGAAAGAAAAACACTCGAGGCAGTGGACAGGAAGCCTTCAAAGGATGAGATTGCGCAGGCTTTCCTCACGCTCACGACCGGGGAGAGGTGCAATCTTGCTCTCCTCGGCATGACGGCGATTCTTGAGGACACGCAGTCCCTAAAAGGGTTCTATGAATTCCTCTCTGGCTGGAAAAAATGAAGCATTCGATTCTGGTCTGCTATAAGAAATACGGCTGCCCATCCCGAAGGTGCAAGGTTGAAATCCGCTCAAAAAGACGCTGGAAAAATCACACACTGTGAAAAGGTTTTGCACTATGTTCCCGATAAAAACCGCCTCTTCCCGGAAAATCCCATATTATGACTTCCAAAACTCTAAAATATAACTGCTTTATTCATTTTGGAGAATTAAAATGAAAACTTATTATACATTTATAATGCTAATTTATTCATGTAAACTTGCTAAAAAATCTGAAAAAGTATTTGCGATGCATAAAGTAGAATCATTTTCATGATTCCATAAACAGACTTTTCCATCTTTTATAACAAAATAATTTCCTGCCGGATCTGAAGCGAATGGTACAATCTTATCATCAGAAGAATCCAACGGATAATGTTTGTAGATAGTCTCTATATCTTCTTTATTGAATGATAAAAGAGTTTTAAATTCTTTGTCCTTTTCTGTTTTTGTATCAAAATATTTTAAACTAGGCCGACCACCGTTGTACTTGGAAAGGATTTCTCTTAAATCCAATGGGAAAGAAACAGAATGCTCCTTCTCAAAAGCTTCAATTGCATTTGTATTCTTTAATGGTTTTACATATTTCCATGTAATTTCACTCATAGTAACAGCTCCTTGTATTAGTATCTCAATTAGCGGTTTTCGTTTCCGCCACCCCAGATTGTTTTTCCACCAGTATGACCAGTCTTTGCATGAATATCTGAATCAACAAGTTGCATTTTACCAGCTTCCTCATTGTGATGCCAAGTATAACCATCTGGAGTATCACCATTTTTAATCTGCTCCAATTGTTCAGGATTAAATTTCTTTGCAAGTTCCGGATCTTTTTCAATGGCTGCTTTCAGCTGTTTATTACATTCTGCAAACTGTTCTTTATCTGTTGATTGATAAAGATTCTCTGGCAATTGAACATCAAATTCAGAATCAAATACAGGAAAAACACCAGTCACATCATTTCCATCCACATCTTGTACAGTTTTGAGTTCAAATGGAACTCCAGTTGTAGGATGTCTATCTCCTTCTAGTGATTCATTTCTAGTATGAATTTTTTCTTCATTGCAAGATTCTTTTTTTTCGACCTTTTTATCCGGATCATATCCAGTATCTTTTGATTTTGCTTCGTTGATATTGAAAATTTCATTTTTTATGATTTTCTTATCTGGATCAAACGAGGATTTTATTTCTGCTCCTTTTAACAAAACTTCAGCAGTTTTCGGTATCAACTCGCTCATTTTGCTCCCCCTTCAAGACTCCACTTTTCAAGCAATTCTGTTTTCCCGAGTTCATTATGAATATAATCAGTGATAATGCACTGGCGAATTGAACGAAGTAATTCTTCTTCTATATCAGATTTGACATATTCCCTGATTGCATTGTCTACATCGATTGACCATTGTTCATTATCACTTGTTCTGGAGAATGTACTTACAAATACTGAATGAACTTTTGGAAAAAATTCAGAAATAACAGGAGAAAGTTTTGTATAACGAGGAGATTCTAATGGAGTTTTTACAGCATTTAAAATCAGGACCTTTGTTGAACCTCGTAAATCTAATTTCCATAGTTTTTCTTTAAGTTCACGGAGTCTTACTTCATCTGTTATGGCAAGTCCATTAAACAAAAGGCTCGCAATTTCAATTTTTTCGGACAAGAAGTCTTCTTTTATTTCTTTTTCCGGATGCTTGTATGAATATATTTTTTTATCATCTTCGAAATGTCTTACCTTGCATAGCACCGGTTCTACCCACTCATTTTGATAAACGGCGGCAACTCCACGAGGCAGTTTTGCAAGTTCCGCAATTTGGTCATTATTAAGGTTCGCGGCTTTTCCCACAAGTTCACGATCATCTTGGTCTGGCAGACGCATGATAATTTTCGTATTTGTATTACGAATAACAGCCATATCAAGAAGTGCAGGTGCCTGGTCTGCGATGATAAAGCCTTCGCCATAAGTACGCATTTCCGCAATAGAGTTAGTAAGCATTTCAACAGATTTCCCCTGCAGGTTACCCGAATCTTGTGCCTGCTCAGTAGAAGTCTTTTTTAAAAGATTATGCGCCTCTTCCAAAACAGTGACGTGTCGCAAATCAGAGTTCATTCCGCCTTGTGTCATTCTGTGTTCTTGCAATTTTAGAACGAGTAAGCCCATAATCAACGACTTTGTTTCGGCTGATCCCACGCGGCTTAAATCAACAATCACGTTCTTATCAAACAAATCTTCCGCCTCAATTTCTTTATCAGTAAAAATCAAACCGTTAATTCCATTTGTAAGTGATTTTAAGCGAGTTATAAGAGAACCTTTATATGCACCTTTATTTTCTGCATCATATTCAGATGAATCAATAATTGTACGGATATTTCGTGTAACATCAGCGAATGTTGGATATAAATCTGTTCCATACGCATTTGTAGACTCTGTAAGATTCCAACCACAATCAATATAAGATTTCTCAATTGCCTCTTTTAATACAGCTGGCATTGCAGCATACATTGGCCAACAGACATTGAAAATCTCAACAAGACGGTCAAGATGTTCCAAAATGTGAACATTTTTATAAGAATCTGCATTTCTATTAGGGAAGCTAAAAGGATTTATACGAAGCAGTGGCATTAATTCAGGATTAGTTCCATAAACACTTACGTCTGCATTTGTTCCAAATATATTCTTATATTCACCTTTTGCAGGTTCCACAACTAAAAATTTCACGCCAATTTTTTTAAGCTCATCCAACACTTGATAAACGGTGTTTGACTTTCCCGCACCGGTCGAGCCTGTAATGAACGTATGGGAAGCAAGACTTTTCGGATTCAATTTTACAGGAAGCTCTTCCTCGCTGTGCATGTAGTAGATATTACCAAGATGCACTCTATACTTTTCGCCACTTTCTGGTTTGTCATAACTTGAAACACTCCGCCCGAACTCTGCGCACTCAATTACAGGAAGTCCTGGAAGCGAATGATTCGGCAAGCCCGCTTCAATTGCAAGTTCAGTGCTTGAAATAAGTGTACCTGGAGTCAAAATTAAATTGCCATACATAATTTTGGGATGCTCAAAATGTCGTAATGAAACTGAGATTGCTGGCGTTTTATTTGATTCAGGGGTCCATACTGTAATGAAGCTTGATTCTAATGAAGAATTCTTACCACGAATAAGTGAACGATATACACTTGCCGCCATTTGAGCGGTCCATTCGTCGCTAATACAATACATAGCACAATTCCACATTCCTAAATCTGCACAATTATCATAGCGTTCAAGTATTTTATCAATTCGTTCCATAATTCTTTTAACAGTATGATTCTCAAATGGAATTTGAATATTTTTACTTTCTCCAATTTGTTTTTGTTTTCCTGTTTGGAGATTAATATTCTCAGCATGAGCTTCTGCTTCTGATGTAGTTGTTCCTTCTGAATCTGATTCATTTAATCCATGTGATATCTGATGATTTTCTGAATTAGTTACAGAATGATTTGTACCTTTAGAAACAGAATGAGATTTTCCTGAAGTTCTTGAATGATTAGCACCTACAACAATAGCACTAATATTAAATCCTGTAGATTTAGAAGAATTTGTACCATCTGTCTCCGTAATTGAAGTCCCATTAGTTTCAGAACGACCTGTTCCTTCCGTTTCAGAAAATGACTTTCCAATAGTATGATTTACAGATTTTGCTAAACTTTTTGTTATTGTATCACTTGCACCAATTGAGATAGATTCATTAACTCCTTCGCTTTCATTTTCACCAATCGAATACTGTGAAGAACTAAAAGGAACTAATTGAGTATATATATTTTCCAATGCGCGTCGGTTTTCATTCAAATCAGTAAGACTTATAGGGTCTGCGATTAATAGTAAGGTATATTCTTTACCACGCATTGCATCTATCAATTTCTCAATTCCCTGCACAAATTTCTTTTCTTCTGATTCTTCTTCACTGCGCAAACCTGCAATATCAGTAACAGCTGCAATTGTTTTTTTTGCAGAGAAATCATTTAATACTTTCTCCAAAACATTTTTAGTTACTTCATTATTATTTATATCTATTTCTTTATAATGCTCAGAAACTTTTATTCCTGGAAAATTACTAAGAAGACTGTTTTCAAGAATATCCTTTGCATTCTTTGTTTTCTGTACATCTCCATTTGGATTTTTTACACCAATTCGAATTTCTACTTTATTTTTTTCCCCTTTTATCTGCATTAACAGACTGGCACCGGTATTACCTACAGCATTGAAAACAGTAGCAAGTTTATCACGCATGTTTTCTTTTTTATTTAAAATAACCTGTGAAATATCAAAAAATCGAACAGAAGAATTCAGTTTATCCTTTAAAGAATCCACACTTTCTGATTTTAAATTATTTACTACCTCACAATTTGAAAGATTTGCAAGATAATTTTTACTGAGAATACTATCTGCAATTCCGAGAGCATATTGTAAATCTTCCTTTTTTATTTCTTTCAATGCTGGTTCATTCATTTAATTTCTTTCTCCTTTAGCCAAATAATACAACACCTGCAATTACTGCAACTGTAGCTACTGCAGCTACTGCTAATACCACACCAAGATTAGAATCATTTTTTTCGTTGTTATGAATTACTCTCTCATATGTGTCTTGGGATTCATCATTAGGTATTTCTCTTTCCTCTATAATTCTTTCACCTACAACTCTACCATCTTCATTATAATATGTAGTACTTGTTGAAGATGATTTTATTTCCCGATTTTGAGACGACATATTTTCTGTCTGCTCAGATGGCCAAATCTCTTTTGCAAGGAAAAGAATCTTATTTAACCTTATTTCTGAAAAGTTTGTTGATAATTGACCAACAAGAGTATTATAGTTTTTCTCTGATAACTCATTAGAGAACTCCCGACCATCATGTGGTTGTAATATGTTTTGTATTATTCCTGCTTTTTCGCATTCATTCCAACACTCTTTAAAAACTCCATCATTTACATCATGGTTCATCAACAAACGATTCCTCAACATATCACGTATAGCTATAAAATCATTAGTCTGAATCGCATCAATTAATTTCTTATCCATAAACAACTCCTTCTAGTCTGTAATTGCCTCATTCAATTGTTTCTTGAACTTTTCTAGCCAAGCAAGGTTTGCTTCATTATTGGCTACCATTTCTTCAAAAGATTTTTTATCACTAAGAGTATTCTTTAGTTCTTTCAATTTAGTTTCGATAGCTGCATTCAATTCATCAAAAGATTTCTTAAATGCTTCTTTCAGTTTTCTCTCTTCCTCTTTTGCAACATCTGTCGCTATTGTACGAGCCTGTGAAGAAAAATCATCAAGTTTTGGAGTAACAACAGCATTAAACATCTTTGTGAAATTTACATACTGTCTATTTTCATATTTATCTCTTTCAATTGTAGCCATATATTTAACTTGTACAGGAACATCTTCTGTATAAGTATAGTCCTCATAACCCCAATCATCTGTATCAGCCCCAAAGAAAGAAAATAGTTTTCCAAAACCACGAGCAACTGCACTTCCCAATCCGCTCTTTTTTCTAGTTCTGGTCCTTGTTTTTGTTCTCATTTCTGTTCTTGTTCTTTCTTCTTCGACAAGTTGAGTTCCAGTTTTTTCTTTTACATTAAATTCAAACTCTTCTACATTCTCTGCCGAAAGATTCATAGTTGCAAGACTTCCTAAAACAGATGCAGCTTTGACTTCATGTCCAAAAGCACTTCCTAGAAGTTCAGAAACATAAGAATTATATTCATCACAATATTTTCTTGCTTGGTTTCCAACTTTTTCATTGATAATATTTTCAATATCAATTGCAAACTTATTTCTGAATTCTTCTAAATCAGCTTGAATTTGTTTGATTCGTTTCCTTGTTTCATTCTCTGTAAGCTTTTCACTACAATATTTACTTCTTGCATGAGAAATTAATGTACCTAATTTATCTCCAGAAAGAGTTTCAAAAGCTTCCTTTATTTTAGGTTCTACAGAAATAGAATCTATTTTTTCTTTGAATTTAACACCCTTATCACCTTTTTTTATAATCTGTTCCATTTTATCAATGGCTTTTTGGGTTTCTTCAACCTTTGATTTATTATCTTTTAACATCTGGGTTTCATGGGCTTCTGTACCTAAATCCCGAATTATTTGTAAGAATGAGTGAATCGCTTCGGTTATTTTTTGTGGCTTTGCATATTTTTCGAGATATTCACTAATAGCCCCTTCAACAGCGGGTATACCCGTCTGAATTAAAGCATCTGTGTATTTATCATTTGTAGAACGAGCCATTGTTTCTTCTGCTTCAAGCTTACTTCGCACAGATTCGGAAATATCTGCCATTTTAGAAAAATGTAATCCTTTGTAGTTTTCTTCTTCATCATCAAAGAAAAGTTCAATTTTTGAATCCAAATCAAGACGTTCTTTCTTTGTAAACTGCTTTCCAGATTGATATAATCTAATTAACTTTGCAACATAGGATGAACAAGGGAATACCTTTGGATTTTGTATTCCATGTTTTTCAAGATATTCTTTAGTTTTATTGATATACTTCTGAACATCCTCATTATCTGTATCAAATTCATCCGCCTTGTTTATTACAAAAATAAAACGATCACTGGCTTGTCTACCGCCATCACGCATTGCATTAGCAATATCTGTAAGCAAAGTGTCATCATCATTACTCTCAAGATGCCCTCCATCAAGAATATAAAGAACCATTGGTTTGTATTTTGAATCCTTTATTAAACGGTATGTATGATTCTTATGTTCATCCGTTCTGCTATTGTTTGGACCTGGTGTATCTGTAAGAACAAGTTTAAGACTTTGCGAAGAAATACCAACAATGTTCCCATAAATTTCAATACGCGCCGTATTTGGATCATCATTAAATTGATTCATATTTTCAATTGTAAGTGATTCTCTACTAGTAATTTCATTGTCGTCCTTATCATAAACTATGCCACGAAAAATTGTTTCATCATCCTCATCATGTATGCGAGCAATTGTAGCCGTAGTCGCTTCATTACGTGCAGGCAAAAGCTCTGTACCTAGCATTGCATTAATTAGTGTAGATTTTCCACTACTCATTGTCGCAACTACAGCAATTTCAAATTCTGTATCTAGAGCTGTATTAAATGATTTTTCAATATTTTTATCAGTGCGGAGTTCTTCAAAAGGACAACTCTCACTTCTCATTTCTGCATATAATTCTCGTAACTTTTCTATTTTATTCTTTGAAGAAGGATTTGTATTTGACCTATTAACTTTTCTACGATATAAGATTTTAAAACTATTTGTATTTTGATTATAATTCCTTACAGCATCTTCAACGATATCACAGTCTCGTTCTATTCCATCAAAACAAAGACTAAGTTCTGAATTATATGTATCAATAAGATTTGTCAGAAAACTATCAATCCATAAATTCAATTCTTCACCTTCATGTGCGAGAAGAAAATCATCAGAATTTCTTGAACCATCTGAAAATGTTGTTTCTCTTGTATAAGCGTTATACTTTAAATCAATATTAATCATTATTGCCTCCAATAAGTTTTTCTATATATTTTTCCACTTCTGGTAATCCTGTGGAATTTAAATCCGAAAATACAGTTTGTATTACTTTTAGCTCTTTCTTTTCTTTTCCAGTAAGATTTTCATATAAACCATTTCTTACCATTTTTAGAATTCTTGCAGCTTTAGAAGAAAGAGGAAATAAAACTGGATTCTTAAAGCCAATCTCTTCAAGATATATTCGATACCTTTCTATAATGTCTATAATATTTTCTTTTTCTGAATCAAGACAATCAGATTTATTTAAAAATCACTGGTATTTCGTTTTTATTTACAACTTTCTTGTAAATTTCTTTGAGCAGTATTTCTTCATCTGTGGTACAAAGTTGTGTTGCATTAGCAACATAAATCAAAGCTTCGAATTTATTTGATGTAAGAAATTTTAATGTAATATCATGATGGGTGTTATCGCCAGAATAATTTGTTCCAGGAGTATCATGTACTGCAGCAATAATTCCATTATTGCCAATACCATCCAAATCGCCTTGAAGATATATACGATTAATATTAGGATCCTCATTCCAACCATTAATAATAGAAAGATTTGTATCTAAACAATGATGTTCAATTTTATTGTTTTCTTCAATAAACCCTAAAAGCGATTCAGAGTTATCGTTATCATAAACGCTTGTAATTTTAGCCGTTGTAGCCTCGCTACGAGCTGGCAAAACATCTCTACCTAGAAGAGCATTTACAAAAGTTGATTTTCCTGCACTCATGTTAGCACAAACTGCAATATTTTTTATAGGAAGCGTTTTATAATATTTCTCGTGATTCTTAAAATTTAAGAAATCATTATAAGATTGCTGTGAAAAACGATTTTTGGGTAATTTTTCGTTTACACATTTTAAGAATTTATCATATTTCCTTGGAGAAAAGCCAAAAACTAACGATATATTTTCAACAGCAAGAAGTTTCTTATTAAAGACTTTACGATAATATTCAAATTCGGAATACAAAAGCCACTTTAAACTTTTTTTTAATGGCTTACACATTTTTTTAGCTTCATCATAATTTTTTTCAATAAGAGAATTAAATGCTGATTTAAAACAATTTGTATATTGTATATTTTTCTCTTCCCGATTTCTTAGCTCATGAATAATTTGTTTTTGAAAGAAAGACAGCGAATTGAGTTTATTAAATTCCTTTTTCACGTCTATAATCTGTAACATATTCTCATACTTCCATTAAAACGATTCATATTACAAAACACACCCTTCATGCCATTTTGCATCATTAGGTCAAAAATATTTTCATTATTCGTACATTGCGGTCTCCTTATAATCTATATGCTGCTTTAGTAAATTTGTCTTTCTCATTCTACTCCACTTGCTGCGACATCCGACGTCATACATATTTAATTCCGAAGAAAATTCATTTTCCCCGTCCGTACATTTCCAGCAGTTTTTTCGCCTCGTCCGTCACTTCATCAACCAGCTCCTGTGGCTCAAGAACTTTTACAGTGCTTCCCTGTCCCAGCACCCAACGTTTCACCTCAGGCAGTTGAGTCGTCTCAAAGCTGACATCCACGCTTCCGTCGTCATTTCGGACCACACTCTGATTCTCGTGCCAGATATGCTCGGCGGCGAAAGTTCCGATTTCCGCGCTGAACAGAAGCCGGACTTTATGCCTTGTCCTTGATGAAAGCCAGACTCCCATCGTCCGGTCAACATAATTTCTTGCGTCAAATCCTGCTGGAATCTCAAAAAATTCATCTGTCTGCCGGACATTCTTCATTCTTGAGAGGCTGAAAATCCGCACTTCCTTTTTCAGATGGCAATTTCCAATCACATACCAGTTTCCCCTCTGGCAGATTATGTGGTACGGATCAATCTGACGCTGCATAAAGGTCGTTTTCTGGAGAGGACGGTAATCAAAAATAATGGAACGCCTTTTCTTCAGGGCGTCAATTACAGAGTCAAAAACCTCAGTGACAATAGGAGCGAGCGCGTCCGGAATGTATGTTATATCGCCGGAAAGGAACCTTGAGTCGATTGAAACGTTTTCCGGAAGGCTTCCTTCTATTTTTCTGAATATTGATCTGAGCTGTTTTTCCAGCGGTGTATTTTTATATTGAAGAAGAAGCTGGTCAAAAAGCGCAAGGCTGAAGAATTCTCCCTCGTTTATCTGAATATATTTGATGAAAAAATTCGGCTCCGTGTAATACCATCCGCGGTGTTCGGCACTGTATTCCATCGGCGCATTGTAAAAATCCCGGAGAACATCAAAATCCCGGTTTATAGTACGCTCGGAAACCTCAAGCAGCCTTGCAAGCCCCGTCGCATTCGGATATTTTCCGGACCTGATCTCATCATCAATCCGATGAATTCTGTACGCCTGTAAAATTTTGTCCTTATTCTTTTCACTCATGCTGAAAAACCGCCTCGCCTATTATAGCCGATAAATAATTATGACACAATATTTCTTTAGCAATATTATTTATTCCTTTAATTATTTGAGAAGAATGTTACACCGCCCTAAAATTATCTCTATGGATATTGATGTTAACACCTCCACAAAGATGGTCGCCTTACGTATTCAGGAAGAACGCCAAAAACGGAAGATGTCCCAAATGGAGCTTGCGCTGGAAGCCGGAATCTCACAGGGGTTTCTTGCGATGATTGAGGCGAACCGCAAAGTTCCTACTGTAACAACAATATTCAAGATTGCGAATGCCCTTTCCGTAAAACCGTCGATATTTTTTGAGATTCCAGATTCAGACCGCGAGGTCCGGAAACAGAAAATCATAAGCCTCATCCGCTCTCTTTAATCTGAAAAATCCGGATTCCATAAAAATATATCCTCCGAATGGAACATCGGAAAAAACAATAAGATTATCGCCCTAAATCCAGCCGTTCAAGTCCGCACTGGCGATGAGCATCTCAACAGAATTCAGGACGGTCTCATCATCCGAAAATTCGTCCTCATCATAAAAACGCTGCATCTCAATCATCCTGACGTTTCCATCGCCGGCAGAAGTTTTTATCTCCTCAAATTTCCTGTATGCAGAGACAAAAAGCTCATGTCCGAATTTCTCAGGCGGAAGCACGACTATTAAAAGGGAATTTTCGTCCGGCATCTTGATTTTTGAAGGATTTTTTAGGAAACAGACCGAAAAATCAGCTCCAAACAATGACCGCCTGTTTTTTAATTTACGGCTGACTGTTTTTCTTATTTCAACGGAATTTTCTCCTAGCAAAAACATGACATTGACCTTTTTCCTATTGCAGAAATATTTTTTCAGGCAAGCGATATGGGCTGATTCCGTCTGATGCTCCCTTCCGTTCAAAAAATACTGACAGTCCCTGGACATACGTCCGCCATCCGTCAGAAATCTGATTGCCGAAACGCAGATTCCACCGATTAAGCCAAGTGTGGCTCCGGCAATAATAATATTTGAAAGTTTCATTTTTCCTCCGTAAATGCAAGATTATTTTACAACAACTGGTATGACAGACAGGTTCAGAGGAAGAAGAAATTTATCAAACGCCTGAAATCAATGTGTAGATTATCAGAAAAATGCGAGAATTTGCCGCAGGAAAAAGTGCGGCTTTTAACGGAAGTTGCG
>ERZ808246.1827-NODE-1827-length-14384-cov-4.371624_pt1 | contig 14384 bp, 12 predicted proteins | sample MGYA00521083_ERZ808246 | MGnify/ENA primary metagenome ERZ808246 (study PRJEB31516, sample SAMN03275577) | gut metagenome | biome: mammalia-associated habitat; material: feces | host: Papio cynocephalus | place: Kenya | collected 2012-07-07 ...
CCCCCGCCGGTATGGCCATTGCCATCATCCGGGATGACCTGCTGGGCCATGCAGCGGACAATGTGCCCACCATGATGAACTACACCACCCTTTTGAATAAGGACAGCATGTACAACACGCCCCCCTGCTGGTGCATCTACATGACCGGACTGGTGCTCAAGTATCTGGAAAACGACATCGGCGGTCTGGCCAATATGCAGAAGATCAACGAAGCCAAGGCAAAAGTACTCTACGATTATCTGGATGGACAGGACTTCTTCAAGAATCCGGTGGAGCACAAGTACCGCAGCACCATGAATGTCACCTTCACAAGCCCCGACCCCGACATGGACAAAAAGTTCTGCGCCGAGGCGGCGGAAGCGGGCTTCGTGAATCTGAAGGGCCATCGCCTTGTGGGCGGTATGCGGGCATCCATTTACAACGCCATGCCGCCGGAGGGCATCGATAAGCTGGTGGACTTCATGGAGAAATTCCGCAAGAACAATGCGTGATGTTTGTGTATAGGGATAGGGAGAACGGAAAGTATGTTTACGATCAAAACTCTGAACGCTATCAGCCCGGTGGGGCTGGCAAAGCTGCCCAAGAATCTGTTTGATGTATCGGTGGATGCGGAGGCTCCGGACGGTATTCTGGTCCGCAGTGCCGACCTGCTGAATACCACCTTCAACGAGAACCTGCTGGCCATTGCCCGGGCCGGCGCAGGCGTGAACAATATCCCGCTGGACCGGTGCAGTGAGCAGGGCATCGTGGTCTTTAACACCCCCGGCGCAAACGCAAACGCCGTGGCAGAGCTGGTCATCGGGATGCTCATTGCAGGCAGCCGGAACGTGGCCGCTGCGGCGCAGTGGACGCAGGGCCTTGCAGGGGATGCCGCCATGGCAAAGAGCGTGGAAAAAGGCAAAAAGCAGTTCGTGGGCAACGAGATCAAGGGCAAGACCCTTGGTGTCATCGGTTTGGGTGCCATCGGCTCCCGGGTGGCCAACTGCGCCATCTCGCTGGGCATGGAGGTCTATGGCTATGACCCCTATATCTCCATCGATGCAGCGTGGAATCTGAGCAGCCAGGTGCACCACTGCGTCAACCTGAACGATATGCTGCCCCTCTGCGATTACATCACCATCCATGTGCCCTACCTGCCCACCACCAAGGATACCATCAATGCTCAGACCCTTGCTCTGTGCAAGGATGGCGTAAAGATTCTGAACTACGCCCGGGGTGAGCTGGTGAATATCCCCGCCCTGCTGGAAGCTATGGAGACCGGCAAGGTGTCGGGCTACATGACCGACTTCCCCACCGAAGCTCTGCTGGGCAAGCCCGGCGTGGTCTGCACCCCGCATCTGGGCGCATCCACTCCGGAAGCCGAGGACAACTGCGCTGTCATGGCCGCACAGGAGATCAGTGATTACCTCAAGAACGGCAACATCACCCACTCGGTGAATATGCCGGAGGTCCATCAGCCCCGGGCCGGCGGCAAGCGGATCTGCATCATCCATAAGAATGAGCCCGGCATGATCAGCCAGATCACCGCTCTGACCACCGAAGCGGGACTGAACATCGAGAACATGGTGAACAAGAGCAAGAAGAACATGGCTTACACCATGCTGGATGCTACCGGTGCTGTGGACAAGGCTCTGGCCGAAAAGCTTTCGGCTATCCCCGCTGTCATCCGGGTGCGTATCCTGTAAAGAACGACTGCAATAAAACGATACTGAGCCGCCGGAGAGCCTGAACCGCCCCGGCGGCTTGTTTTGCCGGAAAAACGTGAAAAAAGAGCGAGGGGGTTGAATCCCGTTATTGACCCCAAGGAACGTTTGCGGTAAACTAAAAGCGTCAAAGTCTGCCGTTTGCGGCGGGCGATGTCCATCAAACAAAACAGGAGGTCTGTCATGATGAAGATGAAGGCCAAACGAATGATCTCCCTGCTGCTGGCGGTGATGTTCTGCCTGAGCGTGGCAGCCACCCCTGCCTTTGCAGCTGCTGCCGGGCCGGAGAGTGCCGCCCCCGTCAGCACAGAGCTGGAACCCCAGAACGATGTGGTGTCCATCCGGCTGACGGCGTCCGGTGAGCTGGTCTACGGCGGGCCCTTTACCCTCAGCGTGGAGACCCGCCCGGCGGATACCCAGTACATTGGTGTTATCATGGGCACCAAGGGCGAGGCCAAGGGCTATGTGACACTGGTGCTGTCCGATAAGATCCGCACCCTGCTCAAAATGGTCCCCCTGCCCCGGAAGATGTCCCAGACCCCGGATCAGGCAGAGGAATTCAACGTCTACCAGTACATCAAGCAGCTCATCGACGGCAACGACGTGGAGGTGCTGCTCCGGGTGGCGGATGAGGCAGTCTCGGTGATGGATGTGCTGAAATTCTATATCCCCACCCTGAAAGATGTTTCCAACGGCCTGAAGCTGGCTCTGGATATGATCCGCAAGTTCATGCCCAAGGGGATGATGACTCGCATCTATCTGGACGAGCAGCCCACCGAGGCCGGAAGCTACGTGGCCGGTGCTGTTGCGCTGGAATCCGGCGATATGAACACGGCAGGCATGGCGTTCTTTACCATCAAGCCCAAGACTGAGGGTGTGCGGCTCTATTGGGCCAACGAGCTGCCCGCTTCCATGACCGTGGAAGAGGCTGCGGCCTTTGACCCGGCGGCAGTGCTGGACGACAACGGCACCGTCATCCCGGATGCGAAGATCACCTATACCTATAAAGACAGCGACGGCGGCTGGCTGTCCGATCTCTTTGGCAGCACGCAGGACGGCTTCCCCACCCAGCCGGGCCGGTATACCGAGACCGCAACGGTGAGCGGAAACTATTCCTGCACCAAGATCACCCGCACCATCGTCATCAAGTAAAATTGGATCGCACATGACGCAAAAAGGCTCCCGGAGAAGCAGTTTGAAACTTCGCTTCTCCGGGAGCTTTTGCGATGCATGGAAATGGTCAGGTTCAGAAGGGACGGTAGAACATCCGCCCGCCGCCGCAGCAGCAGTTGCACAGCAGGTTGAGCAGGATCATGCTCCAGCACCAGCGCATCAGCCCGCCGGGCTGGGCGTAGGTGGTCTGGGTGCGGTAGGTCTGGCCGGGGTTCTGCATCCGGCGCAGGTGCATCTGATACTCGGCGTTGTTGGGGTCCAGCTGGACGGCCCGGCGGGCATCCTGCAAGGCATCGATGCTCCGGCCAAGGCCCTGATTGGCCAGCGACGAGAGGTAATACCACCGTGCGTTGCGGTTGTTCATGCTGTCCAGCACCCGGCGGGCCTCGGTGTAGCGGCCATTGACCACAAAGTTCCGTGCGGCCTGCATCTCAGGGCTGTCGGAGCCGGAGTAGCTTGCGCCGCCCTGCCCATAGCCCTGCTGGTAGCCGCCAAATCCGAAGGGGTCAAACCCGAAGCCAAAGGGATCGGAGCCGTCAAAGCCGGAATTGTAGCCGTAGCCGCCCTGCTGGTAGCTTTGCTGCTGATAGCCGCCGTAGCTCTGCTGCCCATAGGGATTGCCGTAGCCGCCGTTCTGGGGGCCGGTATCGCCCTTGGTGATGGCGTCATAAGCGGCCTGCACCTCTTTAAAGTGCTCCTCTGCCGTGGGGTCGTTGGGGTTCAGGTCCGGGTGCCAGCGTTTGCATTTGGCACGGTAAGCCTTTTTGATCTCTTCGTCCGATGCACCTCGCTGGATGCCAAGTACCTCATAGGGGTCTCTCATCGATTTGGTTCCTCACATTTTCTGGCATTTTTGCAGTTGTATTTGAGCCACACGCCCGAGTACAGGATGTTCCGCAACAGATCTGCATCCTCTACGCAAGGCAGACGCTCAAAGCTCTGGGCACAGCGGCCCAGAAGCAGTTCAAAGATCTCTTTCATCTCCTCCTCGTATCCGGGCTGTCCGCTCAGGGTGCGCAGAGGATTGTAGCTGCCCCTCTTTTTGTCCCGGGGCAGATCGTCGTAGGCGTCCAGCAGATAGATGTACTTGCCCAGATGGAAGCCGACGCTCCGCAGTTCCGGGGACCAATGGTCCTGCTTGTAATCAAACAGCTCTGCCATCAGATCGCCGAAGCAGCCGGACACGGCGTCCAGATCTTCGCTGCCCTCGGCTTCGTACTGAGCCAGACGGTCCAGACAGGAGCGGATGGCATTGCACTGCCGGGGCCAGCGGCGGGCGGCATCGGCGGCCGGGGTGGTGAGCATTTTTTCAAAGCCCAGTCCCAGCAGGCTGCGGTCGTCCTTCCACTTGTCCTCGGCGTTGTAGTAGTGCAGGGCCACGCTGAGGTCGGCGCAGTAATCGGTGGGGCCGCTGGCCCGCCACGCCGTCTTGCGGATGGGGTGGACCGGGCAGTGCCCGCAGCCGGTGACGAGCTCCGTTTCTCCCTCGTACAGGCTGGAAAGAAGCAGGTTCAGGAAGGTCAGGTCATAGCTCAGGGTCAGCCGCCCTTTCAACCCATGGAGCGCACCAATGCGCCGGCACAGCCCGCAGTAGGCGGTGCGGTAGCGGGCCTGCGCCTCGGGGCTGAGTGCGGCCTGATTGGGGATCACATATCCGAACATGGCTCAGCTCTTCCGGATGAACTGGGTGCCGCAGCGGGGGCAGGAGATCTGGATGCGGCCCCGGCCCCGGGGCACCCGGAGTTTCTGGCGGCACTGGGGGCAGCGGTAATAGTGGTAGAGCTTGCGGTTGGCCCACTGATCCTGCAAGCCCTTGAATTTATTGGAGATGCGGTCCTTGATGGAGTAGAACTGGTAGTTCTCCTCAGTCCGCTTGGAGATATTCCGGCTCAGAGAGCGGTAGTAGCACAACACCAGCGGGATGAGGCCCAAAAGAGTCAGGAACGAATTTTTGGTCAGCAGGGCCAGCAGGATGAGCACAAGGGAAAGGATGCTCAAAAACTGGTTCAGTCCGTCGGTGCCGTAACGTCCGATCATAAAACGGCGAAATTTTTCTCTCATCGATACCATTCCTTTTCTGCCTTTTGAAATTTGACTGCTCCAAGGATATCATGTAACCATGATAAAACTTTGAACAGAGTGCTAATCTGTTGTAAAAGGACGGAATTTAATCAGAAGCAGTCTCCCGGCAGCGGACGGTAAGAGCTGCCTGCACTTCCAGCGCACCCTCCATCCGGCAGTGCAGCACCGCCCGGCCGGACTGGCCTGTGGTGGCAAGATAGGTGCCTGCCATGCCGCCCCGCAGGGGAACGACCGAGGGGCCGAGGATGGACACCGGACCCTCGACGCTGAGCTGGACTGCCTCGCCGCAGTAGGGCAGCAGACTGCCGTTCTGGTCGATGGCACGGAGGGTGACGGCGGCGCAGTCCCAGGTGGGGCCGTCGGTAAGGATGGGGTTCTGCACCACACATTCCAGCCGGACGCTCTGCACCGGCTCCCGTACTACGGTCTTGACGGCACGGCCATGCCAGACCGCTTCAAACCGATAGACAACGGCGGGACTGCCCAGCACACCGACGTACTTGTAGTACATCCGGAGCAGGTCATTCCAGTTCAGCCGGAGGGAGAGCATCCGGGCCCGGGACAGGGGAGAGAGCTCCAGTGCGTCCCGGCGCATCTCGTTGAGGATGGCCGCCGTTTGCTGGGCCGATGCCCGGTCCATCCCTTCGTATTTTTCCAGCAGGGAGCCCACAAAATCGTGGATCTCGATGGGAGGATGGGGCAGAGCGGCAAAACGGCCCCGGCGGTCCGGAGAAAACTCGGCAATGAAATCGTTGCCCCGGTAGAGCCGGACGCTTTCGGCGTTGGTAAAGACCCAGCAGGCCCCGGCAAAGCCGCCGGGGTGGTCGCCCAGAGCCATGGTGGAAGAAACTTCCAGCACGATGTCCGAGGGGGAACGGGGCGTTTTCTGGCTGGCGTAGACGGCGGCGGAGAGCTTGGGGTTCCGGAACAGGTCGGTCACGCCCTGATAGCTGATCCGGTCGCCGCTGCCGAACTCCCGGTGGGTGTTGTAATCGGACAGACACCAGCCAAAGCTGCCGGCACAGCCGGGCTGGGCGATGGCATCGTTGAGGACGGCGGCATACCGCAGGGCCTGTTCCAGCCGGTGGGGCTCGTCATCAAAGGGCTTGGCGGGGAACTGCGGCCCGCCGTATTCGCTGATGAGATAGCCTTTGCGGAGGTCCGGCGTTACCGAAGCCCGGGCCTCGCACCCGGGGCCCCGGCCCCGGTAGGAGTAATCATTGTAGGCGTAAACGTCTTCCAGAAGCTGACTTTTGCGGTGGTTCCGTGCGCCGCCGGTGGGGCGGGTGGGGTCCAGCCGGTGAATGGCTTCATTGGTGCGCTTGTAGAAGGCTTCGTCGTCGGCACTGCCGCTGACCCGGGCTCCCCACAGGAAGATGCTGGGATGGCTGCGGCACTGGCAGACCATCTCCCGGCAGTTCTGCAGTGCCTGTGCCTTCCAGCTCTCGTCACCGATGTGCTGCCAGCCGGGGATCTCAACAAAGACCAGCAGACCCAGCTCGTCGCAGGCATCCAGAAACGCCGGGCTCGGGGGGCCAAAGCAGGTGCGGACGGCGTTGCAGCCCAAGGTCTTTTTGAGCATCTGGGCATCCAGCCGCTGGATGCTGTCGGGCATGGCATAGCCCTGATAAGGGTAGCTCTGGTTCCGGTCCAGTCCCCGCAGCTCCACCCGCTCGCCGTTGAGGTAGAGCCCTCCGGCCACGAACTGGATGGTGCGGAAACCGAAGCGGGTGCTCTTTTCGTCCAGCACCCGGTCGGGCAGGCCGTTGGTGCCGGGACGGATGAGCCGGACCGTAAGCGTGTAAAGGGAAGGGTGCTCGATGCTCCACGGGTGGACGCCGTTCAGGATGCCGGTGATGGGGATGGACAGCTCCCCGGCGTAGACCGCACGGCTCCCGGCGGGGCTGCGGATCTCTGCCTGCAGGGTGCAGCCCACGGTCTCGCCCACGGTGGAGGTGTAGATACGGAAATCGCCCTCAGCCTTTGCCTCGATGAAGATGTCCCGCAGGTAGGCGGGCTCTTTCACGTCCAGCGTAACGGCCCGGTAAAGGCCGCCGTAGGTCAGAAAATCCAGCTGTCCGCCGAAAGGCGGGATGTCAAGGTCTTCCCGGCTGTCGCACCGGACGGCCACTACATTTTCCTGCCCCAGCCGGAGAGCGGAGGTCAGGTCTACGGTGAAAGCGGTATAGCCGCAGGCATGGTGGAACAGCCGCCGTCCGTTGCAGAACACGGTGGCGTCGTGGGCAGCGGCCCCGAAGGTCAGAAGGACGGTGCGGCCCTCCCACTCCTTGGGCGCAAAGAATTCCCGCCGGTAGCCCGAAAGCTTCTGGCAGTCGTTTTCGCTGCAATAATTGTAGGGCAGCTGTTTTACGGTGTGGGGCAGCCGCACCGGCTCAAGCCCTTCCGGACGCTCCGGGCGGACGATGGCCGGGTCAAAGACCGGCGTGAAGAGCCAGCCGTCATTCCAATCATAATGTTCCATAGCCTGTTCTCCATGGTTCCAATACTTTATTTTTAATCTTATCACAAAGTTATGAACGAAAAAAGATTTGGAAAAGAATTTTAAGCTATTTATGGCGGTTTTGGAGGAGAAAGGCTGAAAAAATCCCCTCCGGCAGGGAAGCGGAGGGGAGAAAAGGCTCAGCGGATGAAATTGGTCATGGGGCGGCGGGCATTCTCGGGATGGGCGATGCCTGCTGCTTTGCCGGCCTCGATGCAGCGCAGCAGCCAGGCCATGTTCCGGCCCAGCTCCTTCATCACGGCACAGCCCTCTTCATCCTGGAGCACCTGCTCGGGGTTGGAACCGTGGACCATGGCCCAATAGGAGCCGTTGACCAGCGGCATATGGAAGAACTGCGGGTACTTGACCAGCTGGTCCAGCGTGGTGGTGGTACCGGCACGGCGGGCCGAGCAGCAGATGGCAGCGGGCTTATAGGCCAGATATTTGCCGCCTGCGTAGGCAAGCCGGTCCATGAAGCTGGTCATGTTGCCGGTGGCAGAGGCATAGTGCACCGGGCTGCCGAATACGAAGGCATCGGCGGTCTTGGCCTTCTCGATGGCCTCGTTGACCACGCCGCCAAAGACGCAGCCGTTGCCGGAAGCACAGCCGCCGCATCCGATGCAGCCGCCCACGGGCTGGGTGCCCACGTTGAGGATCTCAGTCTCAATGCCTGCGGCCTCCAGCTCGCCGGCGATGAGGGACAGGGCGGTATAGGTGCAGCCCTTTGCGTGGGGGCTGCCGTTGATGAGCAGAACTTTCATAGCAGATACTCTCCTTCCTGCGCCGCAAAACACACCGGCGCACTGCCCTGATTTTAGCATAAACTGCACCGCTGCGCAAGGAATGTACTTGACAAAGCACAGGGCACAGACAATAATATAAAGATGCACACAGGAAATAAACCAGTACAAAGGAGGCTGACCCCCATGCGTGTGATTGCAGGAGAAGCCCGAGGCAGACGGCTGGAAGCTCTGCCCGGCACCGATGTGACCCGCCCCACCCTCGATCAGGTAAAGGAAGCGATGTTCAGCATCGTGCAGTTTGATCTGCCCGGTGCCCGGGTGCTGGACTTGTACGCCGGAAGCGGACAACTTGGCATTGAGGCCATCTCCCGGGGAGCCGCACGGTGCGTGTTTCTGGACGAGAACCGGGACGCTGTGAACATCATCATGAAGAACTGCAAAGCCTGCGGTGTGTTTGACCGCAGCCGGGTGAACATCGGTGAAGCAGCACGGTATCTTTCGGCCTGCCATGAGCAGTTCGACCTGGTTCTGCTGGACCCGCCGTTCCGGGGCGGTACACTGGAAAAGATCCTGCCCGCAGTGGAAAAATGCGTCGCCCCCGGCGGCATCGTCCTCTGCGAGAGCGAGACCGGCCTTGTGCTGCCCGCCGAGGTGGGCGGCCTGACCCTGAAAAAACAGTATAAATACGGCAAGGTGCTGCTGTGGAAATACACAAAGCCCCTGCCCGGGGAGGAACAGGCATGAACGTGAACGAGCTTCTGGATACCATTGAGGATGCGCTGGAAGAGAGCGCAGGGATGCCGCTGTCCGGCGGCAAGCGGATCGTGGACGTGGAGCAGATCCGGGATTATCTGGACGAAGTGCGGGCCAACCTGCCCGTAGAGCTGCGGCAGGCCCAGTCCATCGTGAGCGACCGGGCCCAGCTGATCGAATCTGCCAACGCACAGGCGCAGGCCATCGTCAAAAAGGCCGAGGAGCGGGCCCGGGTGCTGGTGAGCGAGGCTGAGATCGTCAAGGCCGCACAGCAGCGGGCTTCTGAGATCGTGACCAGTGCCCAGAACGAGGCACGCACCCTCCGCCAGACCGTGACGGATTACTGCGATAATATGCTCAAGACCACCGAGGAGACCATGTCCGAAAATGCTGCGCAGGTGCGCAATGTGCGGGCAAATCTCCGCCAGAATCCCCGCAAGGGCCAGTAACGTCCCCGCCGCAAAGGCAGCTCTGGAATTCTCTGGAAATAAGAACAACGCCCCTGTGAGTAAAACTGACAGCTCACAGGGGATTTTTTTGTCACATTTTGCAGAAGAAATCCGTGTGAAAAACCTTGCAATCAGCCCCTTGATTTGCTACAATAAAAATGTGTCAGCAGGGGTACGCCGGAGCACCGGCGCAAACCGCCCCGGCGGATGCAATTACTCGACAAATTGATGAAAGGAGGCTGGGCGTCATGGATACAGAAACGCTCCATCCGCAGTTCGACCCGGCCTCGTTTGAGCATATCCCGGTGCTGCTGAACGAGTGTCTGGACGGACTGAACATCGACCCGGCAGGCATTTATCTCGATGGCACGGCAGGCGGTGCAGGACATTCCCGGCAGATCGCTCTGCGGCTGGATGCAGCAAAGGGAGGGCGGCTGATCTCGCTGGATCAGGACCCCGATGCGGTGCAGACCGCCCGGGCCCGGCTGGCCGGGCTGCCCGCCACCGTGGTGCAGATCAATTTCCGCTATGCCGGACAGGCTCTGGAACAGCTGGGCATTGAGAAGATCAACGGTGCTCTGCTGGATCTGGGCGTGTCCAGCCATCAGCTGGACGATGCGGCCCGGGGTTTTTCCTACCGGGCGGACGCTCCGCTGGATATGCGGATGAGTCAGGAGGGCGAGACCGCCGCCGACCTCGTGAACAGCGAGAGCCGGGAGGAGCTGGCCCGCATCCTGCGGGATTACGGCGAGGAGCCCTTTGCGTGGCAGATCGCCGGAAAGATCGTGGAGGGGCGGGAAACGGCCCCCATTGAAACAACATTGCAGCTGGCCGATATCGTGGCCAGTGCTATGCCGCCTGCGGAGCGGCGCAAGAACAAGAACCCTTCCCGCCGCACCTTTCAGGCACTGCGGATCGCCGTCAATCATGAGCTGGATGCGCTGGAAGAGGGCCTTGACACCATCTTTGACCATCTTGCCCCGGGCGGGCGGCTCTGCGTCATCACCTTCCACTCCCTTGAGGACCGGCTGGTAAAGAATAAATTCCGCCGCTGGTCCACGGCCTGCACCTGCCCACCGGAGTTTCCGGTCTGTGTCTGCGGCGGCAAGGCAAAAGCGAAACTGATCACCCGGAAGCCCATTGAAGCCAACACGCAGGAGCTGGAAGAGAACCGGCGGAGCCGGTCGGCCCATCTGCGGGTGCTGGAAAAATGCTGAGCGTGAAGCCCGGCAAACTGTGAGGAGGAGATCGACATGGGTCAGGTAGCATATGATATGAATGGGACAGAGCCTCGCCGTCGGCGGGCTCCGCAGACGCAGCAGAAGGTCCCGCTGCGGGTCGAAAAGGGCGGCAAGCGTCGGCTCTCGCCCTTCCGTGCGGCCATGCAGCACGCCCTCCAGCTGATCTCGCTGGCACTGCTGGTGGGGTTTGCGGTCAGCCTGCTGTGGAGCGAGGCCCAGCTGGTGGAGCTGAATGATCAGATCCAGGACGCAAAAGCTCAGCTGGTCAGCGAGCAGAGCCAGTACACCTATTACAACAGCGCACTGAACAGCAAGACCAACATCACCAGCGTGGAAGAAGCGGCCAGCCGTCTGGGCCTGATGAAGATCGACCAGAGCCAGATCACCTACATCCGGCTGGGACAGGACAGCGTGCTGGTGCGGAAGGAATCCGCCGTCCATCGGTGGACCGATTTCCTCCACGACGGTGCCATGACCATCCTTGCCAGTGTGAACAGCGCAAAATAAAACGAAGAATCGGAAAGCGTGCGGCAGCGCACGCTTTTTCGGTTTCTGAGGAGTATACCGATGCAAAAACCATCCCCTAAATCCAACAAGAAGGTCTATTACCGCCTGCGCCGCAGTGACCCGCATGAGCGTCTCAGCGCACCTCTGCGGAAGTTCAGCTACGGTGCGGCGGTATTTTTTGTTGCGGTGGCAGCTGCCATCGTGATCCACAGCCTGTATACCATCCAGATCAGGCAGGGAGCTACGTTCCGGCAGTATGCGGCCCAGCAGCAGCTGCTGGACAGCACCATTCAGGCCACCCGGGGCGAGATCTATGATACGTCCGGCATCACGCTGGCTTCCACCAGCGTGGTCTGGACCATCTGGGCCGACCCCAGCTATAGCACGGCCCTGTTTACCAGCAGCACCGACGAGGCCGGCACCGTGACCAGGACCGCTGACCCCGCCGCTCTGGCCGAGGTCAGCAGCCAGATCACCCTCCGGCTTCTGTCGGGGGACGGCAGCTCGCTGGACAGCGTGGACACCTCTTCGGAGGAGTACCAGAAGCAGTACCAGACGGTGTACGATGCCCTGTCCAAGAGCGACTCCTCCTATCAGGTGCTGGCCAACAAAGTAAACAACGCCATCAAGCTTTCCATCGAGAAATACGTTTCGGAGTACAACAAGGCTCACAAGCGGGCCAACGCCGAACAGGGCATCCGGAAGGGCCGGGTGTCGGTGTCCTCCACCAAGAGCTTCCAGCGGGATTATCCCTACGGAGCCTTTGCGGCGGCGGTGCTGGGCTTCTGCGATGCCGACGGCCACGGTGCTTACGGTCTGGAAAAGTCCTATGAATCCACGCTGGCAGGCGTGAATGGCCGGACCATCACCCTCCGCAATGCCTACGGCAATGCCATCGCCGACCAGAGTGCCACCACCTATGCCGCCAAGGACGGCTCCAATCTGGTGCTGTCGCTGGATGTGAACGTGCAGGAAGTGGCGGAACGCTACCTCGAAGAGGCCATCAAGGCCAACAACGTGGAGAACCGGGGCTGCGCCATCGTCATGAACGTCAAGACCGGTGCCATCCTTGCCATGGCGTCCAAGCCGGATTTTGACCCCAACAACCCGCTGGACTACACCGCCAATCTCGATTACCTCAATGAGCTGGTGCGGGCAGAGCCGGAGCTCTACGGCATCTACCTCAAAAATGAGGACGGCAGTTACAAGCTGGACGAACACGGAAACAAAATTCTGGACCCGGATGCCGATTACTCGGGCTATTTCCGGGACATCCAGTGGAAGAACAAGGCCATCACCGAGCTGTATTACCCCGGAAGCGTCTTTAAAGTCATTACGGCGGCCATGGGCGTGGACTCGGGTCATGCCACCATCAACACCACCCTGAACTGCTCCGGTGCCTACAATGTGGCCAAGGAGACCTACCACTGCGCCGGCAAGAAGGCCCACGGCGTCCAGAACCTTGCGCAGGCCCTGCGGAACAGCTGCAACATCTACTTCATCCAGCTGGGGCAGCGGATCGGTGCCAGCCTGTTCTACGATTACTTTGAGGCGTTCGGCTTCACCGAGCGGACCGGCGTGGACCTGCCCAACGAGACCAACTTCATGCAGTATTACAACGCCAGCCAGCTGGGCGAGGTGCAGCTTTCGTCCTCGGCTTTCGGCCAGGCCATGGCTGTGACCCCGCTGCAGGTCTGCACCGCCATCTCCGCTGCCGTCAACGGCGGCTATCTGGTCACGCCCCATGTGGTGGATAAGATCACCGACCAGAACGGCAACGTCATTCAGGAGATCGGTGCTAACGTCCGCCGTCAGGTCATCAGCGAGAGTGCCAGCGAGACCATCCGGCAGATCATGGAATATGAGGTGGGCGACGGCACCACCAGCGGCGGCGGCTCCAACGCCTATGTGGCAGGCTACCGCATCGGCGGCAAGTCGGGCACCTCGGAACAGCTGAACATGGACCGCCGTGCCGACGGCGACTATAAAAAAGTGGCATCCTTTGCGGCGGTGCTTCCGGCGAACGACCCGGAGATCCTGGTCTACGTCATGCTGGATGACCCCAACAATGCCCGCACCGACTACTCCTCCATTCTGGCGGCTCCTGTGGTGGGCAACATCATCAGTGAGATCGCTCCTTACCTCGGCATTGCTACCGACGGCAAAGACCGCAGCCAGACCACCATCAAGGTGCCGGAGCTGGTGGGCAAGGAGTGGAGCAATGCGCAGGTCTCCCTGAACACCAAGGGCCTGAAGCATCAGCTGATGGAGAGCACCACCGACCAGACGGCTGCGGTAGTCACCTACCAGTACCCCAGAGCGGGCACTGAGGTGGCCTATGGCACCACCATCTATCTGTACACCGATACTTACGAGGGCAGCCATACCGAAGTGCCGGATGTGACCGGCAAGAGTGCGGACTTTGCCCGCCAGATGCTTGCTGCTGCCGGGCTCAACTGCACTGTGGAGGGCGAGGGTCTGGTCCAGAGCCAGAGCGAAGAAGCCGGTTCCAGCGTGCAGCGGGGCACCGTGGTGAAGATCAGCTGCGGATGAGCGCAGAAACTTTCCAGAACGCCAGAGGCTCCCCTACAAGGGGAGCTGTCGAACGAAGTGAGACTGAGAGGTTGGATGGAAGGTCAGCTGACCTATACATAAGCGGCTTTCGGTTTGTGGACCGAACGAACAGAGTTTGGATGAACGGCTGCTCGGTACAACCTCTCCGTCACAGCTGACGCTGTGCCACCTCTCCTAGTAGGAGAGGCCTTGGCAAAGAGAAAATGTTTGATCGAATGATTTTATAAAGGGGAATATGCGATGGAAGCAATTTCTGCGAAAATTTTACTCAAGGGCCTTGTACCGGAAGGGTTTGCCGGGGAGGAGGCCATTGACCTTGTGACCACCGACAGCCGTCAGGTGCGCAAGGGCTGCATTTTTGTGGCCTTTCCGGGGGAACGGTTCGACGGCCATGATTTCGCCGCCGGTGCGCTGGAACACGGTGCCGCCTATGTGGTGGTAAACCACCCGGTGGAAGGAGTCCCGGCGGAAAAGGCCGTGGTCTGTCCCGACAGCTACCGGGCCATGATGACCATGGGCGCAAACTACCGCAGCCAGTACAGCCCCAAGGTAGTGGGTGTGACCGGCAGCGTGGGCAAGACCACCACCAAGCAGATGACCTACGCCGCCATTGCGGGCTTTGGCAATACCATCAAGACCGAGGGCAACCAGAACAATGA
>ERZ808246.1832-NODE-1832-length-14348-cov-52.320716_pt1 | contig 14348 bp, 13 predicted proteins | sample MGYA00521083_ERZ808246 | MGnify/ENA primary metagenome ERZ808246 (study PRJEB31516, sample SAMN03275577) | gut metagenome | biome: mammalia-associated habitat; material: feces | host: Papio cynocephalus | place: Kenya | collected 2012-07-07 ...
TTGATTTCCAGCATCAGTCCTCCTTTGAAGCTTCTTGGGATTCCGAGGATTCCTCGTCGGAACCGAGGTATGCGGAGATGACCTGCGGATTGCTGGCGATTTCCTCCGGCGTCCCCGATGCGATGGTGCGTCCGTAGTCGAGCACCTGGATGCGCTGGCACACGTTCATCACCAGGCTCATGTCGTGTTCGATGAGCAGGATCGCGATGCCGAAACGATCGCGGATGGTGTTGATGCAGTTCAGCAGGTCTTCGGTTTCGGTCGGGTTCATGCCCGCCGCGGGCTCGTCGAGCAGCAGCAGCTTCATGCCGGTCGCCAGCGCACGCGCGATTTCCAGCTTGCGCTGTTCGCCATACGGCAGATTGGCGGCTTCGGTATTGGCAAGGCCCTCCAAGCCGAAGATCTTCAGCAGGTCGATGGCCTTGGCATGCATGTCGTGTTCCTGCCGCCAGAATTTCGGCGTACGGAAGATCGCACCGCCCATTTTGTAGCTGAACGACTGATCGAATGCGACCAGCACGTTCTCTTCCACGGTCATCTGGCGGAACAGACGGATGTTCTGGAAGGTACGCGCGATGCCGGCGCGAACGACCTGATAGGTCTTCTTGCCGTTCATGCGCTTGCCGTCGAGGAAGAACTCGCCCTCGGTCGGCTGGTAGACGCCGGTCAGCAGGTTGAACACGGTGGTCTTGCCCGCGCCGTTCGGCCCGATCAGGCCAATCAGCTCACCGGAGTCGATGGTCATGTTGAAATCGGAGACGGCCTTGAGGCCTCCGAAGGTGATGCCGAGGTGTTCGGCACGCAGAATAGGCTCGCTCATGCCTGCTCCTTCCTGCTGCTGTCGTCCTTGGCTGCGTTCTCGTTGGCGACCGCGGCGTCGGACTTGCCATGAGCCTTCGTCTTCACCGGGTAGAACAGCTTGTTGATGAGCTTCGGCAGCGAGAACTCCCAATTGCCGAAGATGCCCTGCGGACGGAAGATCATGATGAGCACCAGCACCACGGAATAGACCAGCATGCGGTAGTCGGAGAAGGCACGCAGCAATTCCGGGAGAATCGTCAGGCCGATCGCCGAGACGATGGAACCGGTCAGCGAACCCATACCGCCGAACACCACCATGATCACATAGTTGATCGATTGCAGCCAGCCCGCCATGGACGGCGTCAAAGCGCCGATGTACTGCGCGAAGATGCCGCCGGCGATGCCCGCGAAGAACGCGGAGATCGCGAATACCATCACCTTGAGATACGTGATGTTGATGCCGGAGGCACCGGCCGCGATCTCATCGTCGCGGATGGCCTTCACCGCGCGTCCGTAGCGGGAGCGCGCGAACATGAACAGCAGCACCACGGTGACGACGGTGATCCAGAACACCACATACAGGTTGGCGAGGCGATCGATGCCGATCAGCGCCTGTCCCTGCTGCCCCTTGTCGAGGCCTTCTCCGCCCGCGACCTTGAGGTTCTGGATGATCACACGGATGATCTCGCCGAAGCCCAGCGTGATGATGGCCAGATAATCGCCATGCAGACGCAGCGCGGGGATGCCGATGATCACACCGAACAGGCATGCGACCAGCCCGCCGACGATGGTGACCAGCAGGAAGCGCACCGTATCGTTCATCGCGATGCCGTTGGCCACGATTATCTTGCTCAGCAAAGCCGCGGAATAGGCGCCGATCGCCTCAAAACCGCAGCAGCCCAACGTCAGCTGCCCGAGCACGCCGATGGTAAGGTTCAACGAGGTGGTCATGATGATCGCGATGCAGCACGTCATCAGCACGCCCTTGACGTACAGGGACACCACGCCGGTCTCGCACACGCCCATGAGCACGGCGAACAACGCGGCGACGCCAATGGCGCAGACAAGATACGACTGTTTGATGGAAAGCATTGATTTCTTCATGCGATCACACCTTCTCGCTTTCCGGCTCGCCCATCAGACCGGACGGCTTGACCAGCAGCACGATGATGAGGATGCCGAACACGATCGCGTCGGCGAACGCGGAGGTGATGACGCCTCCGGTGATGGTGCCGATATACGCCTTGGTCAGGCTTTCGACCACGCCGATCGCCAGACCACCGACCATGGCGCCCGGAATGGAGCCGATGCCGCCGAGCACCGCGGCCACGAACGCCTTCAGTCCCAGCATGGCGCCCATCATCGGCGACACCTGCGGGTAGGAGATGCAGTACATCAGCGAGGCCACCGCGGCCAATCCGGATCCGATGGCGAAGGTCAGGGTGATGGTCGAATTCACGTTGACGCCCATCAGAATGGACGCCTCCTTGTCTTCGGAAACCGCACGCATGGCCTTGCCCTGCTTGGTGCGGGAGACGAACAGCTGCAACGCGATCATGATGACGATGCCGAGCAGCACGGTCACGATGGTCGCGCCGTCGATCTTGAGGTCGCCGATGGCGAGGGACGGAATCTGGATGATCGTCGGAATGGTCTGGTAGTCGGCGCCGAACAGCGCCTGGGAACCGTTTTCCAGCAACAGGCTCATGGCGATGGCCGTAATCAGGGCGGTCATGTTGTTGCCCTTCTCGCGGACGGGCTTGTACGCCGCCTTCTCCACGATCACGCCGACCGCGACGCAGACGAGGATCGCGGGGACGACGGAAAGCCATGCGGGCAGGCCGCAGGCGATGATTGCCGGAATGGTAAGCATGAGCACGTACGCGCCGACCATGATGAAGTCGCCGTGCGCGAAGTTGATCAGACGAATGATGCCGTACACCATGGTGTAGCCCAAAGCGACGAGTGAGTACACGCTGCCGATTTTCAGACCGTTGAAGATCTGACTGATAAACATAATGATCTGATTGCCCATCATTCCCCCTTTCTTATAGATTTAGCTTTTGCGAAACGACCTATTGAAGGTCGATTCGATTTCCTTGATGAATGATGACTGTGATGAAAAATGCTTCCGGCCCGTCCACAAGCCGGCCGCCCGCGGGCGGGGCGCCAAACAGACCGTCACTTGGCCGGCTGGATGGTGCTGCGGTACGTCGGCTTGCCGTTCTTCATTTCCAATACGATCACGGATTTCTTCGGCGAACCATGCGAATCGAGCGTGAATTTGCCCGTGACGCCGGAGAAGCTCATACCGTAGATCGCATTGCGGATGTCGGCGCGGCTGGCCTTCGGACCCGCCTTTTCGATGGCCTGCTTGAACATGTAGACGGAATCGTATCCCAATGCGGTGAAGGTGTTCGGCGAGGCGTTGTTATTGGCCTTCTTATACGATTCGATGAATTTCTGCACCTTGGTGTTGGACTTGTCGTCCGGGGAATAATGCGTCGTGTACAGCACCTTGTCGTACTGAGACTTGCTGCCGGTGATCTGCAGGCCGTCATAGCCGTCAGGGCCCATGATGTACCCCTCGTAGCCCACCGAACGCGCCTGCGGGATGATGTAGGGGCCCGCCGCGGAATAGTAGTAGGGGGCGTACAGGAATTCGGCGCCCGCAGCCTGCACCTTCTGCAGCTGAGACGAATATTCGGTGTCGTCGGCGCTGGAGGAATTCTCCTCGGCCACGACCTCCAGACCGGCCTTCTTGGCGGCCGTCACGAACGCCTTGCCCACACCGGACGAGTACGGGTCTCCGGTTCCGTACAGCACCGCGACCTTGTTGACCTTGAGGTCCTCGGCCGCGAATTTGGCCGCGATCTCGCCCTGGTAGGAATCCTTGAAGCACGTGCGGAACAGATAACCGCCTGTCTCGATGGAATCCGACGTCGCGGCCGGCGCGATGGACGGCAGCTGGTTCTGGTCGGCCAGCGAGGCCACGGCACCGGTGGTGGAGGAGATCGTGGGGCCGAGAATGCCGATGACGTCCTTCTCCCCCGCGAGACGGTTGAAGGCGTTGGACGCCTCCAGCACATCACCCTTGTCATCCATGGACTTGAGCACGATCTTCTTGCCGAAAATGCCGCCTTTGGCGTTGATCTCGCTGATCGCCAGCTTGAATCCGCTGAGCTCGGCCTCTCCATATGCCGCGGCTGAACCGGAATTGGTGGTCACGGCGCCCAAGGTGATCACATCGCTGTCCGACAGCCTCATGCTGCTATCGCTCGTCGCATACATGTTGCCGCCGGAACATGCCGAAACGCCTATTCCCATAACGGCCGTGAGGCATAGCGCAGCCAATTTTTTGCAATAGTTGTTGTTCACAGCTGTTCTTTCTTTTCTAGATGAACCGCAGTATGTTATACCCTCAAATTGATTTTTTATCAGATTTTTTCCGCAGTAAGGAATCGCGGACGGCCGGTGTAGTCATCATGCACCGCGACTTTGCCGAATCCATGCGTATCCGCGAACGCCGACAAACGCTCCCCCTGCGTGATGTCGTGCTCCATGACCAGCAAACCGCCCGATCTGAGCAGATCCGCGGCACGCGCGATGATGCGCTCGGGAATCAGCGCGCCGTCCGCCGAACCGCCGTACAAGGCCATGTCGGGATCGTAATCGCGCACTTCCGGCTGCCGCGGAACGTCGGCGAGCGGCACGTATGGCGGATTGGTGAGCACCATGTCGATGGTGCCGTTCAGCTGGCTCAGCGTCGGCGCCTGCGTGGCGTCCGCGATTTCCAGATGATAGTCGCCCGCGACATTGGGATGCGTTCTGACGGTTTCCTCCAGATTGCGGCGCGTCCATCGCGCGGCGCGCTCGCTTTTCTCCACCGCCCATACTTTCGCGCCCGGCACCTCCGTCACCAAGGCCAGTCCGATCGCGCCGCTGCCGGCGCACAGGTCGACGGCGCGCACCGAATACATGCCATGGCGTGTGATCCAGTCGATGCCCTCCTGCACGATCAGTTCGGTTTCCTGACGTGGAATGAACACTCCCGGACCGACCTTCAGATCGAGATAACGGAACGGCGTATGACCGGTGATATGCTGCAGCGGCTCGCGTCTGGCGCGTCGTTCCACCATGCCGCGAAATTCGCGGAGCGCGGTTTCGATGGTGTTGTACGAGTCTTGTTCCATGGCTTCCATGGCTGGTTCCGAGGAATCGGACGCGTCGATTCCTCCGACACCGGCATGCTTGGACGGCCCTTCGGCACCGGCATGCCTGACCATTCCATCAAAACCCGACGCATGGGCCGCCAGCCCGTCAGGCCCATACCCCATCAGCATGGCCTTGTCGACCGTCTGCAGATCGGTGCCGAACGCCTCGGCAAGCAACAACTTGGCATCGTGTTCGGGAGTGTCGATGCCCGCCGCGCGCAATCCGGCCGCAGCGGACCGCACGGTTTCGAATACGGTCGCCACCTGTTCCGCCTTACTTCTGGTTGGCGAGACGATCGGCCTCGTCCGCCTGGATGTCGCTGTCGATCACGGCCTGCAGATCGCCGTCGAGCACGGCGTCGAGGTTGTACGCCTTGTAATTCGTGCGGTGGTCGACGATGCGGTTCTCCGGGAAGTTGTAGGTGCGGATGCGTTCGGAACGATCAAGGGAGCGCACCTGGGAATGACGCATGTCGGCGGCTTCGGCGGCCTCCTGCTCGTGCTTCATGGCAAGCAGACGGCTCTTCAGCACGCGCAACGCGGCCGCGCGGTTCTGGATCTGGCTCTTCTCGTCCTGCATGTTCACCGTGATGCCGGTCGGGATGTGGGTCATGCGCACCGCGGAATACGTGGTGTTCACGGACTGGCCTCCCGGGCCGGAGCTCATGAAGATGTCGATCTTCAAGTCCTTCGGATCGATTTCGATCTCATCGTCGTCGTCATCGGCCTCGGGGAACACGATCACACCGGCGGCGGACGTCTGGATGCGTCCCTGCGATTCGGTGACGGGGATGCGCTGCACGCGGTGCACACCGCCCTCGTACTTGAGGGACGCCCACACACCGTCCTCCGGCGCCGGAGTGCCCTTGGCACGAATCGCCAGCTGCACATCCTTGACACCGCCCAATTCGGTGGTGTTCTCGCTCTGCAACGTCACCGTCCAGCCGCGCTTTTCCGCATACCGCATGTACATGCGCAGCAAATCGCCGGCGAACAGCGCGGCCTCCTCGCCGCCGGTGCCGGCCTTGATCTCCATGATCGTGTCGCGCGCGTCGTCGGGATCGCGCGGAATCAGCGCGGTGCGCAGCTTCTCCTCGACGGCGGGAAGCTCACCTTCCAGACGCTTGGCCTCCTCGGCGAAATCAGGATCCTCGGACGCCATTTCCTTGGCGGCTTCCAAATCGTCCTTCACCTGCTTGTAGGCGGTGTAGGCGGAGACGATGGAGCCGAGTTCGGCGTGGCGACGACCCAGCTTGCGCATTTTGTCCGGATTCGACGCGACCTCGGGCTCGGCCATCTGCTGTTCGATATTACGGTATTCCTCAAGCGCGGTCACCGCCGCGGGGAACTGTTCGTCTGCCAATGTACGCCTTTTCTATCTGCTGCTGTCTGCTTCTCTGTATGCATTCCGACGGAAGATGCGTCGCCGGATTCTGCTCGACTTGTCAATCATATAAGGTGCCCCGGAAACCCGGATGCGCAACAAAAAATGCCAGTCCGATCACGAACTGGCATTCCATGTGCCTAGGCAGAACGCCTAAGCGGCAAGAATCACTTGGACTTCTTGCCGTAACGCTTCTCGAAGCGAGCCACGCGGCCACCGGTGTCGAGGATCTTCTGCTTGCCGGTGTAGAACGGATGGCAGTTGGAGCACACGTCGACGGTCATGTGATCGCCGTTGTAGGTGGAACGGGTGACGAAGGTGTTGCCGCAAGAGCAGGTGACCTGCACTGCGTGATAATCAGGATGGATACCCTGCTTCATAGTTTGTCTCCTAGAGATTCGGGGGACCCGGGTCGCCATGCCCCGATGGCACAGCGTGAACCGGATAACCTCATAAAGTGTAGGCTCCAGTGGGGACAGATCCCGCATCGCCCTAGGCATCACGACCGCACCGGAATCTTGGACATATACCGGAATCAGCGAATGCCACGACGAAACCGGATGCCGCGACACACGGTAAGCCGACGGCGAATCAATGACAGACCAGCAACGGACCGACGACGGACGGTCAAGCGCGGAAACAAAAAGCCGGTCGCTACGGACCGGCCGATGTGCCCTCGCTGGGACTTGAACCCAGGACAAACACCTTATAAGGGTGCTGCTCTAACCGACTGAGCTACGAGGGCAACCGCCGCACAACATGCAGCTCGCACTAGTTTAACAACAGGGAGGACTTAACCCGCTTCATGAATCGCAATGGGGCGTCGATGAAACGGTACGCTCCCGATTCCGCGGCATCGGGCAACGCCGGGCACGACACAACACCGGCCGTCCGCACCAGCATGCGAGCGATGCCAGCGGAATCGCCGACCAGCCCAAAGCATTTACTTCCAAACATTCGACGCTGCATGGCACGGGCAATGGGATTCATGAGCCATCCGGAACATCTGCATACCAACGTATCCACGATTGGATTCACTAGTATGGATGATGATGCGGAACGCGCTTCAGCGCAATGCCGATGATGCGCTACGGCACGATGCATAGTTTGTTCCGCGGCAGGAGGATATGAGGATGCAACAGCTTGTGGCAGGAATCGATACGTCGACGCAGTCATGCAAAGTACGTGTGACGGACGCCGCGACCGGCGAGCTCGTCCGCTTCGGCCAAGCCAAGCATCCGAACGGAACGTCCATAAACCCGGAATGCTGGTGGAACGCGTTTCGTGAGGCCGCGCGACTTGCCGGAGGACTGGACGATGTGGCCGCATTGTCGGTCGGCGGCCAGCAGCATGGCATGGTGATCCTCGACGGGCAAGGCAACGTGATCCGCGACGCCATGCTGTGGAACGACATACGCTCCGCGCCGCAGGCCGCGGCGCTCATAACCGCAATGGGACAAGCAGAGGCGAATGAGGGCGAATTGCGCGAAGCCCGGGAACACGGCATCGCCGCCGATACGCTGATGGGCGACGGCGACCAGGCGATCGCCGCGCGCGGCAGACTACGTTGGGTCAAGGCCGTGGGCTCCTCCCCCGTCGCCTCCTATACCTTGACCAAGGTGGCATGGGTCGCGGAGAACGAACCCGAAAACGCGAGGAAAATCGCCGCGATATGTCTGCCGCATGATTGGCTGAGCTGGCGCATCGCCGGATATGGCCCGGTCACGGAGAGCGAAGACGCGCATCTCGATGCGCTGTTCACCGACCGCTCCGATGCTTCCGGCACCATGTACTACGACGCCGTGTCGAACGAATACCGACGCGATCTCATCGCCAAGGCGCTCGAAGCGGCGGAAGGCGCCGAAACCGCCCGGACCCACGCCAATGCCATCGTGCTGCCGACCGTGTTGGGGCCGCGCGACCAGGCTCCGGTCAGAGCCGATGCATCCGTCGCTGGCAAAAACATTGACGGCGGCTGCGTCATCGCCCCAGGCGGAGGCGACAACGCCATGGCTTCGTTCGGCCTTGGCATGGGCGTCGGCGACGTGTCCGTATCCCTCGGCACTTCCGGCGTAACCGCGGCCATTTCGCAAAGGCCGACATACGATCCGACGGGCGCCGTATCCGGTTTCGCCGACTGCACCGGCCACTACCTGCCGCTCGCCTGCACCATCAATGGATCGCGCATCCTCGACGCCGGATGCGCCGCGCTCGGCGTGGACTATGACGAGCTGTCCGAATTGGCATTCGCCTCGCAACCGGGCGCGGACGGCATTACGCTGATTCCGTATTTCGATGGCGAGCGCACGCCGAACCGACCCGATGCCACCGCCACGCTTTGCGGGATGACTTTGGCCAACACCACGCGGGAGAACCTCGCACGCGCATTCGTGGAAGGTTTGTTGTGCTCGCAACGCGACTGCCTGGAGCTTATCCGCTCCCTCGGCGCGGATATCAACCGTATTCTGCTCATCGGCGGCGGCGCGAAGTCGGAAGCCGTCCGCGCTCTGGCTCCAAGCATCTTCGGCATGGATGTGACGTGTCCGGCCACCGACGAATACGTGGCCATCGGCGCGGCACGTCAGGCCGCATGGGTGCTTTCCGGCGGAATCAATCCTCCGGCGTGGAATCTGCATATCGACGGCGTGAAGACAGGCGACCCCACCGAGGACGTATACGACAGCTACGTCAGGGCACGCGGCTAATCAACGTGGTCGGCGCCTCACGCAACCGACCGCAACGTCTTGGCAACCGATCGCATGCGTTCCATATTTTTGTTATCTGCGCCCTCATCATCCCCGAAAACGTCGCTTTCCGCATGAATCGGCAGTTCTTCCGCGTTTGGCGACATTTTCGGCATACGAAAATGTCGCTTCGCGCGGAAGTCATGGCCATTCCAAACACAAAGCGACATTTTGACGGCACGGATTCTCCAAAATCTCCAATTTAGAAGCCGTCAGCAAGCTCAAAACCGCCGGCTCAAACCGTCAGTCGCCGTCACGAATGCGGATGGCCCAGCGGACAGACTACGCCAGCCTTACCTCCGCGCATTTGACACCATAAACATTGGTCATGTGCTGGACCATATCGGAGAAAAACTACTCCCGGCCTTCCACCTCGGCGAAAGCGGGATCATGTTCGGGAATCTCGCGAATCACATGGGCGGGATTGCCGACCGCGATCACGTTTTCCGGAATGTCGCGCGTCACCACGGAACCGGCGCCGATGACGGAATTCGAACCGATGGTCACGCCCGGCGTAACCGTCACATTGGCACCGAACCACACATTGTCGCCGATGGTCACGGGCGACGCATGCTCCCATCCCGCCAGACGCGTCGCGGCGTCCAATGCGTGGTTCGGAGTGGCGATGGTGCAACGCGGGCCAATCAGGCAGTCCTCGCCTATGGTCACATAGCCGCCGCCGCAGATCATGAAGTCCTTGTTGAGGAACGTGCCGCGTCCGATGGTCAGTCCGATGCCGTAATCCACGTTGAACGGCGGATTGAACTGCACACCTTCGCCGGCGTCGGGAACCAACTCGTGGAACAGACGGTACGCCTCCTCCTGATCGTCGTAGAACACGCGGTTGATTTTCGCGCACAGTTGCGATGCGCGACCGGAGACCTTCGGCAGCGATTTCGATTTGCGGTACTGCGTCGGCCGTCCGTCGAACAATCTGGTCAGATCCTCATCGGACGCGATCAGTTCTTCCGTTTCCTTGGTCATATCATCCTCCCGCATTCACACATACGAGCAACAGCTATCCCGCTTTGCACGCATATTCATGAGGTACAGCAAAAATGCCGCCATGGACAAGATCGAACCGCATCTTCCGTCATGACGACGCGGCCCGGTGCGATTGCTCATCGCCGCATCGTGCGCGTTATGCGCCTCATCATTCATCGCCCGCCGAAACGCTGAGCATATGCAAAACGTCTGGCAAAGAGACAAGGCATAAACATAAACGCAAAGCGCACGGCATAAGAGCAAACGCCCGGTCAAGCGCGTTCAGCGGCGTTGATACGTCCAGCGGCCCGCGAGCATGGTACCGACCACGTGCTTCGGCATGGAACGCATGCTCTCGGGGGTGCGCACCGTACTGGGATCAGCGTTCAGCAGCACCAGATCGGCCGCGTCGCCGGCCTTCAAGGTGGTTCGTCCAATGGCCGTGGACGAGGCGAGCGCCGTGGCGAAGTCGAGGCACTGCTCCGGCTGGAACGGCTCGCGGTCGGAGCTTTCCGTACCGAACACCGCTGCGGATATGGCCATCCACGGATCGAGCGGCGCCACCGGCGCGTCGGAGCCCATGAGCAGTTTGGTTCCGGCCTTGCGCAACGCGCTGAACGCATAGGGAATGCCCGCCGGATTGCCCCAGAACCGGGTGATGACGTCACGGTCGTCCATGGCGTGCTGCGGCTGGATGCTCGCAGCCAGGCCCAATCGCGCAAGCCGAGGAATATCCCGTTCCTTGAGCATCTGCGCATGTTCGATGGAACCGTGCGCTCCTGTGCGTTCCGCGCAGTCGAGCACGATGGTGTTCGCCTCATCGCCGATCGCGTGGCAGGCGATGTCGAAACCATGCTCGGTGGCCAGCCTCATGTACGACTCGATCTGTTCCGGGGTGTAGCTCAGCGTGCCGAACGTTTCCGGCGCGATGCCCGAATACGGCGTCGAACAATACGCCGAACGGGTGTTGAGCGACCCGTCGGAAATCATCTTCATGGCCCCGACATGGCCCAGGCCATGGCTTCCCGGCAATTCGTCACCCGTATGCCATCCATCGTCTATGGCCTGTTGCAATCGTTCCGGATACACGCCGGCTTGGACGCGCAGACCGTCCAAGCCTTGCGAGAATCGGTCAATCCACGTGTCGATGTTCTCCGCCATCTCGTAGTCACGCACGCCGACCACGCCCTTGCTCGCGGCATCCAATTCGGCATTGCGCAGCAGGCGCATCAGCTCGTCGGCGGCTCCCGGACCCTTGTCAAGCTTGCAATACGCGTCGAACCACTCGAGCTCCCCCACCAAGCCGGATTCCCCGACATGCACGCCGAGTTTGCGAGCAGCCGCGGAATTCACCCATCCGCAGTGCATGTCGGCGCTTGAGAGCGCCACCGGCTGGCCACCCGTCGCCTCGTCAATGGTGGCCAACGTCGGCTGGGCATCGTCCGCCCACAGGGAATGACGGAACCGCATGCCGACCACGTACTGGTCCGGATCAAGCGTGCCGGCGGCGCGACGTTCCGCCAAATGCGCGCGCAGCATGTCCAAAGCCTCGTCAGCGCTGCGGGCGTCAATCAGATCAAGTCGTCCAAGCGTGTACGCCCATTGCGTGAAATGCGTATGGTAATCCCACAGTCCGGGGATGACCCATGTTGCCGAAGCGTCATCATGCGTATTCCTCGCGGGGAGGACCGCCGCAATCCGCCCCTGCGCAACGGCTATGTCGACCGGCTGGGAAGAACCTATGAAACGCACACTCCCAATCACACACGACTCGACCATACAGAACCTCGATTCAATAGCACCCTTGTATTGCTGTCATGGTATCCCGCGACGAAGCGCGAATGCCGACGCATCTCAATCAATTAAACATCCCTGTCGGGCATCAGCCCATACAAGAAACCGGTTATCCACACCTTGCGGAAAACGAATGGAGTTATCCACCGTTTTCATCATGCGCGGCGATCTATCCACTTATCCACCATCTTCCAAAGGCGGATAGACGGCACCGCACCGATTCCTCTACCGTTGGCATATGAGCAATGGAGCACAGTACATCGAAAACATCGCCCAGCTACGGGCCCAGACCATCGAGCAATGCATCGCCATGCAGCAGAGGACGAACAAACGGCTGGTGTTCGCACTCGGCACCGCATTGCATTTGCTGGGCATCGAAACTCCCAAATATCCCCGATTCCAATGCCCGACATCTTCTCTTCATGCCTTGGCCACAAGCAATAATGAAAGAACGCACATTCAAGGAGTGAACTTCGTGTTATGGCAGGGACCGATCAATGAATGCGCCACGTATTACGACAGAATTCGGCACACGGATCCGGTATCCACATGGGCCATGCATGCGAATCGCATCAGCCAGGAAGAATTAGTCGTGCTCGGAGATTCCATGATGCGGAGAACCCCGAGATTCAACGGGGTGCGGCTCGAGGATTTTCATGAATACGTGGAACGTCTCAACAATTTCGATACGTATGCGAACGCCGACAGGCAGAGGGCCATTCGAGGAATCAGAAAAATGCAACAAGCCCTCCGCCTCATGCGAGAGAACACGGACTCCCCGCAAGAAAGCCGCTGCAGAATCGCCCTGATTCGGTATGGGCTTCCCTGCCCCGTGACCAATTTCCAGCTCCGCTTGCGCAATGGAAAAATCCTGTATCTGGATATGGCCTATCCGGATATAAAGGTCGTCATCGAATACGACGGTCGGCACCACGCTTCGCAATGGCTTGCCGACAGTAAAAGGCGTGAGGCTTTGGAAGATGAGGGCTGGATCTATATTCAGGCGACCGCCGAGAACCTCATGAATGAAATCGAAGAGCAGGCCCTCGCCCAACGCGCGGCCGACCGGATGAACCAAAGACTCAGCAGACCTATCACGCTCTGCCGAAGAATGCCCTCCGGAAGAGTGCACATTCGCATAGCCTCTCTCACCACTGGAAGCAGGCGAATCCTCACCTGATTTGAACTATATGTGGCAGATTTCATGGCCACAGAATCTCAAAACAGCTATATGTGGCAGATTGCAGGTCATACTCTGCGGAAAACCTTCGAATCTATGCCCCCTAATTCAGGATCACATCACATATCTGCCACATATAGCGGAAAACACTTTTCTGGATTTTCGAATCTGCCACATATAGCCTGTTTCGAATCACCGACCCCCAAAGCACCCTTCCGTGAGTCGACTCAGCACCTCAAGTATCTCAGCTTCCTCCACAACGATGCTATCGATTTTGCGGCGTCCGAGTCCACGCATCCATGCGTCGAGTTCCGTGGGATTCATGCTCCTGAACGTATTGGCATCCAAGAACAACGGCTCGTGCCTTCCGACTACCACCTCATCCGCCTCGACGGGCTGGACCTGCCCATCGAAATGGGCGAAGGCACCGTCCGAAACATCCAGCCGATCCACCTGATCCGGAAGGCGTGCGTCACTTCCCGCCACCTCTTCCGTGCCGTTCGGATTGCTCGAGGCACCCACACGGTCATCAGTCGGACATGCGCCCAACACCGCCGCATATGTGGCGTATAGCCGGCGTCGACGACCGGCATAGGCGGCGTCGGATTCTCCCTCGCGGCGTCTGCCATCGACGATATACGGCGTATCCGTCGTGATGTAATGGAAAAAATGACGGTTGATGGCGTCGCATTCCGCCCGTAACACATCCGTCACCACGTCCACGCCGGCATGTTCAAGAATCCGCAGGCCTTTGCCCGCCACAACCGGATTGGGGTCAACGGAGCCGACCACCACCCGCGCGATTCCATGCGCGAGAATCAAATCGGTGCAGGCCGGCTGCGAACCGACATGGCAGCATGGCTCAAGCGTGTCGATAATCGTGGCACCGCGCACATTGATGCCATATGTGTCGGCGTAATCGAACGCCATGCGTTCCGCGTGGGGGCCACGGTAGCGATCGTGATATCCGGTGGCGAGAATCTTGCCGTCACGCACCACCACTGCGCCGACCATCGGATTCGGGTTCACCCATCCCGCGCCTCTGCGGGCCAAATCCAATGCCATCGCCATGTATCCGTCATATTCCGAAGCATCATTCACACGTTCAGGATACTGCATGGCCATATGCCAGAACACTGCGTTCCACCCATGGCACTACGTTCCACCTCAGAGCACCACGTTCCATTCCAAGACACCGCGTTCCAAGACGCTGTGCTCACAATACCGTGGCACACGATACCGTTCGC
>ERZ808246.1833-NODE-1833-length-14347-cov-15.513364_pt1 | contig 14347 bp, 10 predicted proteins | sample MGYA00521083_ERZ808246 | MGnify/ENA primary metagenome ERZ808246 (study PRJEB31516, sample SAMN03275577) | gut metagenome | biome: mammalia-associated habitat; material: feces | host: Papio cynocephalus | place: Kenya | collected 2012-07-07 ...
GAATAGGATGGGCTATGAGAAAGTCCCGACTCTTCTTTTGAAAATGGCTATCCCCATGATGTTTTCGATGGTCGTAAGCGCTCTTTATAACATCGTGGACAGTATCTTCATCGGCATGATCGAAGCGCCTTTTAATGCCAAAGCGATCACTGCGCTTGGCTACGCTTTCCCTTTGCAGACTCTTTTGGTGGCTGTCGCAATAGGAACTGGCATAGGCGTTAATTCCGTGCTCTCAAAGGCTCTAGGCCAAGGAAAGAACGATAAAGCGGCCCGCTCTTGCGTGAATGGCTATCTCCTGATGGTTTTCTTTTATGTCATCTTCTTGGCTTTTGGCTTAGCCATTTATTTTGGGAGTTTCTATTTCTCGGCGATGAGCGAAGACCAAGTTGTTATCGACATGGGTTCGAAATACCTTGGAATTTGCTTTATTTTCTCCTTCGGCCAACTTCTTCAACTCGTGAGTGAGCGCTCTTTATGCGCAACCGGTAAAACAAATCTTGCCATGGTCATGCAATTAGCGGGCGCCTTGGCCAATATCGCCTTGGATCCTCTTTTCATCCTTGTCTGGAACATGGGAGTCGAAGGAGCAGCCATCGCAACGATAATCGGTCAAATGATCTCAATGATCGTCGGATTCCTTCTTACGGGCTTTGTGAATAAGGAAGTGCGAATTCATAAGAAGGATATCGCTTTCGACTTCCCGATGATGGGGAAAATACTAAGGGTCGGCCTTCCAAGCATCGTGCTTCAAGCCTTCCAAAGCCTTCAACCCTTCGTCTTCCAACTCGTGTTCATGTCTCTTTGTAGCCAAAATCCCACGATGCAAGACACCCTTGTCGCTGTCTATGGCGTCTACTATAAGCTTCAAAACTTTATCTTCATGGCCCTTTATGGCCTTGTGAACGCGATGCTTCCTATCATCGCCTATAACCACGGAAACAAGAATAAGGAAAGAGCCAAAGAGGCCTTTATGTGGGGATATCTCTATGGGCTTATCATCGCCTTGATCGGGATTATCGTTTTTGAATCCATCCCTAAAGAGCTTCTCCTTTTGTTCAATCTTGATGAAGAATGGGTGAATATGGGGGTTCTCTTAACGCGCATCACCGCGCCGACTTTCCTATTGGCTTCGATTTGCATTCTTTCCAATGGGGTCTTGCAAGCTTATGGAAATGGCATCCATCCGCTTGTTGTGACCATTATTCGTTTGTTCATCGTTCTCTTCCCCGCTTGTTTCTTGTTCGGCTATTATTTCGGCGTCGATGCCATATGGTGGGGAAGCTCTATCGCCGAGGCGATAGGCGTCGCCTACGCTCTTATCTTCACCTATCGCGTCTATAAAAAGAAAACGCAAAAATACTCTTTGACGGCATAAGAAAAGGAGAATGACTTCGCGTTCTCCTTTTTCTTATAGAGTATCCTAATGGATGTATTTTAAAACGATGGCGAGTATCTCTTTTCCGATGAAGTAATCGGTATCGCCGGAGACGTATTTTCGGAGTTCGCTATGAGTGAGCGGCTTTTGAAAGACGATATTCTCGAGCGCTTTGTCGGTAAGAATCTTCTTCTCGGGAATGTGCTTCGAAGAAGAAACGTTATAGCGGAGCATCATCAATTCGTTGCGGAGGCTCTCATCTTCTTGCGAGATGTTTTCGATTCGCGTTCCTTCGATGGACTTGATGTTCTTCTCATAGAGCTTCTCACCAAGAAGCATCTCCTTTTCGGAAATGGGCCTAAAGAAAGGGCGAATGGCTTTAACGGCAAAATTCTCTCCTCCTGCCATCGTGATGCCTAGGCTCATGTTATTCAAGATGCTCTCGAATCCCGTGTTGGTCTTCGTCCAGTTGCTATAAGCGAGCTCTGGCCGCTCTTCCTTGGCCGCTTTAAAGGCGTTAATAATGAAGTTATCGAAGATGATGTTAAAGAGGATGATGGCTTCTTTTTGGAAATCGCCATAGCCCTTCCTTTGATCGATAAAACCGAAATTAAAAGCTTGTTCGGCCCGATAAAGGTCCTTTTTCTTCATGCCGCTATATTTTTGAAGCGTCTCGCTATAAAGGGGGTTATAAAGGATTTTGAGGAGATAGCCGATAAGGGCTAAGCAATAGAACATGCCGTTTTTCACCAAGCCTCTTTTGGTGGCATCGATATACTCGTTTTTCTTATTGGTGATGCCTGAAGCGTATTTGCGATAAGCCTTTTCAAGATAGAGAAGGTCTTTGATGAAAAGGGGATCGTATTCATGCTTTTCGAATATCTTCTCGTATTTTGTCTCGTCTTGAAGAATCTTCGAGACGTTATTGCGAGCAGGGCCCGGCTGAAGATAGACGAAGGCGTAAAGATCCTGGGCGAGCTCGTTGTTCTTCGTTCTTTGCCAAGGTTCTTTGTAAATATCCTTTTGCGGCTTTTCTCCTCGCTTAATCTCGATGAATATGTTTTCTTTGGCTAGCGATAGCTTTAAGTTCCTTTGGCTTACCTTATTGGCGATAATGTCTTTCGCCTTGATGGGCTTTTGGGTGTTGGAAGCTTCGGCGACCCTCGAAACGAAGGAGGTCTTATCTTCGTTTTCTTTTCCTATCACGATGATTTTCGCTAGGAGATAGAAGTCGGTATCAAAAGGGGTGGTGCCAATCATATTCGTCGTTTGGCCGCCATTCACGATAGAGAAGTTTTGGAGTTTGAGCGTGTTCCCCTTAAAGGAATAGCCTTCGCAAACGATGATGATGCCGTTATTGAGGTACCAGAAATCCTGAGGGTCGTCCATAATGGAATCGGTGATCTTCTCATCGATGTTCTTGCTTTTTATGTAGTAGCGAAGGTTCATGGCAAGAAGGCCTCTTTTCCCTTCCTTCTTCCATAGTTCTTTTAATGATTTCGCGCTCACGTTAACGACGATGCTATCTTGCCCATAGGCCATTTTGTTCTCTTCCTTATCGACTTCTAGCGTTCCTTCTCTCACGCAATCGAAGGGTTCCTTATTGGAAGCGATGCTATCGATTATTTGATGGCCAAAGCAAATGGTCGTCGATACTTTCAATCCCTTGATGGAGGGATCGATATTCTCGATTTTTCGACTCACCTCGTATTCTTCTTTCTCTGTTAAATCGAGATTGGTAAGAACGCGAACGACAATGGGAAGGGGCTTTTCTCCTTCTTCGGGATGGAGATAGTCGCGGAGGATGGATTCCGCTTTATCGTTGCCAGAACCATATTGGTTCCTATTTTTGATGTTATCGACGATAAGAAGGGTTTGGCTTATTTCTTCTAAAACGTCCTGGATGCGAAAACCGCTTGCGGAATCTGGGAAATAAGCTATGTCAATTTCGAGAGCGTCTTCCTCTAGTTCGTTGTTTAGATAGATGCCTGAGATCGGGTAATTCGGCGATACGACGATGCCGTCATTCACTTCATCGGCGTATTGAGCGTCGGCATTGAAAAACTCGTTATAGGCAAATAGCCCAACGAGTTTATGACGGTCTCCTTTATCCGTTAAGCCAAGTTCTTGCAAGGCGGCAGGATAGGCGTTAATGTCCATATATTGAAATCCTCTTTCGACTAATTGGATCACCAAAAAGATCACTGATCAAGGAAACTTCTAATAAAAAGTAAAAAAATAATCTTTGATAGATCGAAATTGTATAAGAGCTTCCATATCACAAAATAGGAGAAGGAAAAGAGACTTCCTGAAGTGAGTGAAGTAATTAGTGAAGTTATAGTGAAGTAATTAGTGAAGTACTAGTGAAGTAACGCTTCACTCACTTCACTTTATAGGCTATTATTTGATAGAAGCGAGGATAGGCTATGTATCTAGAAGAACTCATAAATGGCGTGAATCTTGAGGATTATCAAAACGAATTCAAAGGAGTTTTAAAAGAGGGTCGAGGGAGCGAAAAAGAAGAAAGGGCGGAGATTGGATGGTTGAAGGAAATTGTCGCTTTCGCGAACACTTTAGGCGGCACTCTCTATGTCGGAGTCGATAATAAAACGCATGAAGTGCTCGCTTTAACGCACGAAGAAGTGGATCGAATTTCCTTAATGGTCCAGCGACTTGTTTTGGCGCACATCGAGCCTCCGATTCGCTATCGCTTCGAAAAGATTCCCGTTCCTTCCACATTGCCTACCCGCTACGTTTTGGCAATTCACGTCGAAAAAAGCAAATGCCCTCCCATTTCCCTTCGTTTTCATTCGACGGGCGTTATTTATGTTCGTCATTTTGGGAAGACAAGCGTAGCTTCAGGCGAAGAAATTCGAAATCTGGTCATGAATAGCGAAGCAGTTTCTTTTGATACGTTGGAAACGAATGTGCCGTTTAAAATGGACGATTTTACTCGATTGTTTCAGTTTTATAGAGAACAAAACGACGGGAAAGAACTCACTGAGAAGGACCTTTTAAATGTTGGGTTTATGACGACAAACGGTTTTCTTAAGAAGGGGGCGCTACTTTTTAAAGACGACTGCCAAGATTCGAGGACTCTTATCGAATGCTCCAAGTTTAAGGGGGTGAGTAAGGGGGATGACATCTTCTTGGCTTCGGAAACGTTCAAAGGGAATCTCATTGATGAGTATCTAAAAGCACGTGATTTCGTTCTTCTTCATTCCGTTAATGGTTTTAAAAAAACGGCTAACGGAAGAGAGAAGTTTTTTTCCTATCCTCCGATTTCTCTAGGCGAGGGCATTGCCAATGCCATAGGGCATCGCAATTACTTTATTCAGGGAGGGCAAATTGAGATCAACCTTTTCTTGGACCGTTTGGAAATCGTTTCGCCAGGCTCCTTGGTAAGCTCTAAGTGGCTTCGCGAAGAAAAAGAGCTCTCCAAAATCCCGCCTTTAAGAAGGAATGAACTTATTTGTGCCGTTTTTACTCTCTGCCGTTTGATGGATCATAAAGGTTCGGGTTTTGATAAAATTGAACAAGAATATGAGTCCTATGGGAAGCTTTATGCCCCATTTGTGAACTCGGATGATGTCTCTTTCTCTTTGACGCTTCCGGACTTGACGCATCAGGGCGGTTTGGTTTTAGAGAACGATGAGCCTTCCGTGTATGTGGTGGGGGAAGCGCTAAGCGAGAAGGAACTCCGTGTCCTCTCCTTTTGCTATGCGAAAGAAAGAACGGCTATTCAAATCGCTTCGGCTCTTGGAATAAAGCCATCGAGCTATTTGCGAAAAACGCTCCTAGGAGAACTCGTGAAAAAAGGCTATTTATCGCCCATCGAAAGCGGAAGGATGACTCTTTATCTTTCGAACAAAGAAAAGGTTTATCCCCTATAGATGTGTTTTAATGGCGGCGCGAGTGAAGTAATTAGTGAAGTGAGTGAAGTAACGCTTCATTCACTTCACTTCAACGAAAAAAAGCGAGTTTCTAGGCTTTGATGGTTATAGATTCGATATCAAAATATTCAATCCTCGAATCGATTTTGTATTATGATTCTTTCTATATGGGACATCCTTTCAAACATTTGCTGACCATCACCAAGCATCGCCATCGCGTCATTCGGAATGCTGCTCACATGGGCATATTTTGGCATGCCCTTCGGCACGATCTCTCGAAATACTCTTACCCCGAGTTTTCCAAAAGCGCTTTCTACTATGCTGGCAATCATTCTCCCGTTTATGAGCAACGTCTTCATGAGGATTACTTTTCCTCGATTTGCCAGCATCATACCAAACGCAATCCCCATCATTGGGAATATTGGACGGATTTCTTTATGGGGAGAGTCATCGCGAAGACGATGCCTTATAAGTACGCGACCGAATACGTCTGCGATATGCTAAGCGCTTCCTACGTCTATGACCCCAAAAACTTCAAGCCCGATACGACGCTTCGGTATTTCTTAAAGCATAGCCCTCGCTACTACATGACGGATGCGACTAAGGAATACGTTACGTGGTGTTTGACTCGCTATGCCGAAAGCGGCTTCAAAAACCTTAAAAGGAAAGAGACGAAAGCGAAGTATCTCGAGATTGCTTCTCGTTTGCCAGAAGTTCAGCTCTTTGATGCTTTATCGATCGATTTGGAACTCCCGAAACTCCAAAAGAAGTAGGTTTTGCGAGGATATAAGGCTTTTATGGAACCGCTTTCAAAGAAAGGCGGTTCTTTTCTTTCTCCTTTCCTAGAGAAAGGGTCTATGATACCTAAGTTTCCCATAGGGGGAGAAGATCCATATGACTCGACCGAATAGCCATCACTCAAGACCCAAATGGAGTTTCAAAGAAGCCTTTAGTGGCGATATCGACCTTACATCGGGCAATCTCTTCGGGAAGATGGCTCTTTATACCTTCCCCATCATCCTCCTTTCTCTCTTGCAACTCCTTTATAGCAGCGCCGATGAGATCGTCGTTTCCTATTTCGGCGGCGGCTATGCGAGCATGAATGCGATTGGCAGCAATAGCGCTCTCATCAATCTCGTGATTGGTTTATTCGTCGGAACGAGCGTTGGCGCTAATGTCGTGGTGGCCAAGGCCTTTGGCGAAAAAGATCAAGCGAAAGCCCAAAAGGCCCTTGAGTCTTCGATGGTTCTAAGCGTTCTTTTTGGCGTTATTATCGGCGTTATTGGCTTTTTCGTCGCGCGCTATCTACTTATCGCCATGCAAACGCCATCTCTCTTTCTTGACAAGGCTACCTCCTATCTTGAGATCTATTTCATTGGCATGCCTTTCTTGCTTGTCTTTAACTTTGGCTCGGCTATCCTTCGGGCCTTAGGAGATAGCAAACGACCGCTTTACGCTCTCATCGCCTGCGGCGCGATAAACGTCGGTCTTAATTTCCTTTTTGTCATGGCTTTCAATCTCGATGTCGTCGGAGTTGGTCTAACGACTTTGATCAGTGAAATTCTCGAAGCCATTTTGGTCGTTATTTTCTTAGCGAGCAAAAGGCAAAAGTTCATCCGTTTTTCCTTTAAAGGCCTTCGTCTTTATAAAGAAGAGACGCTGGAGATTTTAAAGCACGGCATCCCTGCTGGCCTTCAGTCCTTTGTCTTCTCCATTGCCAACGTCTTTATCCAAGCTTCCGTAAATTCTTATAGCGACGCCTCCATCACTTCTGAAGTAGCTATGACGGGCAATACCGCTTCGCAGCAGGTGGAAGGCTATATTTTCATTTTCTTGGATGCTTTTAGCGTTGCTACAACCGCGGTTGTAGCCCAAAATTACGGCGCCAAGAAGAAGGAAAACGTGCGAAAAGCCATTTGGTATAGCCTTTGCTATGTTTTGGTGGTGGGCTTTGCGGTAGGGGGTATATGCGCTCTTTTCCGCAATGAGCTTAATGGCATCTTTATCCCCAAAGAATCATTCACTTCCAATGGTGTTTTTGACCAAGAAGGATACGAAAAGTCATTAGATGTTGCAGGACAACGCCTTATCATGATGGGTCTTACTTATTGCCTTGATGGAGTGATGGAAGTTCTTTCTTGCGATTGCCGAGGCTTAGGGCACCCGAAAACCCCAACCTTCGTCATCTTCCTTTTCGTCACCTGTTTGCGCCTTGCTTTCATCTTTGGCCTATGGGCGAATATCCCAGCTATTCACACTCTTTCTTGGCTTTGGAGCACATGGCCTATTAGCTGGGTTATGGCGATATTTGTGTTTTCTTTTATCGTTCCGAAGTTTTATAAGGATGCGGCAAAAAAGATGGATGCCGCTTTATTGGAAGAAACCAAAAAGAATGAAGCGGCGATTCCGGAAAATAAGTGAAAGAATGGCTTTTTGCCATATTTTTTACGTTTTTTGTGCCGTTTTTCTTATCAAACTCCGATTCTTGAAGCCCCATAGGGGCTAGGGTATAATTTGGCTTATGGCACGAAACAGGGTTCTTATTATCGGATTAGGGAGACTTGGCGCGGGTGTGGCCGAACGTGCTTCCGCGAAAGGGGAAGACGTTATTGTGGTCGACAAAGACGCCTCTTCTTTTTCTCGGCTTGATGATACTTTTACCGGCTTTACGACCGCCGGAGATGCAACCGACCTTTCTTTCTTAGAGACCGATGGCATGATTCGCACCGTCAAGGAGGTCGTCATCACGACGGGAGATGACAACACCAATCTCTTTTTGGCGCATGTCTGCTCTCGCATTTTTGAAGTTCCCCGCATCTTTGTTCGCTTTGACGATCCTGATAAAGGCGCTTGCCTTGCCGGTTTTCAAAACATCAAAGCCATCTATCCTTTTGAACTTACCTTGACCAAGTTTGATTTGGTCGAAGAGGAAGGGGAAGACTAATGAAGATTGTTTTAGCGGGTGGAACTTTCGAAGCCTCCTATGGCATCGACATGTTCAATACCAAAGAAAATAAGCTCATCGTCATCAACCCTAGCGAGGAATACGCCCATTATCTTTTGGAAAAGAAGCACATTCCTGTAACCATCGGCGATCCATGGCGTTATCACGTCCTTGATGCGGCCGATGCTTATGATGCCGATATCTTTGTTGCCCTTATGGAATCGGACACGGATAATTACGCCTCTTGCGTCATTGCCAAGAAGATATTCAACGCGAAAAAATGCATTTGCACCGTGAAAAACCCAAGAAACGTAGAACTTTATAAGAAGCTAGGCATCGACAGCGTTATTTCGAGCACCTATTTGCTTGCCCAAAACATCAAAAACGAATCGGACAGCGAATCTCTTATCAAGTCTCTTTCTCTTGATAACGAGAACATTCGCATGATTGAGGCGACCCTTTTAAGCAAATACGCCATCTGCGATAAGACTATCGCGGAAATCGGCTTCCCCAAATTCGCTTCGATTGCTTATATCGTGCGTAACTATAGTTTCGTTATTCCGAATGGCCAAGTTCTTCTTAAACCGAAGGACACGCTGGTGATTGCCTGCGCTAAGGAAAATGAGGTAGAAGTGCTTGAGTTTATTAAGCGCGAACGTTCAAAAAATGCCGTCAAAAAGGTCGTCGAAAAAATCGTCGAAAAGAAAGATGGCGCAAAAAATGAAGCTAAATCCCCTTCCAAGAAACCGACGAAACCTATAAGACAAAAAGCGAAGAGAAACGATGAAAACTAAAAAAAGCAGTGGATTTCCTTTGATTCTTGGCTATTTGGGCCTTTTTTTAGTTTTCGAAGGAATCGTTATCCTCGTTCCTTTAGCGGTCTTGGCCTTCTATCCGGAAGAATGGCAAGGAGTGCTTGATTTTGCGCTTCCTGCCGGCTCGGCCATTCTTTTGGGCCTTCTTCTCTATTTTCTTTTCGGCTTTGGGAAAGAGAAAGCGAGGTTTAAGAAAAACGACGATGCCTTGCTTCTTATTCTCATTTGGGTTTTCGCTGTTTTGCTAGGCGCCCTTCCTTTTTATTTGACCAAATTCCAATCCCTTAATTTCGGGAATGCGGAAATGAGTCTTTCGATGAGCTTTTCGGAATCTACCTTCGAATCCATTTCCGGCTATGCGACGGTTGGTTTAACGACCTTCCCTTCGAAGGCTTTCTTGGTGTCTGATGCCAATGGGGTAGCCTCCGATTATTGCCCAACCTATCCCGCTTCCCATCTCTTTTTATTCCATCGCGCTTGGCTTCAATTCATCGGCGGCATTGGTCTTATCCTTATCGTTACCTCCGTTATATCGAGCAAAAACAATTTCCGTCTTTATTTTGCCGAAGGCCATAGCGACAAAGTGGTACCGAACCTCGCTAAAAGCGCCAAGATCATCCTTATGGTCTATACGGGATGGGTGCTTTTAGGCGCTTTTTCTCTTTGGCTATGCGGCATGTCTCCTTTTGACTCTTTGTGCCATGCCATTAGCGCCTTGGCGACAGGGGGCTTTAGCACCAGGCAAACCAATGTCTATTTCTTTAGTACCAATGGCATATTTAATGGCGTTTATGCCGTTAGAAGCCCTATTCCCATGGAAGCGGTGCTTTGTGTTTTGATGCTTGCTGGAGCCACCAATTTCTTGCTCCACACTTTCTTGCTTCGGGGCAAAATCAAGGACTTTTGCAAGGATATTGAGATTCGGTTCGCCTTCGCGTTCTTCATTCTTGCCGTTTTAGTCGCTTCTACTTCGATCGCTTTTCTTTATCGGAGCGACCCCTATAGCGTCTCGAGCGAAGGCACGGATATTTGGACTTCCTTCCGCTATGGTTTCTTCCAATGCGTCACTTCCATTTCCACGACCGGTTTCAATAACTTCCCAGACGTTCGTTGCCTAGGGGAAGTAGGGGTTTTCGTTGGCTGGCTTTTGATGACAGTTGGCGGCGGGGTGGGATCGACTGCGGGTGGCATCAAACAATATCGCGTGGCTATTTTGTGCAAAGAGTTCTATTGGTCTTTGAAATACAAGAATAGTTCCAAAAGAACAATAAATCCCCATGTTATATATCATTTGGGGGAAGAGAAGGAGATAAGCGAAGGAACGGTTTCGGAAGCGAGGAACTACGCTTTGCTCAACCTTTCTTTCTTTGCGGTTGGCGCTTTGGCGCTGATGTTCTTCCCGAATCTAAGTTTTAACGACGCTTTTAATGAGTTCATGATGGGATTTTCGAGTACTGGCCTTTCTTTCATGGATCTTAATGCCTATAAGCTCGCCAATTCGCCTGGGGCGTATCATGGGGTATTATGGATCCTTGGCATTGGCATGTTCTTAGGGCGTCTTGAAATCTTGCCGATTTATTTCGCTTTCTCTCGCGTGGTTATCGATCCTATCGAACGCCTTATCGACAAGAAGAAACATGCTAAAATAAATACGGAGGCGAATTGATATGCTCATAGATGAAATCAAAAAGGGGAACATCGAGGCTATGAAGGCCCATGACCAAAATGCGAGAAGTGTCTATTCGATTTTGCTTTCTCGCTATATGGAAAAGAAAACTTCCGGCGAAAGGAAAGAAATAACGGATGCCGATGTTCTTGCCATGATCCAAAAGCTTTGCAAAGAGTTGGACGAAGAAAAGGAAAGCTACTTGAAGGTTGCAAGAGAAGAGCAAGCAAAGGCCATAGACGCCCAAAAGGCGGCGCTTTCGAAATATCTTCCGAAGCAATTAAGCGAAGAAGAAATTAGGACGATTATCCTTTCTCTCTCCGATAAAAGCGTGCCTGCCGTCATGAAACACTTCAAGGCTCATTATGCTGGTCAATGCGATATGGGTCTCGTAAGCAAAATAGCGAGGAATTGCTAGGAATTTTTATAAAAAATATTTCGGAATTCCCTATTTTCTTTCCCTTCGCCATAGTCGGCGACCTGGGTAAAGAAAACGTAGACCCTTCCGATTCTGGCGTTTAAGGCGATGTGACAACCGAGCCATCCATTCCATCCGAAATCCCCTTGGATGTCCGATGGCTCTTTTGCTTCTCGGCAGATTTTAAAAAGGTTCTTATAGATCATGCCTTCTGGGGCCATCCAATCGGAGGGGAAGCATAAGTCGTCTTTCTCCTCTTTATAGAGGCTCTCTAGCGTTTCTTTCCGAAGAATCTTCCCCTCCAAAAGAGCGGTTCCAAAGGATGCCACATCGCCGATAGTCCCAAATAAACCGGCTCCACCCGATTCGAAAAGAGTTTCCTTGCCATTTATATCAATGCCTAAACCAACCCGTCGCATCTTTTGCCAATGACCATTTTCTTTGACGTAGCAGGGCACAGGCCTTTTTCTTTGTTTGTCATTTAAAGAAAAGCCCATATCTTTCGTATTCGCCGGAATAAAAATATATTTGTCCAAGAACTCGCTAAAACGAAGATGAGAGGCTTTCTCGATGACCTCTCCAAGAAGATCGGCCGCCAGAGAATACGAACGTTTGGTTCTAGGAACGTAAAGCAAGGGATTTTGGGCAATGAGGGAAGCGAACTCGAAAGTGGAAACGCGGTAATTGCTTTTTTCGACTTCTTCAAACGCCTTTCCGCTTTCTCCTTCGCCATAGCCAAAGCCGGCGCACATGTTCAAAAGGTCTTGAATAGTAGGGCAAGCGACTTCTTTCAAAGAACCGTCTTCCATAAGCACTTTAGGATTTTTAAACGCCGGCAGAAAATCGCTTAAGAGATTGCTTTTCGCTAGCAAACCTAGTTCTATTGCTTTATGGATGGCTATCGTTGTAAAAACCTTCGAAACGCTAAAAAGACGGCAGATTGCGTCTCTTTTGAAGGGAATTTCATGTTCTAGGTCGGAGAAACCGCAGTCGAAATAGAGGCTTTCCTCCCCTTGATCCACAATAAGAACGCTGCAACCTGGAATTTCCTTTTCCTTTACGATCTTTTCTAAATACTTTTTCGCTTCTGCTACGTTTTCTTTTCGAAGCATACGTTTCTCCTTGTTTTTAATCCCGAAAGATTATTCGATTATAGAGCTTTTCCGCGTTTGCCTCTCTCTCTTTTTATGTCTTGTTTAACGCTTTTTAAATCACTATAATAAGCGGGCGTCGGGGGAATGGTTCAGTGGTAGAACAGAGGTCTCCAAAACCTTTGATGTGGGTTCGATTCCTTCTTCCCCCGCCATCGGAAAATCAACACGGAGAAATCCGTGTTTTTATTTTTTGCATAGGAACAGTACATATACGTTTCTTGTATATAGAATAATTATTTGGTTGCCTCACTAAACGATTTTTCTTTCTTGATATAATAGGCAAGTTAAATATAATATGACTGAAAATATTTTCCGTTTACGGAACAAATATTCAGTAGAGGCTATATGAAAGTCATTGAAAGAAATTCCTATCTGCAAAAACTGATTGAAAAGAGAGATAACGGTCTCATTAAAATCATTACGGGAATAAGAAGATGCGGAAAGTCTTTTTTGTTGGATCCTTTATTTAAGGATTATTTAATAAAGGAAAAGGTTAAGGAAAATCATATCATCAAATTGGATTTGGATGAAAGAAGAAACAGCAAGTACCTAAATCCAGACATGCTAGATGAATATGTTAGAAATTTAATCTTGGATGATAATAAATATTACCTTCTTTTAGATGAAATTCAAAAAGTCGATGACTTTGAATCCGTTTTGAATGGGTTCCTTCACATCCGAAACCTAGATGTTTACGTGACAGGAAGCAATTCGAAGTTCCTGTCTTCCGATATTGTTACGGAATTTAGAGGAAGAGGCGATGAAATCAGAGTATTTCCTTTATCTTTTTCTGAATTCTTTTCAGCATTTCAGGGAACATTAGACGAAGCATGGGAGCAGTACATCACTTATGGGGGTATGCCAAGAATTATTTTCTGTTCGAACGAAAGTGAGAAAAGCAGCTATCTAAAACAGCTATTTGAAAAAACATATATTGCAGACATCATTGAAAGAAATAAGGTCCAAAGAACCGATATTTTGGATTCCCTTGTTAATATTCTGTCATCTTCCATCGGCTCTCTAACCAACCCAAACAAACTATGGCACACCTATATCAGCAGCGGAGTTAAAGACATTTCAATAAACACGATTAATAAATTTCTGGGTTACTTGCTTGATTCGTTTTTGATTGAAAAGTCTGAGCGTTACGATATAAAAGGAAAAAAGTATATTCATACTCCTTGTAAATTTTATTTTTCTGATATTGGATTAAGAAATTCAAGACTGAACTTTAGACAGCAAGAAGAAAACCATATTATGGAAAACATATTATTCAATGAACTATTGTTCCGTGGATATAATGTGGATGTAGGGATTGTTCCAATTAGAGAAGGAGATAGCAAAAAACAAATTGAAATTGATTTTGTTTGCAATCAGTTCAATAAACGATATTACGTACAATCCGCTTTATCATTGAACACGAGAGAAAAAACAATTCAAGAAGAAAAACCGCTGTTAAATGTGCCAGATAATTTCAAAAAAATAATTGTGGTTAAGAGCGAGATAAAACCATGGATTACTGAAGAGGGGATTTCGGTTATTGGAATCAAGGATTTTCTTTTGAATCAAAACAGTCTTGATATTTGAAAAACAAGTTTAAACGGGGAATCATGGGAACAAAAAAAGTAATGCATTGACGTTGAGAAAATTTCAGAGAATTTGATGCTTTAAAACTGTTCGGAAAAAACCTGCATTGCCCCGCCATCGGAAAATCAACACGGAGAAATCCGTGTTTTCTTTTGGATATCTCAATTATGCTTTCTTTGGGGATTGTACATCCCAACGCATATATTCATTAAATTAAGAAAAACTAAGTTTTGGCTTTTTTGTTTTTAGAACTCAGCTCTTTTTATATAAGGATTTATAAGTTTTAAACATCAACTATTGAAGGATTGCGAATTTTATCGTGGACCTATTCGTTCCCATGCCCTGACATATTGTTGACAGAGAGATCGGGTGGATTTGCAAGGGGGAACAATGCAAAAAGCTCGTTGTTCTTGGAATGGGTAAATTACCTTTCGTCATTGGGTTAGAAATCTTTTTATAAGGTGATGAACGTGAAAGACTATGGGATTCTCCAAA
>ERZ808246.1838-NODE-1838-length-14333-cov-2.645679_pt1 | contig 14333 bp, 17 predicted proteins | sample MGYA00521083_ERZ808246 | MGnify/ENA primary metagenome ERZ808246 (study PRJEB31516, sample SAMN03275577) | gut metagenome | biome: mammalia-associated habitat; material: feces | host: Papio cynocephalus | place: Kenya | collected 2012-07-07 ...
CGCAAACCAATTTTGTATTTAAAAATAAAGATGGAGAGATGAACCCGCGACTTGAAGAAGATCTGCCATACAATATTCAGGCAAAAAGAATTGAACTTACAGAGGAATCTTTTGGTATTTTTTACATAGATGCGATGGAATATGTAAACAGATATAAAGATAAAGCTGTATCATTTACTGGGAAAATATTTAAAAAGAAAGAAAATACGCTGTTGATTGGCAGGAGGGCTCTTACCTGCTGTTCAGAAGACCTAACGTTGTTCGCGTTTATTTGTGACGCGAATGATATAGATGGGTTTGTCGAACAGGAGTGGGTAAGAGTCAATGGACAGGTCAAGGTAGAGTATTTTGAGAAATTGCGGGCATCTATTCCGGTGATACAAATTATGTGGATAGAAAGATGTAAGAAACCAGATCAGGAAATCCTGAACATATATTAGGTGTGAATCGTACGTGGATGAATAAAAATCCCCTTCTGTGCCAGAAGCAGTTGAAACAGGCTCTGGTGCGGAAGGGATTCTTTTGTTTGGATAGAGTTTTGGTTTGACATAAAATATATAAGAATATATAATGTATATAGAAATATATAATATAAAATAAAATATATAGAAATATATAAAATAGAAAAGAGGCTGCCGATGGAAAATCCATATTCACTTGTATTTGGTAAAATGCCAGCAAATTATATTGACCGTGAATTAGAGTTGAATGAGATTATAGAAACGTATTCCGAAGAGGAACCTAGTATTCGTGCGTATGCACTTACAGGCCTTCGCGGGTGCGGAAAGACAGTTGCATTATCATTTGTAGAAAAATATTTTCAGAAGCAAAAAGATTTTATTGTTATCTCGTTGAACAGTGACCTTAATATGTTTGAGCAGACACTGGAGCATTTAACGGAAAAAAAATTATTGGATGACTTAAAGATCAGTGTTTCTATGCTCGGTGTTACGCTGGAGAAAAAACAGTCAGTCGAAAGCTTAAACTATAAGATAGAGCAATATTTGGAATGCATATCAAAGAAACGAAAACGTATTTTATTTACAATCGATGAAATATCGAATACACAGAATATAAAATCGTTTTTTCAATCATTTAATATCTGGCTGAGAAAAGATTATGATATTGTAATATTGATGGCGGGATTAAAGAAAAACATTTTAGCTTTACAAAAGGATAATCGGATTAGTTTCTTAAAACGTGCAGAGAAAAAGGATTTAAAACAATTAAGTCTTAATTCAATTATGCTTGATTATAAAAACAATTTACAGATTACAGATAAAGAAGCAGGAGAAATGGCTTTATTTACAAAAGGATATTCTTATGCATTTCAGGTATTAGGGTATTTATGTTTTCGCACAAAGAAAAATTATAAGGATGTTATGGATCTGTTCGATGAGAAATTGACGAACAATGTTTATGATATTATATGGGAGGATTTGTCTCCAAGGGAAAAAGAAGTATTACAAGCAATTTTCAGAGCAAAGGAGCTGACAACGCAGGAGATTCTGCGAACTTCCGGGATTGATAAAAATACCTATAACGAATATCGAAGAATTCTTATTTCAAAGGATATATTGATTGATAAGGGATATGGAAGGATAGATTTAACATTGCCAAGGTTCAAAGAGATTGCTTGCCGGAATATTGAATTAGGATTTTGGAAAGAGTAGACCAAACAACTTGGAGGTTTTAGGACGGAGGGAGATTATGACTGGAAATATGACAGGGTTTGTTATATGGGCGATTGTTGGTGTTATTATCATCGGTCTTGGCGCAAGAGCATGTCTTTCAAAAAAGGCGGCTGGCTTCTGGGCAAACATAAGACCGATATCTGTAAATGATATAACGGGCTACAATCGTGCTGTTGGTAAACTGTTTGTTATTTATGGAGTGATTTTCATTGCATTGGGACTGCCGCTCGTTTCAGGACAGAATTCTTCGTTTATTTTACTGTCAGTATTGGGTGCAATGATTGAAACGATAGTAATCATGGCGATTTATAGTTTGTGCATCGAAAGGAAGTATAAAGAACAATAGATGATAAGTGATAAAGGGAAGAAGGGATAGCATTTGAAACTGGATGATGTGATTAGAAAGGTTGCAGATATTTGTAGAGAACATCGAGCGAAAAAAGTGATATTGTATGGATCGAGGGCAAAGGGAACCGCCAGCAAACATAGTGATATAGATATTGCGGTAGCTGAGGCAGATGATTTTGATAAACTGGTTGAAAAAGTTGAAGAATTGCCAACATTATATAGTATTGATTTATTGAATATGGATACTTGTAAGAATGATTTATTATTGGAGGATATTAAACAATATGGACATGAAATTTGAAAGACGTTTTCAATCGTTTTGTAATTCACTTCATGCATTGGCAGAAGCCAGGCAAAGAGATCTTACAGATTCATTTGTATTGAGTGGGACAAGCGCAAAATTCAGTATTACATTTGATTTATCATGGAAAGTGATGAAGGATATATTGGTACAATATTATGCAATTACAGGGTTTGTAATGGGTTCGCCGAGAGAAGTGTTACGAGAGTCATTTAAAGCAGATCTGATTTCAGATGATGCGTGGATGGATATGCTGAAAGTAAGAAATGAGCTTGCACATGATTATGATTGTGAGATTGTGAAAACACATTGCAATACCATTGTTAATAAATATATTGATCTGTTTTATGAGTTTGAGGCGGTAGTAAAGACATTGATAAGGTAATAAGTTTAACAAATTGGAATTTATGAAGCTGGAATGATCCATTTATGGATATTTCCTTTTGCCGATGGCAAATATTGATTAGAATATTGGAAATCATCCCAAATTCCCCAATAATAAATAGAGATATAGTGGGGAATTGGGTGAAAAATTAAAATAGGAAAAAATTACCCAACGAAATAGAAGAAAGTACGGAAAATGATGGGTGAAATATTGCAATATGCAAAAAATCCCCAATAGCAGACAAATATGTAGGGAATGATTTGGGAAAATATTAAAATCATCCCTGAATTACCCAATGTGGGAAAAATCTTTTTTGAATGAAAGTAAATGCAAAGTAGAAACCGGAGGTGTTTTTTTGAACAATGTAATCAAGAAAATATGCTTAGTAATACTAGGGCTTCTGCAAGGAACGCTTGGTAGTTACTTAGCATTACTGGGGTGGGCGTTTGCATTCCCTGAAACTTCTTTTGGCGCAAAAGGTTATGCAGAGGATATGTCTTTTGTACCACTTGGATATATCATTATGTTCGCATGGTTAGCAATAATGATAACCGCAATTATTCTGCTTCGAAAAAATAAGGCGAATTTTCTATCCTTTATAATACCTTGGTTCATGGGATTAGTTGGATGTTTGGTAGTGGTATTTTAATAGGAGGATACATGACATGAAATATACGAATAAGCATATAAAAGAAGAATATAAATTCAATCAAATATGTCGAACAATCGGAATAATCCTTTTATTGATAGGGATATTTTTGGTGGGATTTGGATTGATTCAGACAAAGAGAAAGATGGATTATGTCCGACCATTTGAGCAGGTATTACAGGAAGAATCCAATCCTGGGAATCAGACCGCTTATATTGAGATTATTCAGATACCAGAGAAGCTGGCGGAAAATAAATATGAAGGATATTACCTTGTAACAACGGCAGAGGGAAGTTATATTGTAGGGATGAAACCGGAACAATTTGCAGATTTGAAGCAGAGAGTGGAAGAAAACGGTACGGCTAGAGTGGAAGGCATGACGGAAGTTGTGATTGATGAGAACGTAAAAACAATCGTAAGTGCGTATATCAATCACAAATTTATTGCTATACGTATGACGGAGCTTACCTATGGAAAAATACTCAAGGAAGGATATTTTGCGAATCTGGATATCGGAGGCATCTTGATATTGGTTGGAATTTCGATGGTATTAATACAGGTGCGTGCGATTGGAAAATACAGACATCCATTGGCAGAGCAGATTGACGAAGAATGTAATCAGCCGGAAGCTCTCTGGTTAAACAATTTTAGGATATATTTGACAAAGAGTTTTCTTGTTTCTGTATATGGTGGAAAGTTGACTGCACTGGATCTGGCAAAGGTACAAATGACAAGACTGTTTGAAACAGTGAAAGATGGTTGGCACGTTATCACGTTGGAGGTAACGACAGCAGAGCAGGAGAAAATAACTGTCAGCGAAAATAAGTGGTCGTTTTTTACAATGGATGAAGAAGAGATTGCTTATCTGACAGATGTATTCGGCAAAAGAAATATAGAATTTGTTTGTGAGATTCAACCGGATGAAGAAAACGATGAAGACGAAGAAATTTGAAATGGAAAACATACATAGGGAACATAAATATAAAAGTAAAGTATTAAAGAGAACATGTAAAAGGTGTATGATTGCGGTGATTATAACGGCTATCCCCGGAATCATTGCCGGACTTTTTAATAGATGGCTTTTTTTAGTTGCTCTCTTTGCAATTATTCCTATCCTCTATTTGGTCAATCGATTTTCCATGATTATAAAATGGAATCTGGTCGAGGGAATCATAGAAGATGTAACGTTAGTGAATGATTTTATCCAGCCCTACACCGAAGCTCATATTATATTTAAGACAAAAGATAATATGGAACATGAGTGCCGCTTCACGATTGGGCATTATGGAGATTATGAAGAAGGAATAGAACCGGAGTTAGAGAAGATGCTTCAAAGTGACAAAGAGTTATTTATGAAGAAGAAAGTTCCGGTTTTTTATTGCCCCAAAGATGTTAATAGATGTATAGTGTATTTAGAAGATTCACAATGAATATAAAATATTAAGAAGAGGTGAAGCTGATATGAAATTTATTCGAGGTATCTACTCAGTACAGTTGATGTAAACTGTTGGCAGATTGTGCTGAGGTGAAAATAAACTTGCTAGCAGTCGTTAACTGTACTGTCCAAATGATTGAAATACAATATTAAAGGAGTACAGTTATGCGCTATATAAAAGAAATTCTAAAGAATAACAAATTATGGGTATTGGCTTACATTGGACTAGGTATATTTAATGCATTTATGGCTAATTACAAAACGGACTATTTTCAGAAGGTTATTGACGGATTGGCGGCTGGAACACTTACATTTGCAGGAGTTATAACCTACGGTCTTATTTTGCTGGTAAATTATTGTATGAATTATCTGGATAATTATCCAGAAAAGAAATTGGAGTATGGTATTTATCTGGATTTTAAGCTTTTATCGCTTAGAAAAATAAGTACAATCGATTATACGGAATATCAGAAAATAGGTACTGGAAAACTTGTTCAAAGGATTGAGAATGGCTCATCCGCAGGCAGAAATGTAGTATTCAATTTCTGGTTGCGTTTGATTCGTGATTTACTTCCTACCATTGTTTTTAGTGTATATTTTATTTGGAAGATTGATAAAAAAATTACTTACATTCTGTTTGTAGGCTATATACTTATTTTTATAATAACCAATATTCTACTAAAGTTTCTATACAAAATAAAAGAAAAAATTTTGAACAGTGAGGAGCTATTCAATCATTTTCTGGTCAGGGGCTTTATGGAAATGCTGGTGTTCCGTATGAGCAAACAGTTTCCGAGTGAAATAAAGAAAACCCGTAGTGCAAAAGAGGATATTGTATCATCAAAAGTAAAAATGAATATGATTCATGAAGCATTTTTTACAATATTTGCGCTGCTTGTGGCAATGTTAGATATTGGTATTTTATTTTACGCATGGAAAACAAAAAATCTTACAGTGGGTTCTATAGTTGCACTCATTGCGCTGATTGAAAATGCTTACACGCCGATAGCTATTTTTAATGTACTTTATGTTCAATATAAATTGGACAAGGCATCCTATAAGAGATTTGAAGAATTTTTAGATTTAAAAGATGATAATCAATTAAGAAATGGTAACGCAATTCATACGGACATTGGTGAAATATCGATAAAAAACTTATCGTTCCAATATGAAGAACGGAAAATTATTGATGATTTGAGCCTGTTCATAAAAAGGGAACAAAAAATAGCTTTTGTAGGTGAAAGTGGCTCTGGGAAATCCACGGTGATTAAGATATTACTGGGATTACTAAAATACAATCAGGGAGAAATCTACTTAGGTGATATGGAGTTAAGTGGAATTTGCCTTAATAATTTGTATGACAGAGTCAGCTACATATCGCAGGATGTTCCTGTTTTTGATGGAACAATAAAGGAAAATCTGGTATTTGAGAAGAACGTGTCAGAAGAACAAATGTTGGACGCATTGAGGGAAGTGCAATTATCTCATTTGGTTGAGAATCTTGCGGAAGGTTTAGATACTGAAATTGGAGAGAAAGGTACTTGCTTATCAGGAGGAGAAAAACAAAGACTTGCATTCGCACGCTTGTGGTTTGAAAAACCTGAACTTGTCGTTTTGGATGAAGCAACATCTGCAATGGATAATTTAACTGAAGAAAATGTAATGAAATCGGTTATGCAAAAAATGAAAGATAAAACGGTCATTGCGATTGCGCATAGGTTGAATTCCATTGCCGGTTTTGACAGAATTATTCTCTTTAGAGAAGGGAAGATTGTTGGACAAGGGACTTTTGAAGAACTATTACATACGGATTCTTATTTTAAGGAATTGTATAATGCGAATGTGCAATAATTAAACTTTTTACAGAACAAATAATATCCCCGGAGACATGGTTAACCACCCAAAATCTCCGGGGATGTTTCGTTTGAAAACAACGTTAATTATGCAGAAAGTGACTGTATAAACTGTGCGATTTCTTCTTTGCGCATCGCGCTCATCGTACTGTTGTGGAAATGCGTATCATATGTCACTTCTTTTTTCACAGCGAAAGAAGCTGGTAAGGTGTAGCTCTTGGCTGTTTCTTCATCTGGAAATTCTACTTCGCCCATAACAAGTCCATCAAACAATCCTTCGAAGATATCAAGCTCTAAGGTAAGCCCCTGATCGAGTGGAATCTTGTAGCGCGTTTTCGCAATTACATTGCCGTCTGCCTTGGTGCAGAGTGTACGGTAAGCATCTTCGTCAATCGGAAGTTCAAATTCCTGTCGGGCTAACATACCACTGCTTTTGACAGTCAGGACATATTGGCAGCCGGAGACTGCAGATCCTGCGTCGTATAAGGTTTTCTTGCGTACCCGGATCACCGGATTGGTCGTCACGTATGCCTGCTCGATGCCGTAATGTGGATATGTGTCTAGCTGATCTGGCAGCTTATGAAATAAAAATTTGCGTTCGATTTCCATATTTTGTTCCTCCGTGTCTGGAATATCTTGAAGATTTCCCCAAACTATTATATACTACATGTAATTATGGGATGGAATTGTAACATTAGATAAATACAAATTCGTAAAAACCATAACCGATCAATAATTCCTTATAAATTATAATGTATTTTATAATAGAAGGAAAGTGGATTTTTAGAAGATGAATATACATGTTTGCGGATCGGAAATCAATCGGTTTCGTGATGCGCAGGGCAAGGAGGATGCATATGAGTAAAGTAAATGTATATCTTGCAGATGGTTTTGAAGAGGTCGAAGGGCTGACCGTCGTAGATCTGCTGCGACGCGTAGGCATCGAGACAGATATGGTATCAATTATGGGACGGAAGGAAATCACCGGTGCACGGAAGATTCCTGTGCTGGCAGATAAGCTCTTTGAGGAGCAGGACGATCCAGATGTGATCGTGCTTCCGGGCGGTATGCCGGGAACCCTGCACTTAAAGGCACATGAAGGTCTGGCAGATCTGATCCGAAAAGCAAATAAGGAAGGTAAGCTGCTTGCAGCAATCTGCGCAGCACCAACCATTTACGGAGAGATGGGACTTCTCGAAGGAAAGAATGCAACCTGCTATCCGGGCATGGAGGACAAGCTGCTTGGTGCAAACTGGCAGGAGCAGCCAGTCGTTGTCGACGGAAACTTCGTGACAAGCCGGGGAGTTGGAACAGCGATTGCATTTGCACTCACATTGGTTACAATCCTGAAGGATGAAGAAACAGCGAAGTCTTTGGCGAATAGTATAGTTTATAAATGGTAATTCCAATCGGGAGGACGTTATGTACAGATTAACGATAAAGGATATATTGGAAGCAACAGGTGGTGTATTGCTGTGTGGCGATGAAAATACAGAGATCAAAGATGTCTGCATCAATTCCAAGGAGATCAAGCCGGGCGATTTATTTGTCCCGATCATCGGGGAGCGGGTTGATGCGCATCGTTTTATCGAGAGCGCACTTCACACAGGTGCGGCAACCCTGACATCACAGCATACCGATATTGTCGTATCGGAGAAGCCGTTTGTCTACGTGAGTGATACAGAAAAGGCATTGCAGGATATTGGCGCTTATGTGCGCAAGAAGTTTAAGAAGCCGGTTATTGGTGTGACCGGAAGTGTTGGAAAGACGACCACGCGGCAGATGATTGCAACTGTGCTTTCTGGATGCTTAAATGTCTACCAGACCGAGGGCAATCTGAATTCCCAGATTGGTGTGCCGCTGACACTTCGCCGGATTGATGAGAACGCAGAGGCAGCGGTGCTTGAAATGGGTATCAGCGAGCCGGGACAGATGGAGATTCTGTCTGATATGGTGAAGCCGGATATCTGTGTCGTGACGATGATCGGTGTTGCGCATATTGAATTTATGAAGACACAGGAGAATATCCGCAAAGAGAAATTGTCTATTATCAATCATATGAGCTCGGATGGCGTGCTGTTCTTAAATGGCGACGATGCATTACTTGCAGAAGTGAAACATGATACCGGCGTCCGTACATTTACATACGGCACTGGCGCGGACTGCGATTACCGGGCGGAGAATCTTCATATGGAAGATTATCAGTATGTATATGATTTCGTGCATGGAGACACGCGTGTGCATGTGCGGCTCAACGCACTTGGCAAGCACAATGTCGGAAATTCGCTGGTTGGTCTTGCGATTGCAGATTATATGGGATTGGATCTGGAGAAGGCAGCAGCCGGACTTGCGAAGTTCCAAGGACTGCGTCAGAGATTGATCCGCATTCCGGGCAAATACACGATCATCGATGACACGTACAATGCAAGCCCGGATTCCATGAAGGCAAGTCTGAATGTGCTGGAGGATCTGGAGACAACTGGTAAGAAGATTGCGGTGCTTGGCGATATGTTTGAGCTTGGCGAGAAGGAAGTCGAGTATCATTATGAGATCGGCAAATATCTGGCAACGAAGAAGATCGATGAGCTGGTCGTAGTCGGTGATCTGGCACAGCATATCATGCAGGGCGTGAAGGACAGCAACTCGGACATCAACTGTTACAGCTTCAAGGATAATGGTGAGGTTGCTTTGTATCTGCTTTCTGTGATGCAGCCGGAAGATATCGTGCTGATCAAAGGCTCAAATGGTATGCATCTGAATGAAGTTGTAAATAATATGCTTGGTTAATATATGTAAATGAGAGGTTCTATGGATATCATAGGACCTCATTTTAATGTGGTAAGTAATTGAAATGTTTGTACATATGTTGATTTGTGAAATTGTGGAAGCATGTACAGAAGAGACATTGGGTATAGCGTATAAAAAATCAAAAATAATAAAAAATATAGGTTGACAGTCTGATGATCATGTGATATATTAACAATAACAAAAATGATAATCATTACTGATTTGCAAAAGTTAGAGATTACAGCTCAGTAAAAAATATGATAATCATTCAAATATGTGGAGAAACGAAAGGAGATTTATTATGAAATTTGTATGTACAGTTTGTGGATATGTTTATGAAGGTGACGCAGCTCCAGCAGAGTGCCCAATCTGCCATGCTGGTGCAGATAAGTTCAAGAAAGTAGAAGATGGAGCAATGACGCTGGCTGCAGAGCATGAGTTTGGCGTATATGCATCGACGGTAAAGAACAACCCGGAAATCAGCGATGAGGATAAGAAGTTTATCTTCGATCAGCTCAAGGCAAACTTCAATGGTGAGTGCTCAGAGGTTGGTATGTACCTTTGCATGGCAAGAATCGCACATCGTGAGGGTTACCCGGAGATTGGTCTTTATTGGGAGAAGGCAGCTTACGAGGAAGCAGAGCATGCAGCAAAGTTTGCAGAGATGTTAGGTGAGGACTTAGAGCCAAACATGACAAGCTCTACAAAGAAGAACCTTGCATGGAGAGTTGACTGCGAGTATGGCGCAACAGCAGGTAAGGTTGATCTTGCAAAATGTGCAAAGAAGAATAATCTGGATGCAATCCATGACACGGTTCATGAGATGGCAAGAGACGAGGCTAGACATGGCAAAGCATTAGAGGGATTACTTAAGAGGTACTTTGGCTAAGCTACAAGCCATGCAATAAAAAGAGAGAAAACATCGATGGGAGCTTGCTCACAGAGAGATGTTTTCTCTTTTTTTATTATACGGCGCGAGCCGTCCATGAAGCAGCCCGAAGGGGTGCGAATGGAGCATGGCTTGTATGTAGGAATGCGAATAGCATGGCTTGTAATCCCAACAATATCTGCTATACTTAACCATATTGGGTGAAATTTAGTTATTTTGAAAAAATCCCCCAACTCCACGCAGAAAAATAAATCGCAATTGGGTAAAAAATTGGAAATAAGAAAAATTCCCCAAGCATTCAGGCAAATACATGGAAAATGATTGGGTAAAATTTTGAAATAAGAGATTTTTCCTCAACGGCAACTTGAAACAACAAAATTACTTTGGGAAAAGTTTGTTGTTTTGAGAAAATCCCCCAACATCATAACATCAACCTGCGTGGCGGCAATTATGTATATGATTGAAGAGAAAATAACAGAAGCTGTTGATGATAGAAATAAAGCAAGAATATTGGTTTAGATATAATCCTAAATAAAATGGATTATATTCATTTTGTAAGGAATATTTTAATTTACATTGTGGCATAATAATGCCACAATAGTGACACAAGAAAGCGAGGTGTATACAATGCCGACAATTATTCCTATTAGAGATTTGAGAAATACTAGTGAGATATCTGAATTAGCTCACAAACAACAGGAGCCAATTTTTATAACAAAAAATGGATATAGTGATTTGGTTGTAATGAGTTCAGAATTATATGAGCGATTTGCGCAAATTAATAGAATTGATCAGGCTGTTTTTGAGGCAGAGAAGGAAGTTGAAGAAGGTGCAGAACCAATCTCAATGAATCGTGCAATAGAAAGGTTAAATCAGAAATACTATGGATAAATATGAAGTTATGTTATATCCTAAAGCGTTTCGTGACATAGATGATATCTACGCATATATTGCACTTGAAAAATTATCACCTGAAAATGCAAAGGGACAAACAGATAGAATATGGGAGGCATTAAGAACACTAGAACAAATACCTGAGGCGGTTTCACAGACAGTCAAATAAAACACGCTTTTAACATCTGTGCAAACTCTTCGATATAATATCCGGAATTATCCTTTTTCCAGAAAGCACAGTAGGTCTTTTTGACCGGAGACTGGTTTCTGACAAGCGGGATTCGGCTGACAGACGTGTCGAACCAGACCTGTTCACCGATCACATCAACAGGCATATATCCCTGCCCGGTTATGATCTTGAGCCGGGCTTCCTGTACGGTGTCTGCAAAGAGGAAGTCCCCATGCAGTCCGATGATTGATTCATAATAGTTCTGTTCTTCCTTTTGACCGGTCTGATTGATAACCAGAATACAAGGTGTATTTTTCAGATCCTCTACTTCAAGTGCAGCCAACCGGCTAAGCGGATTTTTCGTGGAAAGTTCGATATAGATCTTGCTTTCGGCGAGGATTTCGTTGTTGTAGGCATCTGAAAATGCGCGTCGCTGATCGTTGATGGCGAGGTCCACGGTGCCATCTTCCATCGCGTGATAGAGTTCTTCGTGACTTCCGACCGTGATTTCCACATCGACCGTCGGATATTTTTCAGAGAAAGAAGCAATCGCTTCGGAAAGCTCATTTCCATGATATCCCTTATAATAACCAATTCGCAAAACGGCTTGGTCGTGTGCTGCAATCCGCTTTGTCTCGCGGACAAGCTGCTTGATATCCCCAGAGATAATCAGACTCTTCCGATAGAAATGTTCTCCGGCAGGGGTTAAGGAAAATGTCCGGTTGTGGCGCTCCAATAGCTTTACCCCAAGTTCATCTTCTAATTTCTTAATCTGTTGGGAGATTGCAGACTGCGACACGTGACATTGCTCTGCTGCCTCATAGAAATTTCCGTTTTCAATGACTGCCTGTAAATATTCAATCTGCCGTAATAACATGTATATATCTCCGTTTCATCTACTTGCTGTAATTTATAAACTATTTGAATAGGATGTCTAAGAATTTCGACTACGTGTACCAACATCAATTTTCATTATATAACGATAAGTATAACTTATCAATATGATAAGAATAAAGTTTTGATTCAGAAGAAGAAATTAACTATGATAAGAGCAAAGAAAAGGATATACCATAACAAGGAGGAATCAAAACATGGCAAAGAATCTGATTATTTATTATTCAAGAAAAGGCGAAAACTATGTAAATGGAAGTATCGTGGAGCTTGCGAAAGGCAATACGGAAATCTGTGCGGAGTTCATCCAGAAGGCAGTCGGTGGCGATCTGTTCGAGATTGAGACCGTCAATGCGTATTCAGAAGATTATCACAAATGTACGGAAGAAGCACAGGTGGAATTGCGGGAGCATGCAAGACCGGAATTAAAGAGGTATCTCGATGATATTTCCGACTACGATCACGTGTTTGTGTGCGGCCCTTGCTGGTGGGGAACGTATCCGGTCGCTGTATTTACCCAGCTTGAAAGACTTGATTTTACAGGTAAAAAGGTGATGGCGCTTATGACACACGAGGGAAGCGGACTTGGAAACAGTGAGCGCGATTTGCGGAAAATCTGCAAAGGTGCAACCTTCGGACCGGGCATTGCGGTTCATGGCGCGGACGCAGCAAAAGCAGATGCGGCAGTTTCAGACTGGGCGAAGAAGAGTGTGAAGTAGGAAGGAGCAGGAAGATTATGCGTAAAAAAGATGTAATGATCGTGACAGGTGCGGGACAGATTTCCATGGCGATTGCCAGACGCGTTGGCTATGGCAAGAAGATCGTGATGGGCGATAAGAATAGAAAGAATGCAGAAACGATTGCAGAAATCATGAACAATGCGGGCTTTGATGTAGAACCGGTGGAGATGGATCTTTCTTCCAGAGAATCTATTCTGGCACTGATTGCAAAGGCGCAGGAGTATGGTGAGATCAAAATGCTTGTAAATGGAGCAGGCGTGTCACCGAGTCAGGCACCAATCGAAGCAATCTTGAAGGTGGATCTGTACGGAACGGCGGTTTTGCTGGAGGAAGTTGGAAAGGTCATTGCAGAGGGCGGATGTGGCGTTACGATCTCCAGTCAGTCTGGATGGAGAATGCCGCAGCTTACCGCGGAAGAGGATGCCGCACTTGCAACTACACCGACGGAAGAATTATTAAGCCTTGAGATCCTGCAGCCAGAAAATATAAGAGATACCCTGCATGCCTACCAGATGGCAAAGCGCTGCAACGAGAAGCGGGTTATGGCGCAGTCGGTAGAATGGGGCAAACGAGGTGCAAGATTAAATGATATTGCACCGGGCATCATCGTGACACCGCTTGCGGTGGATGAGTTCAACGGACCACGCGGCGATTTCTACAAGAACATGTTCGCCAAATGTCCGGCGGGCAGACCGGGAACTGCCGATGAGGTGGCAAATGTTGCAGAGCTTCTGATGAGTGATAAGGGCGCATTTATCACAGGCTCGACCTTCCTGATCGATGGCGGTGCAACGTCCTCTTATTATTACGGACCACTCAAACCGGAGAATTAGTGGCAGAATTTGATCGAACAGGCACAGCAATCTGCGTGATATAGTCCGAGGCGTTGTCACCGCGGTTTGGAGGTCCTTCCAGATAGATGCTGCGGAAGGCTCCGGTTGTCTGGATCTGGTTTGTTTGTATGTGGTTTTTTAAGGCAGCAATTGCAGTTCCGATTCCTTCGTATGCACCACGATAGTAGATGCACAGGGCATCGGTTTCTGCAAGCTCTGTCCGCTCTTCTCCTGTGAAAGTTTCTTCGACAGGAATACAGCACATCAGATCAAGACTTTTACCGGTTTCGTCCATGCGCACCGTGAACATGCGGGAGGTCATGGACATCTTCCCGGTTCGGGCAGTAGCAATGTATGTATCACGCAGTTTGATCGCTGCATCTTTTGCGTCTTCACATTGATATCTGCGGCAGAAACATACCTGCCTTGGAAGATGTACGCGATGGATACTGAGATCACCCGGTT
>ERZ808246.1841-NODE-1841-length-14328-cov-7.729699_pt1 | contig 14328 bp, 14 predicted proteins | sample MGYA00521083_ERZ808246 | MGnify/ENA primary metagenome ERZ808246 (study PRJEB31516, sample SAMN03275577) | gut metagenome | biome: mammalia-associated habitat; material: feces | host: Papio cynocephalus | place: Kenya | collected 2012-07-07 ...
TCGAACCTGCAACCCAGGGATTATGAGTCCCCTGCGCTAACCGTTGCGCCATGAGTCCAAATAATAAAACAGCCCCTGGTTTCCCAGGAGCTGTGCATTCACGGTGGTGGAGACGAGGGGGATCGAACCCCTGACCTCTTGACTGCCAGTCAAGCGCTCTCCCAGCTGAGCTACGCCCCCGTGCGGTGCGGTAGTTAATATACGGTAAACGTCCCAAAGGCGCAAGTACTATTTTGAATTCTTTTGAGTTGGTGTAAAGACGCGTTGCGAATCTGGACCCCGTCCTAATTTTGCACAAAAAGTTGTGCAACTTTGGGGATGGTTTTGCAAAGTATCTGTTGACGGTCGATCAAATAGAAATCGCATAAAAATAGTGCCGGGGGGGGGTAGCTCGCTAAGCCCCAGCTAAGGCGGTTGTATTGCTTAAACGGACCCCTCATAGCGGCACGTGCGCTATATGTAACAACGAACAGCCCAAATCAATCGCCGCGCTTTGCTGTGCTAGGATAATGACATCACATGAGCCCAACCGCTTAGGCGGTGGCTGCGTGGTATCTGGCCGCAATGGCAGTACTGCGATCAACCACGAGCTCCAATAATGTTTTGTCTTGTCAGATGTTTTTCTGATAGGCAAGAATGTGTCGCAGCTGTTTGCGTGCGCTTTAGTTTTGTTCCCGCTTGACTAAGGCGCACGCAACCAGCTGGGATATGCAGGCATCTAGCGATACATCGCCTGCATATCTCGCTGTTTGCATATGCAACATACCGTTCACGGTGGGGCAGAGCCACGTGCTTGTTCCTCTGGGCTCAGGGTTTGAATATGACGCGCCATCGCGGCTGCATTTACCGCCCTGGCGAAGCCATAGACAAACTCCGTGCAGCAGACAAGACAAGCAAAGGGGGTGATGCTCATGTGGTATGTGATTCAAGTTATCAAGGGCCGCGAAGAGGCAATGGTCGAGCGCATCGAGCGTGTATTGCCTGCCGATGTGGCCGCTGAGGTTTTTTATCCCCAGTATACAACGCAGATCAAAGTCCGCGGTACGTGGACCAGCGTAGACAAGCCGCTGTTCCCAGGCTACCTCATGTGCATTACCGATGACCCTCGTCTTGTTGAGCAGCATTTGCTGCGTATGGACGATTTTGCCCGCGTGCTGCGCCAGGGTGATGAGTTTGTGCCCCTGGCCAAGGAAGAAACAGTGGTCTTGGAACAGTTTACCCATAGGGGTGAGCGTGTTGTTCCCATGAGCCAGGCTGTCAAAGAGGGCGACAACGTGGTGGTGACCGCGGGCCCGCTTTTGGGCCACGAAGCCATGATCTCGAGCATCAACAGGCATAAAAGCATCGCCTCGCTGGAGTTTGACCTGTGCGGCCGTCATGTTACGGCGCGCTTGGGCCTTGCCGTGCTGTCCAAAGAGCAGTGGGCGATGCAGAACTTGAAACGAGCGATCGCCTAGCTGCAGGCGAGTAATTACGGATTGCTGAGGATCCCTGAGGTCGGGGACGTAGGTTTGGAAGAAGTTTTGTCGGGGGAGAGAAAGATAGATACAACGGCGCCTGTGGGAGCGACTTTGGTCGCCGAGGCCATGAGCGGCCAGGGCAACGTCCAGCGCTACCGGTCGATGCAGGGCATCAAGGACTGGGACCGCACGCGCCTGGGCTACCGCTTCGTCAAGCGGGCGTTCGACATCTGCTTCAGCGGTTGCGTGCTCGCCGTCATAGCCGTGCCGAGCCTGGTGCTCGCGGCGGCCATACGCCTGGAGAGCGAGGGCAACCCCTTCTACAGCCAGATCCGCGTGGGGCAGACCCACCGAGACGGCAGCCTGTCCACCTTCCGCATGTGGAAGTTCCGGAGCATGTACAGGGACGCCGACGAGCGCCTCGAGGAGCTGAAGGAACAAAACGAGATCGCGGGCGCCATGTTCAAGATGAGGGAGGACCCCAGGGTAACCAGGATCGGGAAGTTCATCCGCAAGCACTCGATCGACGAGTTCCCGCAGTTCCTGAACGTCTTTCTGGGCCAGATGTCCGTCGTGGGCCCCCGCCCGCCGCTGCCCCGCGAGGTGGAGCAGTACACCGAGCGCGACCTGCAGCGCCTGGCCGTCAAGCCCGGCATCACCGGCTGGTGGCAGGTGACCGAGCGCAACCACACGGGATTCGACGGCATGGTTCGCCGCGACCTGGAATACATCGCGAAGCGTGGGATCAAGACGGACCTCAGGATCATCGCTCTTACCGTCATCGAAGTGATTACGGGAAAGGGTGCGTGCTAGTGCTCGAGTCCTATCTCGATTATCCCGAACTAAATCGAGTTCCCGTGATTGATGTTCCAATCACGGGAACCAACATGTCTGAATGCGTCGATTTCATTAGTCGTAATATCGATGAACTTCATGGTGAGTATATCTGCGTTTCCAACGCTCATACGTCAGTTATGGCCCATGACGATCCCAGCTACTGGTCCTGTCAGGCTGAGTCTGTCATGTCCGTTCCGGACGGAAAGCCGCTGTCTATTGTCGGTCGAAAGACAGTCGAGTCTATGGGGCGCGTGACGGGCCCGGACCTTATGCGGGAAGTTTTTGGCATCTCTGTTCAACGCGGATGGACTCATTATTTTTACGGAAATGAACAGAAGAATCTTGATGCACTGAGGTCTTCACTCCAGAAGGATTACCCGGGACTAAATATCGCTGGTATGGAGCCTTCTGTTTTCCGTCCGCTCTCCGATTCTGAGAAACGTGACCTATCACGGCGTATCGCCGATTCCGGCGCTGACTTTGCTTGGATTGCACTTGGTGCGCCGCGGCAAGAGGTTCTTATGCATGAGCTAAAGGGCGGTCCCCAGCCATTGATGATCGGCGTCGGAGGAGCCTTCAACGTTCTCGCTGGCGTGGTGCCGGAGGCGCCGATGTGGATGCAGAGCCTGAGCCTTGAGTGGTTATACCGCTTGATGCAAGAGCCGAAGCGACTCTTCAAACGATATCTCGTCACTAATACCAAGTTTCTCTTTTATCAGTTCACGGGCGCTAAGCGCAAGGAAGGCAAGTAGATGAAAGGCACCACTGCATTTAAAAATAAGACCCTGATGATCACGGGCGGTACCGGATCGTTCGGAAACACCGTGCTCAAGCACTTCATGAACACCGACCTCGCGGAGATCCGCATCTTCTCGCGCGACGAGAAGAAGCAGGACGACATGCGCCACCGCCTGCAGGAGAGGTCGCCCGAGCTGGCCGGCAAGGTTCGCTTCTTCATCGGGGACGTGCGCAACCCCCAGTCGGTGCGCGACGCCATGCACGGCGTGGACTACATCTTCCACGCCGCGGCGCTCAAGCAGGTGCCCTCCTGCGAGTTCTTCCCCATGGAGGCCGTGCGCACCAACGTCATCGGCACGGACAACGTGCTGCACGCCGCCATCGACGAGGGCGTCGAGCGCGTGGTGTGCCTGTCCACCGACAAGGCCGCCTACCCCATCAACGCCATGGGCAAGTCCAAGGCCATGATGGAGTCCATCATCTACGCCAACGCCCGAAACGGCGCCGGCCGCACCACTATCTGCTGCACCCGCTACGGCAACGTGATGTGCTCGCGCGGCAGCGTCATCCCGCTGTTCATCGACCGCATCCGCAAGGGCGAGCCGCTGACCGTCACCGATCCGAGCATGACCCGCTTCCTCATGAACCTCGACGAGGCTGTTGATCTCGTTCAGTTCGCCTTCGAGCACGCCAACCCCGGCGACCTGTTCATCCAGAAGGCGCCGGCATCGACCATCGGCGACCTTGGCGAGGCGGTCCAGGAGGTCTTCGGCCGCGTGGGCACCCAGGTGATCGGCACGCGCCACGGCGAGAAGCTCTACGAGACCCTCATGACCCGCGAGGAGCGCCTCCGGGCCGAGGACATGGGCGGCTACTACCGCGTGGCCTGCGACTCGCGCGACCTCAACTACGACAAGTTCGTGGTGGAGGGCGACGTCAAGACCCAGGCGGACGAGTCCTACACCTCGCACAACACCGAGCGCCTCGACGTCGAGGGCACCATCGCCAAGATCAAGACCGCCGAGTACGTGCAGCTGGCCCTCGAGGGCCGCGAGCACGAGGCGGTGCAGTAGGGTGCGCGTCCTCGTCACCGGCGCGAAGGGGTTCGTCGGAAGGAACCTCTGCTGCGCGCTGAAGAACATCCGCGACGGCAAGGACTGCCGCGCCAAATATCAGAGCTTCCTTCCCCTCGAGGTCCTGGAGTACGACGTCGACTCGACCCCGGAGGAGCTGGAGGAGTACTGCACCCGCGCCGACTTTGTCTTCAACCTGGCCGGCGTCAACCGGCCCAAGGATCAGTCCGAGTTCATGGAGGGCAACTTCGGGTTCGCCTCCACACTGCTCGACACCCTGGAGCGTCACGGCAACACATGCCCCGTCATGCTCTCCAGCTCCGCCCAGGCGAGCCTCTCGGGGCGCTTCGAGGGCTCGGTCTACGGCGAGAGCAAGCTGGCGGGGGAGCGCCTCTTCCGCGAGTACTCCGTTCGCACGGGCGCGCCCGTGCTGATCTACCGCTTCCCTAACCTCTACGGCAAGTGGTGCCGCCCGCGTTACAACTCCGCTGTCGCGACCTTCTGCGACGCCATCGCTAACGGCCGTCCGTACACCGTGAACGACCCCTCGGTCGAGCTCGAGCTCCTCTACATCGACGACCTCGTCGAAGAGATGCTGGGCGCCCTGCTGGGCGAGGAACATCGTTGCGGCTACGATGGCCTTGTGCGCGTCGAGGGCGATGACTTCTGCTACGTCCCCGACACCGATGTGAAATCGCTGGGTGAGATCGTCTACCTGCTCGGGACTTTCCGCGATGCCCGTGCGCGCCGCGACGTGCCTGACCTCTCGGACGGCTCGTTCTCCAAGAAGCTCTACAGCACGTTTCTGAGCTACTACGAGCCCGGTGACTTCGCGTACGACCTCAAACCTAACGTGGATGCGCGCGGCTCCTTCACCGAGTTCCTGCGCACGCCCGACCGCGGCCAGGTCTCCGTCAACGTCTCCGGGCCCGGCATCACCAAGGGCAACCACTGGCACATGACCAAGTGGGAGAAGTTCCTGGTCGTCTCCGGAACCGCCTCCATCAGGCTGCGCAAGGTGGGGGAGGATGCCGAGGGCAACCCGTACCCTGTCGACGAGTACACCGTCGCCGGCGGCGACATGCGCGTGGTCGAGATGATCCCCGGCTACACGCACTCCATAACCAACCTGTCCGACACCGAGGACCTCGTGACGGTCATGTGGGCCAACGAGCCCTTCGACCCCGAGAACCCCGACACCTACTACGAGGAGGTCTAGCCACATGGCGAAGAAGTGCTCAGATATTCGTTTCAAGGACGACGGTCGCCTCAAGCTGCTGATCATCGTGGGCACCCGCCCCGAGGTCATCCGTCTCTCCGAGGTCATCAAGAAGTGCCGGCGCCATTTCGACTGCCTGCTCGCGCACACCGGCCAAAACTACGACTACACCCTGAACGGCATCTTCTTCCGCGACCTGTCGCTGGACGACCCTGATGTCTACCTCGACGCCGTCGGTGACGACCTGGGCGAGACCGTGGGCAACATCATCGCGAGCTCCTACAAGCTCATGGTCCAGGTCCAGCCCGACGCGCTCCTCATCCTGGGCGACACCAACAGCTGCCTCTCCGCCATCGCCGCCAAGCGTCTGCACATCCCTATCTTCCACATGGAGGCCGGCAACCGCTGCAAGGACGAGTGCCTGCCCGAGGAGACCAACCGCCGCATCGTCGACGTGATCTCGGACGTCAACCTGGCCTACTCCGAGCATGCGCGCCGCTACCTCAAGGACACCGGCTGCGCTCCGGAGCGCACCTACGTCACGGGAAGCCCCATGGCGGAGGTGCTGCGCTCCAACTTGCAGAAGATCGAGGCGTCGAACGTCCTTATCGAGCTCGGCCTCGAGCCCAAGCGCTACATTTTGCTCTCCGCCCACCGCGAGGAGAACATTGACACCGAGGCAAACTTCACAAGTCTCTTTACAGCAATCAATGCGCTGGCCGAGAAGTATGATATGCCTATTTTGTATTCGTGCCACCCGCGGTCGCGCAAGCGCCTGGAGCAGACGGGCTTTAAGCTTGATTCGCGTGTGCGCATGCATGAACCCATGGGCTTCCACGACTACAACAACCTGCAGATGAACGCCTTCGCGGTGGTCTCCGACTCTGGCACGCTGCCCGAGGAGTCGAGCTTCTTCGCATCGATCGGGCACCCGTTCCCGGCGGTGTGTATCCGCACCTCGACTGAGCGCCCCGAGGCCCTCGACAAGGCGTGCTTCACGCTCGCCGGCATCAGCGAGAAGGGTCTTCTCCAAGCGGTGCATACCGCCGTCGAGCTCGACCGCGAGGGGTCGATGCCCGAGGCTCCCGTGCCCGACTACGCCGACGAGACCGTCTCGACCAAGGTGGTCAAGATCATCCAGTCCTACACGGGCATCGTCGACCGTATGGTGTGGAGGAAGGGGTAGCCATGGGTATCGCTTACAAACTGCTCGACGGCGTTTCCCGCGCCTACAACAAGCTGCTGTTCGTGCCTGCGCTGCGCCGTTGCTTCGCTTCGTGCGGCAAGAGCGTGTCGATCGGGCGTCGCAGCGAGGTGGCCGGCGCGCAGAACATAACCATGGGTCATGACGTGTACCTGGGCCCGGGTGCGACGCTTCTCTCCACCCGCGCGAGGATTGTCGTGGGCGACTACGTGATGAGCGGCCCCAATCTCACCATCATAGCGGGCGATCACCGCATCGATGTGCTGGGCCAGCCGATGATGTCGCTGACCGAGGAGGATAAACTTCCCGAGAACGACCAAGACGTCGTCGTCGGAAACGATGTGTGGCTGAGCAGCGGCGTGACGCTGCTCAAAGGCGTTCATGTGGCCGACCACTGCGTGATAGCGGCGGGCGCTGTCGTGACCAAGGACGTCGGGCCCGAATATTCAATCTGGGGGGGTACCTGCTCGCTGCCTAGGATCGCGGCTTGAGGACTGATGATGACGATGAATTCCTCGCTTAATAAAATCCCGGTCAAGGTGCTCATGGTCGGACCCGATCTTTCGCTGCACGGCGGCATCGTCTCCGTGGTGAATGGTTATCTGGAGGGCAACTTGCCCGAGGCCTGCGACGGGTTCGAGTATCTGGGAACGGGCGTGGGCGCCAGCACGTTTGACAAGTCCCTGGCCTTCGTCGGCGCGCTCGCGCGCTACAAGATGGAGCTGCCGAAGTACGACATAGTGCACCTGCACATCAGCGCCCGGGGTTCCTACGGGCGCAAGTCGATCATGGCACGCATGGCGCACAAGGCGGGTAAGCGAGTGATCCTGCACGACCATGACGGTGAGTTTGCCAAGGCGTTCGAGGAGGGCGGCGAGGCCTACCGGCGTGACGTGAGGGAGACTTTCGGCCTTGCGGACCGCGTGGTGGTGCTCTCCGAGGAGTGGCGCGACTACTTTGCCGAGAACGTCTGCGACCCGGGCAGGATAGCCGTCGTGTACAACGGCGTGAAGGTGCCCGCGCGGCCGTGCTCACCTTGTTCGCATCAAGACGTTCTGTTTTTGGGACGCCTTGATGCGAACAAGAGCCCTGACGTGCTCTTGCGCGCATCAAAGGCGGTCCTCCGGCGTTTCCCCGATACCAGGATTGTTTTCGGCGGCGACGGCGAGGTCGAGAAGAACGAACGGCTCGCCGAGGAGCTCGGCATAGCCGACAGGTGTGAGTTCTGCGGCTGGGTGACGGGCGAGGAGCGCGAGGCGCTCTTCGCGCGCGCCGCCGTGTACTGTCTGCCCTCCAAGAACGAGGGGCTGCCAATGAGCGTGCTCGAGTCCATGGCGCGGGGCATCCCGACAGTCGCCACGGCCGTGGGCGGCGTCCCCCAGGTCATCGAGGACGGTGTGAGCGGGTCTCTCATTGACGTTGACGACGTCGAGGGGCTTTCCGAAAAGCTCGTTTTTCTGATCGGGTCGGCCGCGTTGCGAGCCGATATGGGGCGCAACGCCAGGAACCAGATCATGGACAGATTCGGGGTCGACCGCTCTGTTGCCCGAATTGAGGAAATCTACGACGCGCTTTCGCGCGGAAGGGAGGCAGGCGATGAGTAACAGACCTTGGCTGTCGCTGGTCGTGCCCGCCTACAACGCGGAGCGCTTCCTCGTGGACTGCGTCGCGAGCTTTGACTTAGGGGGCCACCCCGACGTCGAGGTCGTGGTGGTAGACGATGGCTCGACCGACGCCACGCCGCAGATATGCGACCGGCTGGCAAGCGAGCATGGGAACCTGAAGGTGATCCACCGTGAAAACGGTGGATCACCTTCAGCGCGCAACGTGGGCTGCGTGCGCGTTGAAGGTGATTGGGTGTGGTTCATTGACTCAGACGACGTCATCGCGCCCTACGCCCTCGACGCGCTGAAGAGGCTCGCCTCGGCCTCCTCGCACGACGCCGTCCAGATTCAGTTCCTGAGGTTTTCGGACGGCGAGAAGCCGGCCTGGCCGGCTTCAACGCCGTCCGAAAACCCCGTCGCCCTCACGTCCGAGGAGTACCTGCGCGAGATATACCGCGGCCGCGGACAGCATTACATGTGTTCATTCCTGCTGCGCACGGACGCGCTGCTCAGCAGGAATGAACACGCTGCGCCCGAGCGCAGCAGGAATGAACACAGCGGCTGGCCTTTCCGCGAGAACTTCTCCCTCTACGAGGATGTCGTATCGATGGAGGAGATACTCAGGCGCGTCGATGGCGTGGAGGTCCTGCGGGGGCAGTACTATGGCTACAGGCAGTCCGCGGGCTCCATGACGCAGAGGCCCAGCGACAAGGCCGCCGACAGCGGCCTTCGCGCCGTGCGCGACCTGGCCAACCACGATGACGCCGGGGACCCGACGGGCAAGCTCTGCCTCGAGATCAGCCTGCTCTTCAACGCGTACAAGCTCATCGAATGGGGCACCGCTTCCGAGGCGCTGCGGGGAAGCTACAAGCGCGAGATAATCCTCCGCGTGCGCGAGGTCGGACTTTCGCAGCTCGGCTTTGACCGCCTCGGCAGATACTTGCTTCTGAGGACCGGTCTGTTGGACCTCATCTTCAAGAGGAGGTATCGCCGATGAGCGGGTTTAGCTCAACCGAGGCCTGGCGGCGTGCGTATGGGCGTCGCGCGAAGAAGGAGGGCCTCTCCTCGCTTCCGATTCTGCCGCTGATCGCCGCCGTCTTCTTCGTGTTGACCTTCTTCATCAAGGCCCTCGTCGATGACGCGTTCACCAGAGGCGACATCTCCTCGACCGTCGCCTACACCAAGTACGTTACCGCGGCCGTTGCCTGCCTGGCGGCGCTCGGGTTCGCTCTGAAGCACGGCGAGAAGGTCTTTGTGAAGGAATTCAATCGTCTCGCCATCATTCTTGTTGTGTTCACCATCGTGTCCTGCTTTTTCCAAGTGGCTTCGTCGCACTTTTCGGCCTCGGTGCTCGTCGAGCTCGTCAAGCTGGCTATCCCCGTCATTCTCGCCTATGCTATGCTGAACGCGCTCTCGCCGAGGGCGCTCTACCGATGCATGGTGGGCGTCCTTTTGGTGTCGATGGTCGGCTACCTGCTGACGCTTGCCCACGAGGGGGTCGGGCTTTCCGACATCATGGTGTCGGACTTCGAGAACTCCGAGAGCGCCTCCGAGTCGTCGACGTTCTCCGGGATCTTCCTGGTCCTGACGTTCTACTTCGCGTTCTTCAGGCAGAGGAAGGCCTGGCTCGTCATGTCCGCCCTGTTCTGCATCCTCACGTTCAAGCGGCTCGCTATCGTCGCCGTGCTGTTCGCTCTGACGGTGAGCTTCCTCGCCCCAAGGTTCATGCGGGTTGAGGTGCCTCGCGGCGGCATCGTGGCCCTGAAGCTTCTCACGATAGCCGCCACGGCGCTTTGGACGTGGATGCTCCTGCCCGAGCAGCAGATTCTCTTCATCCAGCTGTTCGGCGACACGCCCTCACACTTCACCATGGGCCGCAGCGACGTGCTTGCGTACCTCGTCAACTCAGGGTTTGAGAGCTACGGGTTCGGGTCTGCGAACGAGGCGGCGAAGGCCGTGTTCACCGCGCCGTTTGAGATGGACCTTACGAAGATAGCCATCGAGCTCACGCCGCTTGCCATGGTGGCGTTCGTCTGGCTGTTCTGGGACGTCGCCGGCACCTCGCTTTGGGGCGTCGTCATTATCGGCTACTTCATGATTAACATGATTACTTCCGATTCCCTGACCTCGAACTTCTGCCTCACGCTTGCGTACATGACATGCGGCCTGGTGACGCAGGCCTGCTCCGGCCGCGGATTGAAGAAATCGAGAGGAGACAACGATGCCCGTTAAAGATGCCGTTCGCCTCTGTGTCCCCACGGAGGGCCCTTCGATCACGGTCTGCGTACCCGTTTACAACGTCGAGTGCTACCTGCGCGAGTGCCTGGAATCCATATTCTCGCAGGACTACCCCCGCTTCGACGTCGTAATGGTCGACGACGGCTCGACAGACGGAAGCGGTGCTATTTGCGACGAGTACGCCGAAAAAAAATCGCAGCGGGCCTTCGTTGTCCATAAGGACAACGAAGGCCCGCTGCTCGCGCGCCGTGACGGCTTCGCGCGAGCAGCAGGCCAATACGTCATGTGCGTCGACTCCGACGACATGTTACTGCCGGGGGCTCTCTCGGCTGTGGCGGCGGCCGTCGACAAGACCGGGGCAGACGTCGTGCGCTTCGGGTTCACCCGCGAGGCGGGCGCGGCCGGGCCTTCGGGCGACTATTCCTCCTGCGAGTTCTACCCCGCCGGGGAGAAGCCCGCGATGCTGCGGGCAATCTGCTGTACCACGAGCGGCTCGGAGAACCCCATGTGCTTCAAGGCCCTGCGGCGCGAGTGCGTGGGGGCGAACGTGGACTTCTCGGAGTTCAAGGGCCTGACCTTCGCGGAGGACTTCCTGCAGACCCTCACGGTGTACGACTGCGCCGAGACGTTCTGCTTTTTGGACGCGACGCTCTACTACTACCGCCCCGGCAGCGGCATCACGCGCGCCTACAACCCGCATTTCTACCGCGACGTCTGCCACTGCCTCGATGTGGCCGAGGGCTTCGCGCGGCGCTGGGAGGCCGATTATTCCTGCGATGGCCTCATGGAGGGGCTTGCGGCGTGCAGGTTGGATTCGGCTGCCCAATATGCGGAGTGGATGGCATCCCGGGTGGACAAAGTGGGGCTCGAGGGCCTGCGGACGTCGGACGATTTCGTGCGGTGCACAGGGGACAGAGGGGCCCTTTCGATACTTCGGTTTGACAGGAGGCTGGTAATCGCCGCGTTGAGGCATGGGGTGTATCCGCTTGTCACGGCTGTTGCGAAGGCGAGGGCCGCAAGGGCTGGGCGGTAGCTTCCCGGCCGCAGCATCTAACAACGCGCGTCTGTCGCGCCTATCGAATGGATTTTGGCTTGACAAGCATCTTTTCAATAGAGGAGCGGGGAGGCGTCTCCGGCAACCTTGCTTACGCCGTTGTCGCCCAGGGAATTGGTCTGCTCTCGAGCGTCCTGACGTCCCTGGTGTTGCCTAAGTTTCTGGGCGTGGAGGACTACGCGTACTGGCAGCTGTTCTTGCTGTACTCGTCATATTCCGGGTTTGCCCTGCTCGGGCTCAACGACGGCATCTACCTGCGCCTGGGTGGCAAACGCTACTCCGAGGTCGATCACGGCGAGCTGAAGGCACAGCAGTGTGTCGTCGCGGCCTCGCAGCTGCTCGTCGCCGCCTGCTGCCTTGCTGGCGTCTTTGTGGCGGGATTCGAGCCGTACCGCGCCCTCGTGCTCGCGCTGTGCGTGCTCTTCGGCTTGCTCACGAACCTGACCCAGTGCCTGCGTTATGTGTTCCAGTGCACGAACCTCACGCGCATTTCCTCCCTCGCCGACCTATTTGCCAAGGGTTTGTTCATCGTCTTTATGGCGACGGTGCTTCTCGTGGGCGTTAATTCCTCGCTGCCGTTCATCGTTGGCTATATAGCTTGTCAGGCCGTTGCCTTTTTATATGTGCTTGCATGTGCGAGGGAGACCTTGCGGGCCAAGGCGTCCTTCAACGGCGTGCTGCGCACCTGCGCTGCCGACGTGAGAGCCGGTCTCAAGATCATGGTTGCCTACTACGCCGACTCGCTGATTGTTGGCTTCACGCGCATGCTGACCGATTGGCGCTTGGGGCTTGCGGCCTTCGGCAATCTGTCGCTATCCTTCTCACTCACGAACTTCGTGTTGGCCTTCATCGGCCAGGTGTCCATGGTAGCGTTTCCTGTGCTTAAGCGCCTGGACGCGGAGGGACAGCGGGAGAAGTATCTAACCATAAGGCTCATGCTGCACACCGTGCTTCCATGCGCATACCTGTTGTACGTGCCCGTGAAGCTTGTCCTGGGGCTCTGGCTACCGGCATACGACGAGAGCCTCGTGTACCTGGCGCTCACCATGCCCCTGTGCGTCTACAGCTGCAAGGCCAACCTGCTGTTCAACACCTACATGAAGATGGGGCGGCGCGAGGGGGCACTGTGCGCGGTGAACGTCGCCGCCATGGCGCTGAACGCGGTGTTGGCTCTTGCGAGCATCGTGGGCCTCACGAGCGTGGAACTGGCGACGTGCGGCATCGTCGCCTCGGTGGCGCTTCGCGACCTGGCTTTCGAGCTGATTATGTCGCGCAGGTTCGGCAACCACGTGGCCGGCTTTTGTGTTACCGAAGCCTTGTTGACCACCGGATTCATGGCGGCGTCATGGTTCTTGGGCGCGTGGAGCTGGCCTGCGGTGGCGCTGATGTTGGCTATGTACCTCTGGTTCGACCGGGACGGAATGAGCTTGGTCGTGGCGGAGGCGAGAAGGAGGCTCGGGCGTGCGTGAGTTTGTGGAGACCAAGGAGCGGGAACTGGGGCTCACTGGGCCGGTGAAGGCGTTGGCCATGCTCGTCATTGTGCTCAACCACGCGTGTGCTCTATATACCGGTGTGTGGTTCGGCGTGCCAGCCACCCCATGCCCGCCTTTGGGCGTTTTCGTGCAGTGGCTCGCCACTATCCATGTACCGCTGTTCCTCCTTGTTTCCGGTTATATTTGGGCGTACCTGAAGATGGAGACGGCCAAGTACGACGACACGCGCGCCGTGCTCAAGAAGAAGGCGAAGCGCCTCCTCGTGCCGTACCTGTTCGTGGGGGTCGTTTGGGCGGGTCCCGTATACTGCCTATTCTACGGGCCTGCCTCGACCGTGGAAGCCTTCGTTTTTGGCGACAACCCCTCGCAGCTGTGGTTTTTGCTGGCGCTGTTCTGGATGTTCGCGCTCGCCGAGCTGATGTGGCGCGCCAGGCCGTCTTTATTGCGCAGGTGGCAGTTGTTGCTAACATCAGCGGTCACAGCGTACGTCTTCGCGCGGGTTGTGTATGCGCTGCCTCTCGATCTGTTTCAGGCTGCGCGTGCTCTCGACTACTTCCCGTGCTTTTTGTTCGGGGTGTGGCTGAGGCGGGTTGATACGTCCCGTTTCTGGCGTATCAACCCTTCGTTGCTGCTCATGGCCGACGTCATGCTGTTCGCGGCGTGGTTCGTCTGCAATGCCTCGGGGGGGGTGCTCTCGGGTCGGCATCGAAGATCCTGCTGTTCGTCTTGAGGCTTCTGGGGCCGCTTACGCTCCTTTCTGTTTTCGGGCATGCTGAGCGGCTGATAGGGAGGGTGCGCGAAAGCCTGTTCGAGAGGCACAGCTTCGGGGTGTACCTGTTCCATCAGCAGGTCGACTGGATTCTGCTGAGCTTTATTAACGTACCCGGCGTTCCGCCTGTGGCGATAGTCGTCATACTGTTCGTTACCTCGCTTTTCGTGAGCTTGGGGATTAGCATTGTGCTCAAGCGGGGTAAGGTGACGGCAGGTCTGTTCTGAGGCGTCGATGTCGAGCTGCGTTGCCAAGCGGGCAGGAGGCTAGTTGGTCCCCTGCCTTAAGAAGACCCATGTCTGGGCGGGGTCTCCGAGGCTCGGGGCGTAGCCCCACACCAGGGCCCCCTCGCCTGTGTCGCGCCACCTGTCGTCGAGGGCGTTTCCGGTCGCGGCGTTCACTATGGCGTAGCCGTCCCCGACGGCCGTTATGGACCACTGCTGCTCCGGCGAGCCGTTCGGAGTCGTGAGCGAGAGGCCGCTGCCCGCCATCGCGAGCGCCTTCCCGCCTGTAGCTATAAGCCTGTAGAGCCCTGTGCCAGGGTCGAAGCGGAACTCGAAGCACCCGGCGGCAGACGACATCGTGCAGCCGTTTTCGGATGCCGAGATGCCCATTGATTTGCTAATGGTGCTCATGATT
>ERZ808246.1842-NODE-1842-length-14323-cov-5.758551_pt1 | contig 14323 bp, 9 predicted proteins | sample MGYA00521083_ERZ808246 | MGnify/ENA primary metagenome ERZ808246 (study PRJEB31516, sample SAMN03275577) | gut metagenome | biome: mammalia-associated habitat; material: feces | host: Papio cynocephalus | place: Kenya | collected 2012-07-07 ...
GGATCCCGTACTTGCGCACGGCCTCGAGCAGGCGGAACGTGCCCTCCACGTTCGTTTTCAGGAATGGTTCTGGATCCGCGATGGAATTATCGTTGTGCGATTCGGCCGCGTAATGCACGATCGCGTCGTGGCCCGGCACGATACGGTCCAAAAGGTCCGCGTCGCAGATATCACCCACGACCAGTTCCACACGGTCCTCGGGAAGGCCCGCGATGTTCTCCGGATTGCCCGCGTACGTGAGCTTGTCCAACACGGTCACATGCACGTCCGGATGATGCTCAACCACGTAATGCACGAAATTCGAACCGATGAAACCACAACCACCAGTCACGATAATGTTCTTAGGAGTAAACGTCTCTTCAACCATATAAGCAATATTAGCTGCTTGCTCGTACGAGTTTTTCTTGAAAACGTGAAAATTGGGCTAGACATTCAATCGTTTGTTTTCTGTGGAAAGCTTGCTGGTAGACTTTGTAAATATGGCTAAGAAAATTCTGGTAACTGGTGCTGGCGGGTATATTGGACGTCATGTTGTAAAAGCATTGCTTAATGCTGGGCAAGACGTTATTGCTTCAGATTTACGACTTGATGGTGTTGATGAGCGTGCTATTAAAGTTCAAGCGAATATTTTCGAGCCGAACGATGATTTATTTGAGGAATTAGGAGCTCCGGACGTATGTTTACATATGGCTTGGCGTGATGGTTTTAAGCATAATTCCGATAACCATATGGGAGATTTGTCCAATCACTATCGTTTTTTGAAACATATGCTTGATGCGGGGCTTAAGCAGATTGCTGTTATGGGTACTATGCATGAAGTCGGTTATTGGGAAGGAGCAATTGATGAAAATACGCCTTGTCATCCTGCGTCTATGTATGGAATCGCTAAAAATGCATTACGCGAAGCAACGCTGATGCTTGCCAAAGAACATGATGCAACCGCGCAATGGATTCGTGCTTATTATATCGTTGGCGATGATGCTCATGGCAGCTCTATTTTTTCGAAGCTGCTGCAAGCTGCCAGTGATGGCAAACCGACTTTTCCGTTTACTACAGGTAAGAATAAATATGATTTCATTGATGTAGATGAGCTCGCACGCCAGATTGGTGCGGTTGTTTCGCAAAATGCGGTTAATGGCATTATCAATTGTTGTACTGGTAAACCAATGACATTAGCTGAGCGTGTGGAAAAGTATATCAGGGAAAACAATCTCCATATTAAGCTTGACTATGGCGCATTTCCCGATCGTCCATATGATTCACCTGGTGTTTGGGGTGATGCTTCCAAGATTAGGCAAATCATGGGTAATTGATCCTGGATTCTGCTCATCGTTCATCTTGAGAAATGGATTCAAATAATGATTTTACTGAGTCTTGTGACTCCGTGTTATAACGAGCAAGAATCATTGCCTCTTTATTATGCAGAGACCTGTCGTGTTGCAAATGAGCTGAAAAAAAAATTTGCTATCGATATTGAATTCGTCTTTGTAAACGATGGCTCTAGTGATGGAACTCTTGATGAACTCAGATTGCTACATAGCAAAGATTCAAGAGTTCGCTATATTTCCTTTTCGAGAAATTTTGGCAAAGAGGCAGCGCTGTACGCTGGGCTCAAGTCAGCAAAAGGCAATTATGTGGCGACGCTGGATGCGGATCTTCAAGATCCTCCAAGTTTGTTACCTGAAATGCTTTCTTTCTTATTTTCAAATAAAGAATATGATTGTGTTGCGACACGTCGAGAGACCCGAAAGGGTGAGCCAGTTTTACGGAGTTTCTTCGCACGTCAGTTTTACCGGATAATAAATCATCTCTCTTCAACTGAGATTGTTGATGGTGCACGAGATTACCGTCTGATGACAAGAAAATTTGTTGATGCTGTTCTTTCTATGTCTGAGGTCAACAGATTTTCTAAGGGAATTTTTTCATGGGTTGGTTTTAAAACTCATTGGATTTCATATGAAAATATTGAGCGCGTAGCCGGAAAGACGAAGTGGAGTTTTTGGAATTTATTCAAGTACTCTCTTGATGGCATTGTCGGTTTTTCAACTGTACCGTTGTCTTTTGCATCTTTTACTGGTGTAATATGTTTCATTTGCGCCCTATTGGGCATTATTTTTGTTGTTTTACGTGCTTCAATATTTGGTGATCCAGTTGCTGGTTGGCCGAGTATGATTTGTATTATTTTGTTAATTGGTGGAATACAACTTTGCTGTATTGGAATTTTGGGAGAGTATATCGCAAAGATGTATTTAGAAACAAAAAAACGGCCAATATACATAATTTCTGAATCTGAAGACTCTAAAGAAAATGCTTCAGATTCGGAATCTCATTTTTAATAAAGAAAGCGTTAAAGGCTGCTTGGCTGATTATAGCCATGTACTGTGACTCAAAACAGTCAAGCAGCTTCAGTATTTAATCAAAAATTGACGATAATGATGTCATTATGCTTTTGTACACAGCCTTTGTACGGCCAGTGCGGCATTGTTTTCGCAACTTTTTCTGCTTCAGAGAACTGTTGCTCGCTTGTAGGATAATGATATTGTATTCCTTGAGCTGCAAGGAATTGGTTTTTGATCCATGTGCCATGCTGAGTTGAAAAAGTAATTTCCATGATAGAGCGCCCGGTTAAACCTAGCTGATTCGCATTATATGTATCTGCATTTGCTGCTGCTTTATGCCCTCCAACAAAAACAACGGGTTGACTAGGTGTCTCTCCTAGGTTGAGTTTTTCTATTTTCTCTTTAATTTGGTAGGCGAGTTGAACGTCATTTTGATAGACAATAGATTCGGTATAAAAAATCCTGTTCGTTGTAAAACTTTGTTGGAGTCCTATCAAAATAACAACGGCAACAGCAAGCCATGTCGTTATCTTTTGCCTGTTGATAGTAGGAATATGGATAGATGTGAAGCGTTCCATGACAAAGAAAATAAGGAAAGCCAAAGCAAGGGGTAATGATAATTCAGTTCGTGGCGAAGGGCTGTTGCCGAGGATAACTGTCATCAACATAGGGGATATGCATATGCAGATACCGAGGGGCACGCTCCAAACTGACATCTTATGTTTAAAGGTTTCAATTGTGAGAATGCATATGAAGCAAACTGCAAATGCAGTAAGATATGCAGGGTAAAAAATACCTTTACCAAGATAAATCTCTTTTGAATGAGAAATTATTTGATGAATAATAAGGCTAAAATGCCCTGTTTTCCACAGAGATTGATCATCTATATAGGAATTTGTGTCAATATGTTGCATGTATTGTATGCATCGGTTGACGGCGGAGAATATAACATAACCTATCACACAAATAGTTGCTGAAGTGGCAATAAAAGTAAAATCGAAGCGTTCTGTTTTATTTTTTGAAGAAACTTGCTGTAATGAAACTATTGCGACTCCCGTAACAAAGACAGTGATAAGAGCGAGATACATAGACAGTGTGGAAAAAAGAAGAAAGGTGGAAAATGAAAGCAGGAGCACTTTTATATGCTTTGCATGTGGTTTCGTCAGAGCTTGTAGAATGATTATTATCGACAGTGCTGATAGCCCAAGTGAGATAGCGATTTCCGCACTTTGAAGAAGAAAACCAAATTGTTCAGCAAAAATTGGTGCCGTTAAAAACGGTATTAAAAAATAAATGGGATGAAAATTTTGTGTTTCTTTTGCAGAGACATATAGCAAATATGCCCAAATCGTCGCAGAGATAAAGAAACAAATGGGTGTTAGTACTGAAGCAACGGAATTATTATACCAATAAGTACCAAGTATCCTTTTTATGGCAATCAGACCATATCTTTGTAAGCCAAGCCAAGCTTCATACTGATGGCTTGACATTTGAATCATTGACTGAGTGTCAATTGAAAAAGTATTACTGAACATTTTCGATCCATATCCTACAAGAAGGAATATTGCGGATATGGACAATTCTCCGAAATAGTGACGAAGAAATGGGAAAAAAGGCAATTCTTTTTTATTTTGCTGTAATTCTGTCATTTGCTACTACTTTGCTTTGCGAATCATTTTTCTGATATACTCAGTTGTTTTCTTTTCAAACTGATATAACACCATTGATAATGTCATAATCATTGCGAAATCAACGAAAAATAATAGATATCCGTCGGAGTGCGATAGAGAAGTGCAATCGACAATTGTAAATACTTGTGAAATCAAAATATGATGCACTAAAAAAATAGCGTAGGAATATTTGGATACGGAATTAACTGGGACTCGTATAGGTTGTACATCAAGCCACTTTGCGGCATAAACAATAACTGCAAATGTGCAAATACCTACTATTGTCACGGCTAGGGATCCGTTAAATACAGGGTGAATTTCTTGTATAACAAGAAATAGTAAAGCTATTGCAGCTGCATATGTAGGTATTTTTTTGACGTATTGTATGAAATACATACCGAATAGCAGTTCGGGCAGTCTCATTGTGAGTAACAAATCAGATGGCAGTCCAAACGGCATTGGATGGAAATAAAGCGTTAAAATGTACAAAATAATGGAGATAACGCCAGTAATAATAGGATGTTCTTTTACTCCGTATCGCAATAGTGGGAATACTGCATAAAATATGAGAATAAATCCTAGAAACCATTCGCCAAGCGTGTAGAACGTTGGAAGTGAAGTATTAGCTACTAAACCGTCAACGCCAAGTATGGAGAAAATTAATGTCCATTTTGACGCATTCGTAAACACATGCCCACCATTACGTAAAAAAAGATAGGCATTTGCAATAATGAAAGCGATCCAGAACATTGGGTAAATGCCGATAAAACGCTTGAAGTAAAAATGCCTGTAGTTTAGTTTCTCCGGTTCACCGTAGGTGTACATCAAAGCAGCACCGGAAATGATAAGGAATAGGGAAACACCTAATCCGCCGACATAAATACCGAATGGTTCATAGGCGAATACGGGATGCCCGATCATGTATGGGTTGTTAAAGTGTGTGATAACGATGAGGATTGCGGCAATTGCGCGAACTAAGTCTAAATAGAAAAGTCGTGGACGTTTACCCTGTCGTTTCGTCATATCGGACATCGTAGATTCAGTAGAAGGAATATTCTCAGTCATGCACGATCCTTTTTCAGATGGGCATCATCGTTTTCGTAACGTTCTTTATACGTTCTAGGATGACGGAGGTAACGATACAGATGCATAACTTTGGCACCAGCATGATATGCGAACGGAGTACCTACCAACACGCGTTTGAACCACAACAGGATAGCGGCGCGTAGCGTAAATCCTCGTGCAACATTTAGACATGTTCCTCGTAGTGTGGCATCAAGATAAGGTGCTGTGTTGCCCGCAAGCGTTTGCACATCGAACGATAGGTTGGTAAGTTCGATACGTGCGAAATGATCGGAATATATGAAGCCTGTGTAGTAGCCGTTGGCCTGGGGCACATATCCGTAAGCTCGTTCGATAAAGTGCAACATGGAACCATCAATTTTATTCGGCTCAGGTGGGAAATCTTCGTATTTCCAATCAATGTCGAATAGTTGATGCAAAGCCTTTGGTCGGAACCAAAACATAGTGCCTAAAGGAGCGATTGGTTCCTTGTATGGATTTAGGGGCACCTTAACGCCTAAAGTCTCTTCGAGCATCTTCTTGGTACCTTCGTAATTTGGCCCCCAAAGACTTGCAAAATTACCGAAATAGTCGGCATGATTTGGTGGTGTCGGTGCGAGTACGCCAGCACGTGGATTCTGTTCGAAATGATTGATGATATTACTCACTAGTGCCCTGTTGCCCAATATATTTTCGAAGCATTTATAGGCAAAACCGTCGCCGATGCTATAGGGAGAAAGTTGCGTTACTTTCTTATCATGCGCGAAACAAACATAATCATATTTCATGCAATCTTTGCCGGCGCCAATGAGTAGTGCGCTTACATCACGTCCACGGTTTTGGATAACGCGGACATCGACGTTATAGGGAAGTCCTTTACAATGCTCGCGTACCAGTTTTGCGTTTTCCTCGGATCCGACTGTGAAAATAAAGTCGCAGCCTTCTGGCATGGATCTTGCATATTCTAAGGTCTTATCAAGCAAGTCCATATAGTACAGGTGCATGACTAGTGCTATGCGTCGGCCATCGGGGATTGGTGTAATGGTATTTGAGGGTAATACGAAATTGAGATGCAGATTCTTGACCAAATCTGCGAGATTCATTGTGCGTAATGCGTTTTGCCAAATGAGGTTAATATCATAATCAGTATGATCTCGTAGATATTCAAATAAATCTAAAGCTGCATTCCCCGCGGATTGGTTAATTGTATCCATGTAATCATGGAAGAACGAACGTCTTTTGAAAATAGGGCAGCGTTTTTCTTTAATAAGTGTCTTAGCTGCAAATGTGATAGGACTGTAAGTGAATCCTTCCAAATCGTCAGTATTAACGTAGACATCCCACTTAAAGCCTTGATCTGCGAATCTTTTAGTGAACAGTGATTCATGTAATCCGACTGAGTCATAATAGCTGTTGATTTCAGGCATATTGTCCCAATAATCCTGGAACGCTTTACTTTGCACAAGGCTTTTTCGATAAGCGTGGAAATGGGATTGAATGTGTTCAGGAAGGTATCCAAATGGACTGCGGCCGAACGGATCTTGCGGAACTTTATGGAACTTCGTGATACCCCAGAAATCAAGATCTCGTTGATTCATTGTATCGAACATCTCTTCGAACGGATAAACAGGGCCCATGATGGTCGCGTTGAAAAGAACTACTTCGTCAAAACGTTCGAGTTTCTTCCAGCCGTAGGAATCAAGTGCGGTTTTATATGCCCAGACATCGAAACCCTCATTGGGACGTACGATAAGATTGGTAGTGTACTTAGATAGTATGGAGTGACCTTCATCGCTAAGTTTGCCGTTACAAACAATGGTCATTTCAGAGAAATGTGGTTTGAAACCGTCTAATAATGCAGGAACATAGTCATCTACAATTCCATCAGAATCATAAAAGAAAAAAATGCCGAGTCGATTTATATTTTTACTATTTAAAAGCATATGAAACGGTCCTTTCAATATTAAAAGACTACCTATAGCAAGATATTTTGACAGCGTTTATTCTGGCAAATAATTAACTGTGATTATTTGAAATAAATTTCTTTACTGTGGCAAGTTTGTAGCGTAATGTTTTTTGATAAGCTATTTCAAGTTGCTCTTTCTCGCGTTCGAGTTTTTCTTGTTCTTGCTTAAGTTGCTCTTTCTCGCGTTCGAGTTGGGATTTTTGGATTTTGAATACATTAACAAAGTTGATGTTGGTGTCAAGGGCCTCTGTTAATTCCTTGACACGTTTCCTAAGTCCAACACATTCATATGTGTTGGAGAAAAAATAGTGCGCTAAATCAGAGAAATTAGTTGCTTGTGAAGAAGGATTTGGCTTGGCGTGGGGATTCATCAGAATAGATGTGATGATATCAAAATGCTTCTTGAGCCTGGCTTGGATATCGGAAAAATCAGCGGGCTTTTGCTCGAGGAATGCTTTTTCAACTGCACTTGCTAACTGAGAGCCATCAGTGATGTAGTAATCGCTATATCCAAGAATGTTGTACAAGTCTTTTGTTTTTTTTGTCTTTTGGTAGTCAAAAGAAACAACTTTACGCCCAAAAACAGATGCGGTCACTGTTCCGTGCAAACTAGTGCCTACATATACTGCACAACCAGAAAGAACAGAGATGATTTGAATTAAAGAAAGCGGAGTCTTAGGCATTAAGAATCGACCATTTGATTGGTCTTGAATTTCTTTGAGCTTCGAATCATCATTATGTGTATAAGCGAGAGGGAGTAAATAGATTTCATATCCTTTTTCATATAATGAATTTAAAACATCAATTGCAGCACTTGCATCTTCGTTTGTTATAAAGCGATTGCAGTGGAAAACTACGTATTCTTTTGTATCGAGCTTCAACTCATGGCGGATGGCTCTAAGCTTGTCGGGACTCTCGATTGAGGTAAGAGCAAATCCTGTGTCGGGCACTAAATGAACTGTTTCTTGAGGAATTCCACAATCTAGTAGTACTTGCTTTGAAAATTCATTACGAACGCTAAGATAATCAATATTGGAAAATAGGAAATTTGCACTTTCCTTTACAATGTTGAAGTCATATGGAATCCCTGGGGCATTCCAAAGTAACGGAATGCCATATTTAACTTTCATGAAGAAAGGTATAATCCAGATTTTATCCATTGGATAGTTTTCGAATGAGCTACTTGAAAAAGAACGTTTTTGTGGGTAACGGTGCCAATGAATAATTTCCCCACCTCCAACGATAATAGCTCGGAATGGTTTCTCTTGATGCATTTGTTCCATTTTGTCTAAGGAATAAATATGCGAATCTTCGACAAAACTTTCTTTCGCCTCGAATGGCGAAAAGAGGACTACTTCAAAGTCACAGCCTCTTTTGCGCAACTCTGATTTAAGAATAAGTGGGAATAGATGATCTCCGTAATTCGGAATGTCAAAAACACCACAAAGTGCAATTCTATCCATATTTATTATTCCTTTAGTGAATCAACCAACTTGTGTGAATTTAATTGCACGGTCATTGAGTATGCCATTTTCCGTATTTTTTTCATTTCGAATAGCAAAATAGCAACAAAAATCGTCATTGGTGAAAGCGACATATTCAGGACGTTCTGTCTCGTCATCGACTTTCATTCGTATCGTGGCAAAAAGTCGGTATTCTCCATTATTGAGAAGATTCGTTGGTATGGAATATCGAATCTTATGATGTCCTTTTTCGATAGGCAATCCGAAATAGTTACTTTGCGCATCAGCATCGTAAATCTGTCCTCCGCGACGAGCATCTTGTAAAATCAGCCCAAGATATCCAGGATGATCCTCGACATCAAATTCATATTCAACATCGAAAATAAAGGGATCTATTCCGTCACATATTTTAGAACTCACTGGCGTGATTTGGAGAAGCGGAACTCGCGAATTAAGTCCTTCAGGGCGAACCAGATGCGGGTTTTTTGTATTCTTTGTTTTATAGATATTAAGTTCTTGTGCATTTTCAAGAGAATATTGATCAGCAACGTTTTTTGGTTCGCCCGAAGCGACGATCTCACCATCTTTGATAAGAATCGCTTTATTACAATATTTCTTGACGGCATCCATACTATGAGTAACGAGGATGATTGTTTTTGTGGGGTCATCCTTAACCTGCTTGAAGAAACGATCGCATTTCTTTTGGAATGCTTCGTCTCCTACGGCAAGTACTTCATCTAGAACGAGAATGTCTCCTTGCGCTTTAATCGCTACAGAGAAGGCAAGACGTACCTGCATGCCACTGGAATAGTTTTTGAGTTTTTGATCCATGAAATCGCCTAGTTCAGCGAATTCTACGATTTCGTCGTACATTGAATCAATTTGAGTGCGTGAAAATCCAAGTAAAGCACCGTTAAGATAAACATTTTCACGACCAGTTAATTCTGGATTGAAGCCGACGCCTAGTTCGATGAAAGGGACTAAAGTCCCATTTACTGCAACATGCCCTTTTTCCGGAGAGTAAATGCCAGAAATAATTTTTAGAAGAGTTGATTTTCCGGAACCGTTCTTACCAACGATGCCGAAAAAATCTCCTTTATTGACTTCAAATGAAATATCGCGTAGCACTTGCTGCTCGCGGTATCCTTTAATTCCTTTGGTCCAGTTAAGGAATGCCTGTTTTAATCCGCTTGCCTGCTCGGTTGGGAGACGGAAAGATTTGGCTACATGCGAAACAGATAGAGCCACATGGTTGTTTGGGAATGGTTCAGTTGAACGATTGAACGTAGTCATTAGAGCGCCTCCGCAAATTTGCTGCAGTGCTTTCGGAATACATGTATTCCAAGCCAAAGAAGGAGAATTGACAAAACATAAGGGACTAATGAAAGGAGAGGATTATTTATCCAGGTCCAGACGGTCGGTATGTTTTCCGGAGAAAGGAGGTTGTGCCGTATGTCCATGATGGTTTGTGCAATAGGATTTAGCAGCATGATTTTAGAGACCATGGGGAAATAGTTAGCAACCATTGACAACGGGTAAATTACCGGGATCGCATAAAACATTGCTTGAAGGATGACTTCCCAGATATGAGACACATCGCGGTAATAGACGTATAGAGTTCCTAGGAGGAGTGATATTGCGAGCGCTAATGCATAAAGTTGCAAAATGTTGAGGGGGACGAGAAGGACATGCCACGTATAGTGAGCATGGGCAAAGAACCCGAATATAATTACTACCAGTAAGTTGATGCCCAGAGAGATCATAGACCCCATTGTGGTAGCGGCTACGATGATATAGCTGGGAAAATGAACTTTCCTGAGCAGATCACCTCGATTTACGATTGATTGCATTCCCATGGTTGTTGCTTCAGAGAAAAAAGACCATAGGCATGTTCCGCATAGCAGAGAGATTGCGAATGTCGGTGTTCCGTCCGTAAATTTCAGGAAACGTACGAACACCATATACATAACCGCAAAGAGCATTAATGGTTTAAGAACAGACCAAAGAACACCGAGGAATGAGCCCTGATATCTGAGTTCGAAATCAGTTTTGACCATTTCCTTGAATACCACAATTGCATAGTGGTATCTGTTTCTAACTTTTTGGACTTGCTCTTTCATAAGAAGACATTCTACAAAGCCCTAGGTATAGAAAATGATAGAGACCGTTATCGTGTTAGTTTACTTCATGTTGTGAATTTTACGATCATAGATTATGTTCTCAAAGTGGCGTAGCACATACAAAATTTGGCAGTGAAGCCTTTGCAATGGCGTCAGCTGGTGAATGAGTCGTTTCGCCGAATTCAAATCATCATGAAAATTTTGCCAATCTGCGTCGGTGACTTCGTCGCGAGAACTACGCAAACCTCTTTTTTCGTCTCTAGTGCTTGCTACTAAGCCGAAATAGTTACGGCAAGGGACAATGCCTTGATTAAGAGTGGCCTGGAAATTCTTTGTGGCTGCGGTCACATTATCATGCCAGAAGTTCGGTGTACGTTTGGAATGGGTCACGGAATCTGGTTCCTGCAACCAGTAATAAAGCACAGCATCGATGTCAGTCACTATTTTCATTCTGGAATAAAGAGGGGCTGCCATGCGAATATCCTGAGCGTAATGTCCCAGGTCGAAACGAAGTCCATTCCACAATTCGCGCTTGTACAGACGGCACCAATTCGCTTCGTTGAAGTAGAGGGCTTCGGTGTTTTTACCGAATAAGCTTCCTAAGATGCGTAGGCTTTTGCAGAATACGGTTTGATATGCGTGTAGGGGATTCTTAAAGGAGGTGGTTTTGCTTGGTGTAGCAGCACCTTGTGCGGCTTTTTTTTCGATTTCTGATAGTTGGGAAACTCCGAATTGCTGCCATCTTCCCTTGCTCATATCAGCTCCGGTGCTCAGAAGTGCCTGTAGTAGCAGTTCGATATTTTTGCTATCTAAGATGTCATCATTGTCGGCAAAAGCGATATATTCGCCATGCGCTGTGTCCAATCCAGTGTTTTGGGCTTTAGCGATGCCGCCATTTTCTTGGTGAATGACAATGACTCGAGAGTCTTTATCTGCATATTTATCGCAGATACTTGGGGAGTTGTCTTTTGAACCGTCATCTACGAGAATTACTTCAAGGTTGGTATATGACTGATTCAAGATTGATTCCACGCAATAAGGCAAATAACGCTCGGAATTGTATACAGGAACAATTATTGAAACCAGAGGTCTTGAAGTAGTCATGGAATCTCGTCTGTACTCCTTGATGCAATGAGGCATCGGTCGATTTATATGTGTCGTTTAATGAATATATAGCTTATTTTGTTTTAGTAAAATTCGTATTTGCTAGGTATCCTTTGCCTGCGGTCATATCGTATTGGACGAGTTTATAATCGCGTAGCAGTTGTTTTGTCTCTCTTGAAAAGGTTTCTTTTTGAATTGGATTGCCTTGTTGGTCAAGATCTGTTTCGTCGCCAGAGCTGGCTCCGCCGGTGACATATGCTACTCGAGCGGAAGCTGGAAGATTGTTATGCAGCATGGTCAGCAAAGCGAGATAAGGGGACACTTTGGCATTCATGTGTGAGGCTGCAAGTGCCATAAAATAGTTTGGCGATGTGTAAGCGGCGTCCGATTCGGAGAGTTTTGTTTCATGTGATGGTGAAGCATTATTGGACCATATGAAATAGTCGGTTTCATGTAGCGCCGAAGAATTCTCAGGGTTTTGCTCGGCTGTTGAGTAAATGCTGGGAAGGTGATCTCCATAAAAAATAACAGTGATTGGCCTATTTATCTGGTTGAGCTGGTCTAAGAAAGAAGCTGTTGCTTGATCGGTGAGGCTGAGTCCTTTGGAATATGTTTCGAGGTTTTGATGTTCGTCTGCTGAAATTCCGGTTGATGAGTCCGCCCCGGCAAATTCATTATTGAGATACCATCCGGTGTAGGGCATATGATTTTGCATGGTGGATAGCTGCAGAAATTGTGGATGCGTTTGATTTTTAACCAAATCAAGCACATTCTGATAGGATGCTTCATCAGTAACATACGGGTTGTAGTCAGTGGTTTGTTTGTGCGTGATTTTTGGTTTACTGTCAAGTGTACGCAGGTGAGCAAACCCGAATTTACGGTAGTCCACATTTCGTAAGTACATGCTCTGAAGATATGGGTGCACTGCGTCTGATCCGCTACTGCCATAGCGGGCATTCCAGATTTGATTGAAAGCATAAGGTGCCTTTTGATTTGGTACAAGTTGTTGGAAGGGAATAATGAGCGAGTCGTCAAAATTGGTGAGATTCAATCCAGTAAGTGCCTGATATTCCATATTGGCAGTTCCTCCGCCGTAACCGGAGGAGAGCATGAGACCGGAGGTGGTATTTCCCTTAAGTTGACGAATGTTCGGAATTGGATCTGTTGAGAGACTAATTCCCGGTACGCGTGTTGGGTCAGAGAATGTTTCAGATAAGATCATGATAACAGTGCTATCTGAAACATTATTCTTTCGATTAGTATTGATGGAATCAGCTATTGAAGTATATTTTTTTGCTATTTTATCCATCGTTTCGCGGCTATAATTTTCTGGCTTATCCATTACCTTTGTTTTGGTAAGGCTAAGAAAAGTAGTGGCTGGCCCATTGGTCTTAGCGTCGACTTTTACATCAAATAAAGAAGGTGTATATCCAAGCTGACCAGCAAAAGTAAATGCCCAAGATCCAGGAGCGCTGAGATTGAAAGAATAGGAGCAGATAAGCGCGATACAGGCGATAGTGGCAAAAATGCGGGTTAGTGAACCGACAAAGATTCCGGGATTTGAGAATGGATGTCTCCATGAGCAAGGGATAAACTGTCTCCTACCGTCGATGATAAAGAAAAGTACACAGAGACAAGCGAGCCATATAGCGATATTGATTGTCCCCTCAACGAATTGCTGACTCTCTTTTGGAATAAATGAAAGAAGACTTTCTGAATTTCCACTTGTAATAAAGCTCAAATCAGCAGGAATAATCGGTTCGTTCCGGAGCTTCATTTTTATGCTATTTGCTGCACCGTAGGTAGTAAATAAAAGACCGAAAATGAGTGTGGCAACCCAAAAACGATTAGTAATGAAAATGAAAATAAGATAGATGATGGCGAGGGCGAATAGATTAAGTAAGAAATTATACTTATTCTCGAGCCACATTTGACATATGAACTGGGTAGTTTTTCCGGATACACTTTGAAGAATTTTTGTAGTTTCAGAGACCTTGCTTCCCTTGGTATATTTTGGCTCGGAATACATGCCCCATTGAAGAAAGATAACCTCTGCTGAAGTTAACAGGAAGAATACTGCGGTATAGAACGCGTAAGAAAACTTCATGCGCCTCTTCCACAGGGCATGCACGCTCTGGAAGAACTTGATGATGAACTGGACAGCCTTGAATCTTGTGAATGTATGCCAGGTTTCTCGTATTGTGGACGCACCGGTATGAATGGCATGTGCAGTGGTACGGGTTGCGTTGGCGACGGTGCGAACTGCTCTCCGTAAACCATGGCCGGCAGCTGTAAGTGCTGTCTGAAGGGTATGGGTCACTGCCTGTGACGTATACCCATCGTTAGAAGGAAGTGATTCCTTAGGAAGAGGGGGGACACGTTGCTCGTCTGTGATCGCAAGAGTATCCGTATCGCACGTTACAGGGGAAGGTTCCTCTGTTGGTATGTAAAGGCTTCGGTGGACAGTTTTTGTGCGAAGGGGGGCTTTCTGCGTGTACAACTCAGCACGGTGGCGTGCCTTGAAGCGAGAGTGGGTATCTGTCATGTTCTCGCCAGCCAGCGGCTGATAAGTGCCGCCGATGAACGATTGTTTGGGATG
>ERZ808246.1844-NODE-1844-length-14312-cov-3.719366_pt1 | contig 14312 bp, 9 predicted proteins | sample MGYA00521083_ERZ808246 | MGnify/ENA primary metagenome ERZ808246 (study PRJEB31516, sample SAMN03275577) | gut metagenome | biome: mammalia-associated habitat; material: feces | host: Papio cynocephalus | place: Kenya | collected 2012-07-07 ...
CCGGAACCTATTCGGTTATGGTCGGCTCCTCATCGGCGGATATCCGTCTGGTGCAGCAGGTTGCTGTGGAGGAAGAAAAGGTCCCTGCTCCTGCCTGGCTTTCGGGAAGCTGGTACGAAAAGCCTGCGGGTCAGCCCTCCCTGGGAGAGTGGCGGCATATTATGAAGGAAGAGATTCCGGAAGAGACGGAAGCCGAACCCGGGAGCTTCTCCATGGAGAGCTCGGTCTCGGAAATGGCCCCGTACAGCCGGGTCTGCCGGTGCGTCTTAAAGGCAATGAAAAAGGGATGCATGAAGCAGACGGGAAGCCCCGAGTGGAATGAAGAGGACCCGGTGTTCCGGATGTCCTATTCCACGACGGCGGATGTTCCGGTCAGAGCCCTGAAATCCTTTGCACCAGGGGTTCCCATATGGGGCCTGCGGGCGCTGGTGTGGCTTGCCAATCACGGGCACAGTAAGAGGAGCAGAGACGACCGCATCGAAGAATGAGGGCAGGGATGTTACTGCACGGAAAACAGGCATCAGGCATCCAGGCCGAGGCGGTTTCTTTTCCAGTAGGCCCCCATTGTCATGCCGGGAGTACTGGTGACATCATTCTGCAGATATTCGCCAAGCCCTGCTTCATCAGGTGAGAAGCACCTTGCCTCTTTCTCAGAGGAAAACTCCACCTCCGCGTAGAAAAACGCAGTGGGAGCATTTTCATCCACGGCATTGACCTCAAGATGATGTCCGTCTGGGAGAAGATAGGTCCTGCGGAGCTTGGGAATGAGGGGAAGGCCGATGAGATCCTCCAGCTGCCGGAAATTCTCCGGAGCGATCGGGAATTCGATCTCCTTGCGGGTCAGACCGTTCCCGCGGCTCTTGAAGCAGAGAATATAGGCGGGGGTCTCTCTGAGGAGGGTTTCCTCACGGATGCGAACCGTAGGCTCAACGCACAGGTATCCCTGCCGCATGAGCTCCTCCTTTAGAAGAGGGAGACTTGCGGAGGCGGGAGGCCAGCCCTTCACAAGCCATTTGCGCTCGATTTCAAGCGGAGTTTTTATTTCCGGTTCCGAACCGGAAAAAGACGGACAGAAGGACGAAGGTGAATGGGATTCAGTCATTGAGACGCTCCTTTTTGTGCTGCATGGATGATCTGACACTGCTGTACTTTCAGTGTAGATCGAAAACAGAAATCGTCAAGAAAGGGTTTTCATGAAGAATTATAAGATGACCGTCAGCTACGACGGCACGCGCTACTACGGCTGGGAGCACCAGCCGAATACGGATATGACCATTCAGGGGAAGCTCGAAAACGTCCTGACGCAGATGCTGGAGACGACCTCCGGCAAGAGGCCGGAAAAGCCGGTGACAGTGATCGGCGCCGGGAGGACGGATGCCGGCGTTCATGCAAGAGCCATGACGGCGAATGTCCTTTTGGAAACAGAGCTTTCGGAGAATGAGATTCAGCGGTATATGAACCGGTATCTGCCGGATGATATCAGCGTGAATGAGGTGAAGCAGGCCGCGGACCGCTTCCACAGCCGCTTCAAGGCGACGGGGAAGACCTATCGGTACACGCTTTGGTACAGTGAGGATGGAAGCAAGCCGGTTTTCGACAGAAAGTATGTGTGGATGCTGAAGGAAGCCCCGGATGTGGAGAAAATGCGGGCAGCCGCGGAGCATCTTGTTGGAGAGCATGATTTCAGGAGCTTTTGCGGAAACTCCCACATGAAGAAACCGACTGTACGCCTGGTGGATTCCATCCGTCTGGAGACGACAGGACACTACATCCGCATTTACTATCATGGAACCGGATTTCTGCAGAACATGGTCCGGATCCTCACGGGAACGCTTCTGGAAGCCGGGTACGGCCGGATGACACCGGAAGACATGGACAGGATTCTGGAGGCAAAAGACCGCAAAAAAGCAGGCCCGACTGCTCCCGCAGCAGGCCTGTGCCTCATGAAGGTGGATTTTCAATAATATCCTACCTCAAAGTGCATGATCACGGCGATGTCCCGAATGAATTCGCCCTCCTTCAGCGGGATATCCTCGTGGTCGGAGATAAAGGGCATCTCTGCACCGTATTCATCGTCTTCATCCATCTGGACCTCAATCCAGCTCTTCTCGGCAGCGATGGCTGCGTCAATGGCCTCGTCGATCGTGCCTCCCTCGAAGGTGCAGTCGTCAAGATCCGGAAAATAACCGGTATAGCGTCCGTCATCGCCAAGGCGCATGACAGCAGGGTAAGTAAACGTCATAGGGAAATCCTTTCAGCGGCTGATCATGCCGCACAGTAATTTTGATGAAGAAAATGCCGGTTTTTCCGGCAATTCCTGATAAGAGAGTATAGCGAAAAAAGAAAGTGAAAGCAATTCTATGGGACAAAACCACTTGTTAAAAGATCTGCGGGAGGGAAAGAAGCTGAACTTCCGGCAGCAGCTTCTCCTGATTATTCAGCTGAGCATACCGGGGATCCTCGCCCAGATTTCGGAAATCATCATGGAGTATATCGACGCGTCCATGGTGGGATCGCTCGGTGCGGATGCCTCGGCCTCCATCGGGCTGATCGCTTCTACGACATGGCTCATGGGCGGAATCGGGAATGCGGTTGGGACCGGCTTTTCTGTGCAGATCGCGCAGTATGTCGGTGCGGGAAACGAGAAGAAGGCAAGGGATATCTTTCGCCAGGGGATTGTCTCTGTCCTGTGCATGGGATCGCTCATCGGACTTTTGGGCGTTCTGATTCACACAGGACTCCCGGTGTGGCTTGGCGGAGAGGCCGCCATTGCAGGGAAGGCTTCGGATTATTTCCTTGTCTTCTCCCTGACCATGCCGGTGATGACGCTTCTCAATCTGGTTTCCGGAGCGCTTCAGTGCACGGGCAACATGACGGCTCCGAGCCTTCTTCTGGTGATGACCTGTATTCTGGATGTGGTGTTTAATTCGTTCATGATTTTCCCAGAGCACTCCGTGCTCGGAATCCGGCTCCCCGGCGCGGGGCTTGGGGTTGCCGGGGCGGCACTCGGCACGACGCTTGCCGAGGTGACGGCTCTGATTGCCGGACTTCTCTACATCCAGTGGAGAAGCAGGATCCTTCGTCATCACGGCGGCGAGAAGCTTCGGATGCAGGCGCATGACCTTGGCATTGCGGCGAAGATTGCGCTGCCGATTGCGTTCGAGTCTTCGGTTCTGTGCGCAGCCCAGATCACCTGCACCGCAATTGTGGCGCCGCTTGGAACACTTGCGATTGCGGCTAATTCGCTGGCCGTCACGGCGGAGAGTCTCTGCTACATGCCGGGATACGGCATCGGTTCTGCGGCAACGACATTAATCGGACAGAGCATCGGTGCGGGGAGGCAGGATCTTGTGCGGAGACTGGGGTGGCTGACGACGGTCTTCGGTGCGCTTCTGATGGCGGGGAGCGGAGCCTTGATGTTCGCATTTGCTCCGCAGATGATCGGGATCCTGACGCCGGACCAAAAGGTGCGGGCCCTGGGCGCTTCGGTTCTTCGGATCGAAGCCTTCGCGGAGCCGATGTTCGGTGCTTCCATTGTAGCGGGCGGCGTGTTCCGCGGCGCGGGCGATACGCTCGTTCCTTCCTGTATGAGCCTCTTGAGCATGTGGGCGGTGCGGATTCCGCTGGCGGCGTTTCTCGCGCCCAGAATCGGTCTTCGCGGCGTGTGGATCGCGATGTGCACGGAGCTGTGCTTCCGCGGCGTTATTTTCCTCATCCGCCTCGCCGGACGCCGCTGGTCGAAGAAAAGCCTTGCAGCAAATGCAGTCTGAATATTTTAAAAAAACATATTTAATATAGAAAAATAGGATTAAACGTGATAATCTGAATAGAATTGGTGTTGTATGCTTAAAGGTGGGAGAAGACGGAGAGCATGCTGCTTTTTCACTTTTCCCACGGCTGGATATAAAAATCGGAGAAATCAGATAAAATGACAAACACAGCAGCACAACTGCTAACAGTACTGGGACAGCACTGGGTTCTTGTGACGATCGGCTGTCTGGAACTGGTCGTTGCGACAGTCCTTGCAGCTGCCATTCTGTGCGGGAAGCGGGAAGAAAAGGGGCACGGCTACCGGCTCAAGGGAGCGGAGCGTGCCTTTTTGTCGTCATGGACGGGGCGGACCGATGAGGCCTGTCTGGTTTTCCGCAACAGGGACAGGCTTCCTGTGTATGCGGCAGGCGATACCGGGAAGCTTCTTGGAGTGACACTTCCGGAAATTCAGGAGGATTTTGCTGCGCTGAGCAGGCACATGGCAGATCCGGAGGAGCTCGAAGCCGGTTGGAAGGAGTATCTCTCCTGGGATGGAAAGGGAATATTCGGGCGAAGCTGGGAGCAGCCGGGAGGAGAATGGATCCGACTGAGTGTGTGGAGAGATCCCTCGGGGGAATATGATCTTCTGACCTTCCGGAGAGATACGGAATATCACAGGCAGCTGGAGGAATCAAGGAAGCATCTTGAGGAGGCCCATGAGGCCAGCAGGTCGAAGACGAGCTTCCTGTCGAGAATGTCGCATGAAATCCGGACGCCGATGAACGGCATTCAGGGACTTCTGACGCTGGCGGAGGGAAAGCTGGAAAAGGGCAGTGAGGCATATCAATATCTGGAGAAGGCACAGGAGCTTTCTGATCATCAGCTGGCATTGATCAATGACATTCTGGATATGTCGCGCATTGAGGCGGGCAAGGTAGAACTGGAGGAGAAGCCGTTTGGCCTGCGGGCACTTGGAAACCGTCTGTATGATATGTTTGCGAAGAACCTGGAGGCCCGCGGCATCCGATATGAGGTGAACTTCGAGGAAATGACGGTGGACCGCGTGATCGGAGACGAGCTCCGCATCAGTCAGGTCATCATCAATTTCCTCTCCAACGCTGTGAAATTCACGAGTGAAGGAGAAATCATTGTTACATTCCGGCAGATGATGCTCCGGGATCATACAGCGGATCTGATGATCCGTGTTCATGATACGGGAATCGGCATGAAGCCGGAATTCATCAACCGGATTTTCCGGCCTTTTGAACAGGAATCTATTGAAACCTCGAAGAAATATGGAGGCACCGGTCTTGGCATGGCAATCACCGATCAGCTGGTCCGCCTGATGGGCGGCGAGATCGTGGTGGAGAGCATGCCTGGAAAGGGTTCGGACTTCAGCGTCTTTCTGCACCTTCCGGTGGCAGAGGAAGAAGGGGCCTTCACTGAGGAGAAAACAGAAGCGCCCGCAGAACAAGGAAACGGGGATCCGAAGGCGGTGTTCCATGGAAAGCGGATTCTTTATGCCGAAGACAACGAGATCAACGCAATGATTGCCCGGGAGCTTTTGGAAGGCATGGGAGCAGAGGTTGAGATTGCCGCGAATGGACGGGAAGCAGTGGAGCGGTTCGAGACGCATTCCGCCGGGTATTACGACTTTATTCTGATGGATGTGCAGATGCCGGAGATGGACGGCCGCACGGCGGCGAGGACCATCCGGGGGCTGAAGCGGAGCGACGCGGAACAGATCCCGATTTTTGCTCTGTCGGCGGACGCCTTTGTGGAGGACGAGAGACTCTCCCGCGAGAGCGGTATGGACGGACATTTTGCTAAACCGGTGGATTACGATGTCGTGGGACAGGGCATTTCGGACTTCCTACGGAGAAGAGGAAAGCAGCAATGAAACATTCCAAGGTACGGACGGCGGTTTTGACCGCGTCGACACTGGTTCTGACGAGTGGAACCGCTCTTGCGGTAAAAGCATATATTTCCGGCAGTCAGTTTCAGCCCAAGAGCTTTGCACAGATGCTGCAGGCCAATCAGATCGCGTTTCCGGAGAATGCGGACAAGTCCGGCAAAAAGCAGGATGAGGAGGAAGAGGGAAGCAGCGTCTGGGAAAAGGTGGATGATGCGAAGGAGAAGGAAAAGCCCGCATCAACGGGAGGAACAGGTGTCCTTCTGCAGAACGGCCAGCAGGCCCTTGCGCAGGGAGAAACCGGCACAGTGATGACTGCGGCAGAGGCGGCCGCCGTGGGAAACGGTACCTCTGCAGGAGGATCACAGCAGGCCGCCGCGGGAGATGCGGTTTACGATTTCGTAAGCGACCCCTCCCATGCGGACCTTGTCATCCGCATGCCGGGAGAATCCTCCGGTAGCGGAAATGGAAGCGGAGACGGAACCGGGGCAGAAGGTGCCGCTTCGCAGGAGCAGGGACATGGGGGGAGCGGCCGCGGAAGTGAGAGCACTTCCTCTTCTTCCGGGAGTGGCGGCCGCGGTGATTCTTCCTCCGGTTCGTCTTCCGGAAATGGCGGAAGCCTTGTGCCCGGCAAGGACAACGCGGGGAGCATCATTGAGCCCATTCCGGATCCGGAGCCAGGCGAGGACAAGCCGGAGAAGCCGGGCGTTCTGGACCCATCGATCGGCTCTGACCCGGCCGCACCGGGAACAAAGCCAAAACCATCCGTGGGCTTTGATGACCATATGCCTTCCTTTGATGAATCCAAAAAGGACGACATCGCGCCGGGCGGAGTCAAAATTATGAAGGGCTTCTATCCGGATTACTGCCTGTATCGCGGACAGGAAATTACATCCCGGTCGGTTTTCTATGCGCTGGATACCTTTGTCGTAGACAAGGACCGGAATACCTATGCATGGGGCGAAGATGCTTATAACAAGTACATTCGCATTGACGGCATTTCGTTCGACGGAGGGAAAACCTGGAAGAGCTTCCCTGTGACGATTCCGGAGGATGTGGACAGTGGGAAGGTTGTGATCAAGGCCTCTTACCGCCTTTCTCAGTCAGATTCGTGGACACAGACTGACGTCTCTTATGAGGTGGAGGACAGCAGAATTCTGGTCCTGTCCAGAAGGCTGGAATCTGGAGAGACGAAGATTCCGGATGCATGTATTCTGAATACAGACAGCAGCAATCAATACCTGACCAGCGATTCCAGACTGAATCTGTATAAGCTGCAGAATGCCATCCTGGGCAATCAGGGAGAAATAGCGGAGCTGTTTCCGGGCTGGACAGAGAACGGAGAACTTGCTCCCTGGCTGTATCCTGCAGGGAGTGGCCTTCATGTGCTGGAGCCTGCGGAGACCGTGCCGCTGGATACGAATCTTTATACGGTAGAGATTCAGCCACGGATTCTCGATGATCTTCCGGGTGAGAGCGGCTTCGGGTCGCTGGGAGGCTTCTTCCAGACGCTGACGAATTATGACAGCTGGAACGGACCGGAGGATCTGGAGATTCCGCAGTATGTGCAGGCGGTGGACTTTTCCGGACTGAATCCCTGGAACCTGATTGCGGTAGATACCATCTCTGTTCCGGATACGGTTGTGTATATGAACACGGCCTCGGAAAATTATTACGTGAGGAATGCCTGGATCGTCAATGAGGAAAATCCGTATTATTCTTCGGATGCGGATGGAATTCTTTACAGCAAAAGTAAGGATGAGCTGCTCGGAATTCCTACAGACAAGGAGAGCATTACAATTTCCGGGGATACCCGGAAGGTGCTGATTCCTTACTATAATAATTTGAAATCAATCTGTCTGGAGGCTGAAAGCGAAGAGGAGCTGCCGCAGATGGACTGTACGCATCTGGACAACATGAAGTGCAATGTTCAGATGAAGGATGAGCTGCTGGTTCCTTTTCTTCGCGAAGAGGGAAAGAACTTCTCTGCGGCAAGAGGCAATACGGTCAGTACGAGGGAGAATCCGGGCATCACCTATCATGTGACCGGCGCTGGAGCTGTGCTGAATGAAGATGGGGCGGCACACTGCTTTGTCGGGGGCGGGACGGCTGCCGGGCTGACGCCGGAAATCAAGAGCATTCAGGAGAGAGCCTTTCAGCATACGAAGGAGATCCAAACCATCCGGCTCTCCTACGCCGGAGATCTTGTGGAGCTGCAAAAGGACAGTCTTGCGGGCAGTAATATCCGGAGGATTGTCTGCTACAGACAGGAGCAGAAGAGAAGCATTGAGCGGCAGCTTGACCAGGCCGGAGCAGACCATGACATCGCCGTGGAGCTGGTGCAGGAGCAGGAGAATCCGGAAGGGTACCGGTATTTCCAGGAGGAAGTGGATGGAAAGCTTCTGACCATCCTGGAATCGGCTCCGGCAGGAATCACCTCGTTTGATTCGGGGGCATTGAACGATGCAAACGGAACTAAGCTTGTAATCAGCAGCATTGCGGAGGGAGCCTTCCGCGGCTGCACATCGCTTCAGTGGGTCACTCTTTCCGAGGACACGAAGACCATCGGAGCCTCAGCATTTGAAGGCTGCAGCTTGCTGGAGGGCGTTCTGATTTCATCGAAGGACACCATTACCATTGGCGACAAGGCGTTTGATGACTGTTCTTCTCTTCGATTCCTTGCATCCAATGCGAAGGACTGCGTAAGAGAGAATGACTATGTGCCGGTGGTGGAGCAGAGCTATGGCGGAGGAGCAAGGCAGTGCTTCTTCTTCATTCCCAGCTATGATGATGCAGATAATTATTCTCTGCACGGATACCCTGAGAGACAGGCCATCAGCTTCACCATGCAGAGCAATGTGACCTCCTATGCGGTCGTGGAAACCGGAGAGAGCGGAAGGGTTCTGTACGGCCTTGGACAAAATGGAGGAAGAGAGGTTCCGTGGCTGGCCCTTCGTGCCGGGAAAAGCCTGGATCAGAAGGTTCAGCTTCCGGCAGAGACGGAGGAAATTTATCTGTATGCGTTTGCAGATACCACAGCAGGCGGCAGCTATACGGTGAACTGGAGAGAGCTTCCGGAGCTTGGCTTCGTGGATGAGGGAGCATTCTGGAGTGCTTCGCTTGGAGGAAATGTAGAAATCACCAGAATGGCTTATCTTGGAAGAAATGCGTTCAGTGGGACGCAAATCGAAAGAATTGAATTGGCTGATGTGGGCAATCTTGGAGAGAACGTGTTTGCGGACTGCGGCAGCCTGAAGGAGGCGGTCTTTGACCATGCGCAGGAGAATGCGGCCCTGCCGTCGTATTCCTTCCAGGGCTGTTCGAATCTGGAGAGAATCGTCCTGAAGAGTGCGGATCCGCTCCTTTCCTTTGCCCACTGGTATCCAAATATCACCTACCGCATCAACGGAGACTGGACGCAGGAAGAGGAAGTGGACCGGGTACAGCTGGTGGTTCCGGAGGGGGCAGAGCTGAAGTGTATTCAGGAGTGGCAGTATTATTTCACCGGGCATTCCAATTATGAGGAACTCAGAAATGCGGTAGAGGATGATTTATTCTGGGAACTCTGGGCGATGCCGACTAACGAGGAGGTCCTTGCGGAATGCGGAAAGAGGCTTCTGGAAGCGGAAAACCGGATCCGGGGGCTCCTGCGGATGGAGACCGTGGAACAGCTGACCTTCCCGCCCGAGGAGCTCCAAAACCTTCCTGCAGAGCAGGCAGACGATCCTTCGATAGAATCTCTGGAGAAAGATAAGGACAACGAGGCGGTGACGGAGAGCGTCACGGATCCGGAAGAAGAGGATGCCCTGACCGGTGGAACGGACGCAGAGAAGGCAGCAGGCGGAAATGTCGTAGATGCCGAATCCGGCCTGGAGAGCAGCGAAGAAGATGCATCGACCGACGGAGAGGCAGGCAATCCGGAGGGCGACGGAAACCCTGCGGACAGCGCGTCAGTCAGCGCATCCTCCGGGGTCGGGACCGCGGCGGTTGCAGAGCCTGTGGAAACTGCAGGAGAAAACGGCGATGCAGTGGAAGAAGGCAGCGCGGTGAGCAGTGAAGAGGAAAGGATAGAAGAATGATCGTAGAACAATCGAGACAGATCATTGCTGAGGTCAATCGAGCCTTTATCGGCAAGAATGAGGTGGTGGAGAAGGTACTGATGACCGTATATGCAGGAGGACATGTGCTCCTTGAGGACTGCCCCGGCGTCGGCAAGACGACGCTGGCGCTGGCGTTTTCCAAAGTGCTGGGCCTTAGCTGCAGGCGAATTCAGTTCACGCCGGATACGCTTCCGTCGGATATTACGGGGTTCACGATGCTGAACCGGGCCACCAATCAGTTTGAATACCGGGAAGGAGCAGCGAGCTGTCAGCTTCTTCTCGCCGACGAGATCAACCGTACCTCACCGAAGACACAGGCGGCACTTCTGGAGGTCATGGAGGAGCACACTGTGACGGTAGACGGGCAGACACATGTACTGCCTACTCCGTTTCTGTGTATTGCAACGCAGAATCCTTTGGGCTCCGCGGGCACGCAGCCTCTTCCGGAGTCCCAGCTGGACCGGTTTATGGTCAGTCTTTCCATCGGTTATCCTTCTATGGAAAATCAGATGCAGATCATCAAGGCGCAGCGCTATCAGAACCCGCTGATGGATCTTCATGAGGTGACGAACGCGGAGAATATCCTGGAGGTGCAGAACTATCTGGCTTCCGTGCGCGCAGAGGACAGTGTCCTGCGCTATGCGATCCGCCTGTGCGAGGCGACAAGAGAGCATCCTCTGGTGGAGCAGGGAATCTCGCCGCGCGGTGTCGCGGCGCTTGTGAAAATGGCAAAGGCCGGAGCGGTCATCCGGGAGCGCAATTACGTGATCCCGGAGGATGTGCGCAGTGTATACGAGGATGTGTGCGCACACAGGCTGTCTCTTCGCGCCCAGGCAAGAGTGGAAGGCATCAGTGCCCGCGATGTTCTGGAGGAGATCGCAGACAAGGTGCGTCCGGGAGAACAGTAACATGTGGAGAAGTCGGCTGGAGTATCTGTTCACGCTGCTCGGGTGTCTTGCTCTGCTGTTCTTTTTTGACCGGTCGCTGTTTCTGTGGGGGGTTGTTGAGATGGCGGCTGTGGCACTTCTTCTGCGGCTGCTTTCCAGGCGGGATGTCGGAAAGCTTCGCGTTCTGGCCGGGATGCCGAAAAGAGTGCAGGCCGGGCAGAAGCTCGTCCTGACACTTACGGCGAGGACGCAGGGAAAGCTTCTGGCAGTCGGAAGCCTTCTGGCAGAGTGCGAAATCACCTATACGATGTTCGGCGTCCGGGAGACGAAGCTGTTGTGTCTTCCCTTTTCAGACTCCGGAAAGGTTTTCCGGATCCCGCTGGATGCCGCATATTGCGGCGAGGTCCGCGTGCGGTGTACGAATCTTTGGGCTATGGATGTGATGCAGCTTTTCCGCTTGAAAATCGGCGGCTTTCCGGAAACGCATGCCATGATCTTCCCGGGAAGAGTAAATCTGGAGATGGAGCTTGCAAGAGGAACGAGCGGTGCGCCGCAGAAGGAAGGACTCCTTCAGAACCGGCGGGGAAATGATCACAGTGAGATCTACGATACCAGAGAATATGTGCCGGGAGATGACATCCGGTCCATACATTGGAAGCTCTCAGGCAAGCTGGATCAGCTGATCGTCCGTGAGGCAAGTGACCCGTCCCATTATGAGCTTCTGCTTGTTCCGGATTCCGGTCTTATGCAGGGAGAGCGGGAAACCACAAGGTCAGAGCGCAATACCGCAGCTTCTGTGTTTGCTGCAGCGGGAGAACAGCTGTGCAGACAGGGCGTTTCCTTCTGTGTGGGGCTTCTTTCACGGGACGGACTGGTGCTGCATGAGGTTCGAAACGAACGGGACTTCGAGCTGGCGCTTCATGAATGGATGTGCACGGAGCTCCCGGAGCGGTCAGGAACGGCACTGAGGTATTTCCTTCTGGAACACCTGGACCGGTATTTTTCAAGACTTCTGATCCTTTGCGCAGGGCGCTGCCAGGAGCCTTTGCAGGATTTGGAGGGGAGGATCGGCTTTACTGTTGTCAGTGCGGCCCGGGGCGGAAGAACTGCGTATTCGACGCCGGGAGAGATGGAGAACATGGTGGAAATTCCGGCAGATTCGCCCGGGAAAGAGGTTTATCGCATTTTATGCTGAAGATAAAGAACAGGCCCGCGCAGACTATCCGTCCGCAGGGGCATACAGGCAAATATCGGGTGAATTTGTGGCAGCTGTTTACTGGAATTCTTCTGCTGCAGGGAAGCCTTCTGTCCTTCTGGCATTCTTATGGGGAGGCTGGAAGGCCTTCTCTTCCTGTGGCGTGCGCAGCAGGTCTGTTCGGTTTTTGGGCAGCCTGGGGATCGGACACGATGCAGCGAAGAAGAAACCTCTGCCTTACGGCGTGGGGAATCTCCGTGGCAGCACTCCTTGTTCTGAGCCGCGGCGGGTGCATCATCGGCATTGGCGGATGGATCAACTGTCTGATCGCAGGCTGGAATGACGCACACGAGGCTGGAGTTCTTCTGCTTTCTGTCAGCTGCAGCAGGCAGGACCTTCAATCTGCAGCGGTGCTGCTCTCGCTTCTTCAGGGGGAGCTTGCCTGGGTGCTTGTTCGGAGAAGGAGGCCGGGCAGCATTGCCGTATGGAGCCTTGCCTGGGTGCTTATGCTTCTTCTGACCGGAAGCTTTTGCCCGCCGGCGCTTCTTCTTTTGTGCGGTGCGCTGATGGGTTCTTATGCGGCGGATGAAGAAATGCACACAGGACGTCCGGGAATGGTCTGGACAGTCCTGACCGTTCTTTTTTTTGCGGTCGGGGCCATTTACACGAGGGGAGGAATTCTGCCGGAGAACGCGTCGTTTCGAAAAGGCGTTCTGGGGGCAGTTGCTTCCTTCCGGTACGGAGAAACACTTCTTCCTGAGGGAAACCTCAAGGATGCCGGGAAGCTCTCTTTTGGGGAGAAGGAGGAACGACTTCTCGTTCGGAGCGGGCAGATCAAGAACCTGTATCTGAAGGGCTTTACGGGAGCAGTACTGAAGGAAAGTCAGTGGGAGAGTCTTCCGGAGGCGGCTTACGGCGGTGAGAATACGGGGATGCTGGACTGGCTTCGGGAAACCTCATTTGATCCTCAGACGCAGCCGGCGGTGTATTACCAGCTGTGTGCGGAGGAAGAAAGACCGGAGGAAAATGATCTTGGCATCCGGGTTCGGAAGGCGACAAGGCGGCATTTCTATGCTCCTTCTTCGCTGAAGGAGATTTACAACGGGACCGCAAGAAGAAATGAAGATCTGGGTCTTCAGAGCCGCGGCCTTTTCGGGAAAAGACACTATGCGGAGAAGGAATATTCCGAGGCGCTTCCGTCGGAGCTGACGGTGGCCAGGGACTGGGTCCTTTCGCCCGGAACACCGGAGCAGGAAGCCTATTGCCGGGCGGAGGAGGTTTATCGGCGTTTCGTCTATGAGGAATACACACAGGTGAGTGAGGATTTGAAATCCTTTCTGCAGATGTATTTCTGGAAGGACTATGATTCAGAGAGCGACGGAATCTACAGTGCCGTAACCCAGGTACGGAAATGTCTTGCGGCGGGGGCGGTTTATGATGCCTCCTGGAATTCTGGAAATCAGATTCCGGAAGGCGAGAATGCAGTCCGCTGGTTCCTTACAGAAGAAAAAACGGGAAATGCCGCTCTCTATGCCTCCGCAGCGGTTCTGGCTCTGCGTGCGCATGGAATACCGGCGCGCTATGCGGAGGGCTATTATGTTCCTTCGGAGCTTCTGGAGAAGGCAACGAAGGAGGAGCCGTATGCAGAGGTGACGGGGCAAAACGCTCATGCGTGGGCGGAGATTTATTTTGACGGCATCGGCTGGCTTCCTGTTGATGTGACGCCGGGCTATTATTACGATGCGGCAGTTCTGCAGCAGATGGTGATTCATCCTGGCGCGGTGAGGAAAACCGCAGCACTGGAGGACAGTATTTTCGGCGCCGACGAGATGACAGAGGAGAGTGAAGGCACCGGGAGCAGAAAAGAATCCGTCACCCGGATTGTCTATCAGACGTCGCGAATTTTCCTTGGACTGTTTGCTCTTGTTGTGATTCTGGCAACGATCTTCCACACTGCTGCCGAGGTTCGCCGGATGGTGATGATTCTGCAGGAAAGGAGGCTGCTGCAGAAGGCATCTTCCAAAGAGCGGGCGAGGCTCTATGCGGAAAAGCTCAGACGCACGCTGGAGGCTCTTGGAATCGAGTCGGCGCTCGGCTGGAATGCCGATGAGACGGACCGGGAGCTTTCGGAGCGCTTTTTGGGAATTGGCCGCGGTGAGTATCTGCGAACCTGCGGACTTCTGGAGAAATCCATTTATGGTGCAGCTCCGCTGGAAATCTATGAAGAGCGGACGGTGACCTCCTTCCTGGAGAAGGTGCTGCAAGAGGGAAAAGAGAGCGGCTTCCGCGCAAGAAGCCAGCTCCACTATCGCCTGTATCATGGCATGGCAGAGCTGTATCATGGAAGACGGGATTCCTGAGAATGCGAGGTATAAAATTCGAGATATAAAAAGAACGGATGCGGATCACCGGGAGCGGCGATCTGCATCCGTTTTTATGAGCGCAAAGGATTGGATTTTCAGGATTTC
>ERZ808246.1847-NODE-1847-length-14298-cov-22.870533_pt1 | contig 14298 bp, 11 predicted proteins | sample MGYA00521083_ERZ808246 | MGnify/ENA primary metagenome ERZ808246 (study PRJEB31516, sample SAMN03275577) | gut metagenome | biome: mammalia-associated habitat; material: feces | host: Papio cynocephalus | place: Kenya | collected 2012-07-07 ...
CGCTGCCTTCAGCCACTCGGCCATCCCTCCGCTAGGGAATCGAAAGCGATTCACAACGTTGGTGTATATTATATCACACTCTCTGCTCGCCGTCAATGAAGACCGCTGCAGGTTTCCAGGTTTTGGGATTTATGACCACCAAATCGGCCGCAAAACCCTTCTCGACCCTGCCGAGCCGGTCGCCCCACCCGTGTTCAAGCGCCTGATTCCAGGACGTCGTGCGGACGAGATTCTTGAGCGGAATGCCCGTAATCTCGTGCACGTTCTTGAGCCCGTCGCCCATCCAGAGCGTGGAACCCGCCAGATTGCCGCCTTTCACAAGGCGCGCCTCGCCCTTCTCGAGCCGCACGTCCAGACCTCCCATTTTGAAGGAGTACCCGTCCGGACAGTGCGAACAGCGGAGGGAGTCGGTTATCATCTGGATGGACGCGAGCGGACGCTTCGTGAAAATCAACCTCAGCATGTCCGGACAGAGGTGGATCTTGTCGCAGATGACTTCCGTCGCCAGGTCGTCCAGCAGGAATCCCGCGCCGACCATGCCGATTTCGCGGTGGTGGAGGGGCGTCATCTGGTTGCAGAAATGCGTCAAATGCCGCAGACCGTTCTTGTAGGCCGGCATGAATTCCGCGAGTTTGGCCGCCGTATGCCCGCAACTGGGGACGATTCCATTCTCCAGGCACTCCCTGGCGAACGTGGCGCCGCCCTCCATCTCGACCGCATAGGACACCTGAAGCACGGGGAAGACATTCGCGATTTCCTCGACTTCCTTGAAGGAAGGCTTGCGCACGTAAACCGGATTCTGCGCTCCGCAACACTTGCCGTTGATGAACGGACCTTCCAGATGGATTCCGGGAACCTTGCAGAACGGCGAACCCGCCTCCACATAGGCTTTCGCGTTCGCCGCGGAACGCATCAGCTCTTCGTGCGCGACCGTCAACGTCGTCGGCAGAAGCGTCGTCACGCCCTCCCGCAGCTTCGCCTCGGCGAACTTGAAGATGGCTTCGGGGTCGGCATCGCAGAAATCGCAAGCCGCCGAACCGTGCGCATGTACGTCTATGAAGCCCGGCATCACGTACATGCCCTGCACGTCCACGCGCGTATCCACGCCTTTCTCGGACACTCTGCGCTTTGTCACAGTGCGGATCTCGCCGCCTTGCAGGACGATTGTCGCGCCCTCCATGTCAATCCCCGGCGAAATGACATGCGCATTCGTTATTATTGTTTTTTGCATCCCACTCTCTTTTTTGCCAATCTCGTTGGAACATATAAACGAAATGCCGCGGAACTTTCGCACCGCGGCACTTCGTTTCAGAGCCCGTTCGTCAGACGACGACGTCCCAGCCGTTGCGGTAGACGTCGCGCTTGATGGACATGCCGCGGCAGTTGCCGCCCGCGAAATCCATCTTGCACGGATCCCAGTCGAAGGACGCGTCGTACTTGTAGCTCATGTTGCAGAGAAGACACAGCGTCGCGCCGCGCCCGCCGACTTCCGCCGGCGAAATCGTGCACTGGCGCGTGGCCAGGCATTCGCAGAAGTTCTGCACCTGGTTCGCGCTCTTGTAGAGCTGGACCTTCGCGTGGGCGAGGTCGTACGTCTTCTCGAGCTTGTCCAGCGCGGCGGCGAGGGCGTCGTCCTTCTTGACCGTCGCGTCCGTGCCGTAGTCCTTGCCGATCGAGGCGGCCACGAGCTTGTCCGGCATGAACGTCGCGTCCTGGAGCGCCTTGCGGATCTCCGCCGTCGGCTTGACGAGGCCCGTGCCCTTCCAGACCGCGATCTTGCCGCGGTTGACGGCGACGATGCCGTCCGTGCCGTAGAAGACGGTTCCCCAGACGCCGAACGGGCCATGGTAGAGTTCCACGTCGCCGTAGGGCTTCTTGAAGATCATCTTCATGCCGAACTGGCGGCGGCCGCCGTGGAAGAGGTTCGTCGAGTGCGGCTCCTCCGAGCAGATGATCTTCACCGGGCCGGACTTGTCCATGTCAAGCCCCCACTGCGCGATGTCGAGATGGTGCGCACCCCAGTCGCCGTTGTAGCCCGAACCGATGTCGTCGTCGAACCGCCAGAACATCGGATAGAACTTGTTCACGCCGCGCGGCGCGAGCTGGTCCGAATACGGACGCCAGGCCGCCGGCCCGAGCCACATGTTCCAGTCCACGTCCGGGTTCGGCGCACCCTCGGTCGCCGCCTTCTCGGGCACGTCGAAGAAACGCACCGGGTGGGACGGACCGCCCAGCTTCTGCCCGCCGACGCCGTAGTTCGCGTCCACGTACTTGATGTCGCCGACGATCCCGTTGCGCACGATCATGCACGCCGTGCGGAATTCGCGCCAGCTGCGCTGCATGGAACCCGTCTGGAAGACGCGCCCGTACTTCTTCTGCGCGGCGATGACCTTCTTCGCCTCGTCGATCGAGAAGGTGAGCGGCTTTTCGCAGTAGACGTCCTTGCCGTGCTTCATCGCCTCCACGCAGATGTAGGCGTGCCAGTGGTCCGGCGTCCCGATACACACCGCGTCGACTTCGGGGTCGGCGAGCACGTCGCGGAAGTCATAGACGACTTTGCACGCGCTGTTGCCGTACGCCTGGTTGACCTGCGCGGCGCCCGCCGCCGCGCGCACGCGATCGCAGTCGCAGACCGCGACGACTTCCACGTTCGGCGCGAGTTTCTTGTCCAGGAACTGCGGCAGAAGCGCCGTGCGCATCTGGATGCCGTAGCCGATCATGGCCACGCGGAACTTTTCGCCCGGCTTGAGGGCGCGCGCGCCCGTCTTGGAGGTCGCGCACCCGGCCAGCGTGACGGCCGCGGCGGACCCGAACAGGAAGCTGCGGCGGTTGAGAGAAACGTTTGCTTTCATGTGACTGTACCCTTGTTTGTCGGACCCCGCCCTTAGACGCGGCCCTTGGACTTGAGAAACTCGAATGACGGTTTGACCGCGAAAAGCGAATCGTCGTGGCGCTCGCACTCGACGACGTACCACTGCACGTTGTCCGCGTCCGTCGCCTTGAAGAGACGATCCCACTCCACGCCCTTGGCGCCCGCGCCCGGCTGGCCGAGAATCGCGTCGAACTTGGCGGACCCCATGCCGTTTTCCTTCGCGTGAAGCGTGAAGGAGCGGCCCGGATACTTCTTGTACTGCACGCACGGGTCGACGCCCGCGCAGGTCGTCCAGCCCACGTCCTGCTCCATCAGCACGGCCTTGTCGGTGTGGCTGAAGAAATAGTCCCAGAACGAGACGCCGTCCGTCATCTTGACGAAGTGTTCCCACTCGTGGTTGTGGAGGCCGATCCGGCAGCCCATCGTCGCGCAATCCGCCGCGGCCTTGTTGTAGTAGTCGCACAACTTCTTCGTGAAGTCGTCGATTTCCTTCGAAGGCTTGGTGTTCCGCTGGTTGCTCCATGTGACGCCCGTGGGCATGTTGCCGCCGCCCGGGCAGCAGATGAAGCTGTTGCCGTAGGCGAGGTTGAACTCGCACGTCGCCTTGAAGTTCTCGGGCGAGAACGCTTCCTTGCCGACGTGCGTGCCGCAGGCGACAAGACCGTTGTCGTCGAGCATCTTCTTGAGCTCGGGGGCCTTGTAGCCCCAGTAGCCGGCGAATTCTACGCCCTCGTAGCCGATGGCGCGGATGTCCGCGAGCGCCTTGGCGAGACCGACCTTCTTGATGTAGCCGCGAATCGAGTAGAGCTGGAGCGCCACCTTGCCGGGGCGCGCCGCGCGGCAGGCGGCCGTGCAGCAGCCGGGCATCGCGGCAAGCGCCGCGCCCGCGCCGAGACCGCCAAGGAAACTTCTTCTTGAGAGATTCATGATTTATTGTCCTTTCATTGTTTTACTTGTTGGAAAACGTCGTTTTGCTCAACCGAGCTGGTCGACCGTGACGACCGGCAAATCAGCCGTGCGCGTCATCTTCATCGGGTCCGCCTTCATCTGCGTCTCGTCGAACGCATAGCCGTTCTTGCCGAGCGGCCAGACCTGCGGAGCCGTATTGAGGATCGTCGCGCGGAAGCCCTGGATCGTCGCGCCCATGTTGCCCGTGTGGGACGAGTTGACCGCCTCGTTCTCGATGACGAACGGGTACTTGAAACCCTTTGCCATGAGCGTCGAGAGGAACTTCGTCCAGTCGCACGAATCGCTGCCGCCGAAGCCCGGCAGGCGCGGCTCGTAGTTCATGCGCGCCCACTCGTTCTGGGCGATCGGCACGCCCGCCTTCTTCGCGAGCGCGGCGTCCACGACCTGCTCCGGATAGAGCCGGCCCCAGTGGATCGCGTCCGGCGTGCGGGTGAAGTTGCGCGTGCCCTTGATGTGCACGCGGCGCAGGCGGCGGAAGTCCATCGCCTCGATGACGTCCGACGGGTCGATGTGCTGCCAGATGTCGTGCGACGGGTCGTATGTCTCCTGCAGGGCGGAAGACGCCTTGTCGTCGAGAATCGCATACATCAGCTTGCGCGCGGCCAGACAGCCCGGCAGGTTGTTGTAGGCGTCCGGCGCCGTCGCCGGCTGCCAGCCTTCCATCGGGCAGTTCTCCACGCAGACCGTCACGCCCAGGTCCTTCGCGTAGTGCAGGATCGGCGTGAAGACCTTGTCGAACTTCTCGAGGTTCTTCTCGAAGCCGCGGTCCGTGCGCCCGAGGACGTGGTCGTAGCCCACGAACGTGCCGCACACGACGTCGTTCTCGTCGCCGCCCAGAAGCGCCGCGATGCGGATGAGCTTCAGGATGTGGTTGCGGTTCTTGATCTGCTGCGCGGGGTCGCCGCCGATCAGGTTGTCGTAGGCGCCCACGCTCACGCGCAGCCCCATCTCGTTGCACTTCGCGACGACGCGCTTGGCCGCCTCGAGATCGAAACGGTCGTAGTCGAGGTGCGTCGCCGTGTGGTCCGTGCGGTCCGAGTCGCGGCGGAACACGCACAGTTCAAGCCCCTGCGCCCCCACGCTCTTCGCGCGCGCCATCACGTCGTCGAACGTCTCGCCCGGGAAGGCCGAGGTCATCAGCCAGATCGGGTTGTTGCGGTTCGCGCCCTGCGTGCCGGCGAAAACGCCGCGCCCGCCCATCGCGCCCACCGCCGCGAACGCCGCGGCGGACTTGAAAAACTCTCGTCTGTTCATCAGAATTCGAATCCTTTCCGGATGTAGGGTTTGAGAAATGCGTTGGGGGCCGCTTCGGCGAAAGCCTGCTTCGCCGAATCCCAGTGGAAGACGCCTTCGGCGCCCGTCTTGCCGATGCGCTGGGCGACGCAGCCGACGAGGATGCCTTCCATCTGCGGGATGGCGTAGTCCACGTCGGAGTAGCAGCGCGAATGCGTCTCGGCGAACACCGGACCGATGCCGCGGATGGCGTCCAGGAACTCGATGTAGTGGCCGTCGGCCGAAACCGCCGCGGCGCCCGAGGCCGCCGCCAGCCCCTCCGCCGAATCGCCGCGGTACGGGATCGTGCGCGCCACCGCCTTGCACGCCTCGTGGTCCTTGATGTTGACGACCTTCTTCTCGCCCTTGAGCGCGATGAAGCTGTCCCCGCCGTAGTCGTTCGTCGAGCAGAGCACGCCGTTCGTGCCGATCACGAGGCAACCCGTGTTCGGAACCTTGCCCTGCGCCGCGACGACCTGCGGCATCAGATCGGCGGACGGCTTCAGATTGCCGTCGTACCACGTCAGCTTGACCGCCGGCAGCTTGACGCCCGGGCGCACCTTCGAATCGCGCGCCTTGTACGTCATCACGACGATCGACTTCATCGGGAAGGCCACGTCCGAGGTGTCCTCCACCAATTTGAGTTCGGCCTTCTCGACGGTCGTGAGCTCCAGTCCGCGGAACGGCAGGTTCATCGTGTGGCACGCCATGTCGCCGAACGCGCCGCAGCCGAAATCGAAGAAGCCGCGCCAGCTGAACGGATGGTACACGTTCGCGCAGAGATTCCACGGATCGTACCCCTTCGCGCCCGGCGCGTACGCGCCCTTGAACGGACGGTCGGCCGCCGTCGCGAGCCACGTGTTCCAGTTGAAGCCCGCCGGGATCCTGTCCGCGGCGCCCTTCGTCGCCGCCGCGGCGCCCGCGCCCTGCGGCCACACCGGCCGGTTCGTCCACACATGCACTTCGGTCACGTCGCCGAGGATGCCCGAGTTGAGGACTTCCACGCCGCGGCGGAAGCCCGGGATCGAGCTGCCCTGGTTGCCCATCTGCGTGACGACGCCGTATTCCTTCGCCGTCCTGTTGAAGTAGTCGAGTTCCCACAGCGTGCGCACGAGCGGCTTCTGCACGTAGACGTGGATGCCCATCTTCATTGCCCGGATGGCGATCGGCGCGTGCGTGTGGTCCGTCGTCGAGACCGTCATCGCCTGGATGCCCAGTACGCCCGCGTCGTCCAGAAGCTTGCGGTAGTCGGTGTAGAACGGCACCGAATACATGTCGAAATCCACGCCGTTGCGGATGAGCGCCTCCTGGGCCTCCCGGCGCTTGCCGTAGTCGCAGTCGCAGAACGCGACGATCTTGACGAGGCCCGACTTCAGCATCGGCAGCCAGTCCGAAAAGCCCTTGCCCATCACGCCCACGGGCGCGAGACGGATGCGCTTGTCATCGCCGCAGCCGATCGAGAAACACCCGCCGGCCGCCGTCAGCGCACCCGCGCCCGCCATGCCGCGGATGAAGTTTCTTCTGCTTGTATTCAGTGCCATCTTCATGTACTCCTTATTTATTACTGTTTATTGTTTACGTTTTATTATTTGCCGTTTATCTCGTTTTGAAATGTCTGCGTCCTCAATCGGGGTCGCTCCGCCCGTCCATCGTGCGCCCGGTGTAGCGCGACTCCTCGGCCAGGAACGCCAGGCGGTGCGACTCGAGCGCCTCGTCCAGTATCGCCGTGCATCTCTCCGGCGAGGGATTCTCCCGCACGAGTTCCACGAACGACGTCATGATCTCGCGGTCGCCGCCGCCGTGGTGGCCGTGCTGCTCGGGCTCGATCCGCCGCGCGTCGCCCAGGAACGGGATCACGACGATCTTCTCGTCGTCCACGACGATCTCGCCGCGCGTGCCGTAGAAATGCACCGTGCGCGCCCGGCGTTGCGAGAAGCTCTCCATCTCCAGCGTGACGGTCAGCCCGCCGTCGTAGAGCATCAGCACCGTCTGGTGGTCGACCGAGTCGTTCCCGCACGCATACACGCACCGCCCGTACGGCGAGGTCTCGATCATCTTCAAAATCCCCGCGTCGGACGGGTCGGCGAAGTGGTAGCGCAGATCCGTGTGCTCGTAGTAGAGTTTGTAGGCGTCGAACGGACACTTCCGGCGCACGTGCGGCGGGCAGTCCTTGCACCGGTCCGCGGCGCCCTCGGGCTTGTTCTCGGGGCGGCACTCGATCAGCGCGCCGAAACTGGACACCTTCTCGCAGACGCGCCCGCGCATCCACCACACGATCAGATCGAAGTCGTGCGTGCACTTGTTGACGAGCATGCCCGTGCCGTTTTCCTCGACGGACCAGTTGCCGCGGCAGTAGGCGTGCGCCGATTTGCCGTACGAGACCTCGACGAGCACGTGCACGCTCGTGAGCTTGCCGATGACGCCCGCCTCCAGCACCTTGTGCAGCCGCTTGAAGAGCGGCGTGTAACGCAGCACGTAGCCCGTCAGCACCAACTTGCCGGACGCGACCTGCGCCGCGCGGATCTCCTGGCACTCCTTCCAGTTGCACCCGATCGGCTTCTCGAGAAGCACGTGGTACCCCGCCTGCAGCGCTTTCAGGCACGCGGCATAGTGAAGATGGTCCGGCAGCGCGATGATGACGGCGTCCGCCTTCGCGCCGGACGCGAGCGCGTCCTCCCAGCGCTTCCACGTCGGGTACGCCGCGTCGGCCGGGAACGCGGCGACAGGGTCCGCCAGCCCGGCAATCTCCAGATCCTCGGCATGGTCCGCGGCATACGCGGCGTAGGTCCGCCCGCGGATGCCGTAGCCCAGAATCAAAACCTTTACTGCATTATTCATTGCTTACTATGATACCAAATCCTCGCTGAGAAGTCCAGCCAAAATTGCGGAATCGCCCAAATCCGGAAAGTGCACAATATGGCGAGACGCCCGAACAAGCGCACTCTCCGCAGGCGCCCACGGAAGTTCTCCATGGAGGTTCCCGTCGACGAACTTTTCCATCCGGCCTGCTCCCAAGCCGGGAAACCCGGGGATTTTGCGTCATTTTTCGCCTAAAACGGACCTTTTTCAAGATTCTGCTTGCTTTCTCGTGTCAAATAGTGTAGAATAGTGTCACAAAATGTCAAAGGCAACCATCCAGACTGCCGCCGTGTCGGCTTCCCAACCGTCCACTTCGGGCGTGTTGATGGGCCGCTATGAGCATGCGCTGGATCCGAAAAAGCGCTTCACCGTCCCAAGCGAATGGCGCACGGCGATGGGGAATCCGGACTATGTCTACATCATGCCGGATCCCGCCGTCCCCTGCCTCAATTTGATCCCCAAGGCGGAAATGGAAGCGCGGCTGGAGAAATTGCGGGAGAAGGCGCTCTTCGACCCCGCCCTCAACCAGGCCTTGCAGACGATCGGCGCGAACGCCGAGCAGCTGCCGCTGGACACGCAGGGACGCATTCGCGTGAGCGACCGGTTTCTGAACTTCGCGAACTTGACCTCGTCCGTCGTCCTGGTGGGGGCGGTGCGCATGATCAAGTTGTGGAATCCGGCGGCATTGACGCCGGAGGGCAAGGTCGACCAGGCGGCGCTGGGCGCGGCGCTCGAGAAGGTGGCGTTCTGAAATGGCGGTTTTTGCGCACAAACCCGTCCTTCTCGAGGAAACCGTCCGCGCGTTGCGCCCCTGCGCAGGAAAGGTTTTCGTGGACGGCACGCTCGGCCGCGCCGGACATGCGGCGGCGTTGCTGGCGGCCGGCGCACGGGTAATCGGCATAGACCGCGACGGACAGGCGCTGGAGGAAATCGCCGCGCAACATGCGCAGGATCCGGACTTCGCCCGCCTGATGCCGGTCAAAGGCACGCATGGCGACATCGCCGAAATCGTGCATCGCGCCGGCTTTTCGGCGGTGGACGGCATTTTGCTCGATCTGGGCGTGTCGAGCCCGCAACTGGACGAAGGCGCGCGCGGATTCAGCTTTATGCGCGAAGGCCCGCTCGACATGCGCATGGACCGCACCCAGCCGCGGACCGCCGCGGACATTCTGCGCACGGCCTCCGAAGAAGATCTCGCCGGCATCTTCCGGCGGTTCGGCGAAGAGCCGCAAGCGCGGCGCCTTGCGCGTGCGCTCGCCGCCGCGCGCGCGAAAGGGATTGTGTTCGAAACGACGACGAAACTCGCGGATTTCATCTCGCGGACGGTTGGACGGCACGGCGCGCACCACCCCGCCACGCGCGTCTTCCAGGCTTTGCGGATGGCGGTGAACGACGAATTCGGCGAACTCCAGCGCGCTTTGGAAGCCGGGCTGGCGCTTTTGAAGCCGGGCGGACGGTTCGCCGTCATCACGTTCGAATCCCTGACCGATCGCGCCGTCAAGCGCTTTTTCGCCGCGCATGAGGGGCGCATGGTCTCGCTGCAGGGCGGCGGAGCGGAATGGGAAGGCGATTTGCCGCGCGTACGCCTCCCGGACCGCAAACCGATCGGCGCGTCCGCCGCGGAAATAGAGCAAAACCCCCGTGCGCGAAGCGCCAAGCTGCGCGTCGCCGAAATGCCAAGGAAGGAGGAATCCCTGTGAGAACGAACAAATTCCGCACCAGGAGAATGTCCAAGATAAAGATGACGACCTGCTATACGGGCGCGCTCGCGTTGACGCTCTTCGCGACCGTCATCCTCTACTCCTGCGCCAAGACCAATTGCGAACAGCTCATGAAGTCCATAGGCGAGAAACAGCGTCTGCTCGACCGGCGCACGGACGAATATACGCGCGAGACGGCGCGCTGGGAAGAAATGACGACTCCCGAGAAGATCGAAATCGCCCTGCGGCGGCAGGGGCTCAAGATGTCCTTCGCCAAACCCGGCCAGAACATCCGCATGTCCTCCGCCGGAAAGCCCAAGCCCGGGCAGCTCTCCGTCGCGCGCATCCGGCGCCTCTCGGCGGGGAGCGAGACGGCCAACTACCGGGCAACCCGACGCTGAGCGCCTCGCCGCGGCCCTCCCGACATGATCAAACGCGGCGAGAACTGGCGCTTCTGGGCACCGATCGTCATCCTGTCCGTCTTCGCGTTTTACGTCGGACAGAAGGCTTCGCGCAGCCATTTGGACGATGAAGCCGTCGAACCCAAGTATACGTTCGAAAAGGACGTCGACGCGCAGCGCGGCTCGATCTATGCGCGCGGCGGCAAAAGCCTGCTCGCCAAGTCCGTCCCGGTCTGGGAATACCGGCTCGACCCCGTCGCCCTGACCAACCGCGTCGTCCGGCCGCGCGGACGCGCACCCAAAACGCGCGAGGAAATCGCCAAGACCATCGCGGACGCCCTGCATCTCGATTGCGGCAAAGTGCTCAAAATGTGCCTTGACACGCGCAAACGGTACCAATTCCTGGCGATTTCGTCCGACACCGACGCCCATGCCGTCATCGCCGACTCGCGGCAAGTCGCAGGCGTCGTCATCATCGACACGCAGATTCGCGACTATCCGCAACGCCGGCGCCTCTCGCACGTGCTGGGCGCCGTCAACAAGGCGAACGCCGGCTCCGCCGGTCTCGAACTCAAATACGACAAAGAACTGTCCGGCGTCGCGGGGCGCATCTCGGGCGTGTTGGACGTGCGGCGCCGCGAACTCTACGACAAGCGCAAGGAGACCATCGCCCCCCTGCCCGGCGCCGACGTCACGCTGACGATCGACAACAACCTGCAGTACGAAGTCGAGGACGCGCTTCGCTGGGGGCTTGCCGAATATGGCGCCGCGACGGGCTGGGCGCTGATCATGGACGCCAAGACGGCCGAGGTCCTCGCCATGGCCTCCTGCCCCGATTTCAATCCCCGCTATTACGGCCAGACGAAGGAGTCCGCCCGGCTGAACCGCGCCATCGGCTTCGTCTACGAACCGGGCAGCGTCATGAAGGTCATAACCGCCGCGGCCGGCGTCGACCTGGGGATCGTTCAATCCGGTTCGCTTTATTCCACCGTGCGCGACGATCCGCGCTACTACCGCCTGCCGGGCGACGGCTCGCACGTCTGGGATCCGCGCATGACCGTTTCGAACGCCATCGTGCATTCGTCCAACATCGTCATCGGCAAGCTCTCCTGGGACATCGGTCCGGCGCGTCTCTGGTCCTACATGCGCGCGTTCGGGTTCGGCGAAAAGACGGGCATCGAGCTCCCCGGCGAAGAAAGCGGCCTGCTCTGGAACTGGAAGCGCTGGGACAAAGCCACCTGGTCGCGCGCGGGAATCGGCCAAGGCATCGGCGTGACCGCCCTGCAGCTGGCCGGCGCCTACCAAACCATCGCGAACGACGGCGTGCGCATGCGCCCCTACCTCGTCGAAGAAGTCCGCTCGCGCAAGGGCGACATCCTCGTCAAAAACGGACCACAGGCGGTCCGGCGCGTCATTTCGCGCAAAACGGCGGCCGAAACGCGGCGCATGATGCTGGACGTCGCTTCCCCCTCGGGAACCGCCAGACGCGGCGCCATCCGGGGCTACTCGGTCGCCGGGAAAACCGGAACCGCACAGAAAGTGCAAGGCCGGCGGGGCTATGCGCCCGGGCTTTTCCGCGCCACGTTCTGCGGCATCGTCCCCTCCGGGGTCGTCAAGCGCGACCCGGCGGACGCCGCGCCGGTCCCGCCGCGGCTGGTCATCCTCGTCACGCTGGACTTCGACGAAAAACGCCGCTACCACCAGGGCGGCAATTCGGCCGCACCCGTCTTCCGCCGCATCGCCACCCAGTCCTTGCGCTACCTGTCGGTCGAAGCCGACAAACCCTGGGAACTCGAAGAATACCAGTCGGACGACGAATTCGACCGCCTGATGGACGCGCGCGCCCAAGACCTCTCCGAACGCGACACGGATGCGGAATGAAAGAAGAAGCCCCGACCGGGGCTTCTTCTTCGCCGTCCGCCTTAGCGCAGTTCGATCACGCCGTCTTTCGCCGTGGCGATGATCTTCGAACCGGGCGGATATTCGCCCGCGACGATCTTCTTGGCGATCGGGTTCTCCAGGTCGCGCTGCAAGGCACGTTTCACCGGGCGCGCGCCGAAGGCGGGATCGTAGCCGTCTTTCGCGATGGCCTCGAGCGCCTTTTCGTCCACGTCGATCGTCAACTCCTGGTCGGCCAGCCGTTTCGCGAAGTCCGCCAGCTGCAGTTTCACGATCTCGCGGATCTGCTCCTTCGTCAGCGGCGCGAACTCGAGAATCTCGTCCAGGCGGTTGAGGAACTCGGGACGGAAGATGTCCTTCAGCGCGCTGCGCGGCGCATTCGAGGTCATGATGATGACCGTGTTCTTGAAGGACACCGTGCGCCCGTGGCTGTCGGTGAGCCGTCCGTCGTCCAGCACCTGCAGAAGAAGGTTGAAGACGTCCGGATGCGCCTTCTCGATTTCGTCCAGAAGGACGACCGAGAACTGTTTGCGGCGCACGGCTTCCGTCAACTGGCCGCCCTCCTCGAAACCGACGTATCCGGGCGGCGCGCCCACGAGACGGGAAACGGCGAACTTTTCCATGTACTCCGACATGTCGATGCGCACCATCGCGTTCTCGTCGTCGAACAGCTCCTGCGCAAGCGCCTTGGCGAGCTCGGTCTTGCCCACGCCCGTCGGTCCCAGGAACAGGAACGCGCCCACCGGGCGGTTGCGGGTCTTGATGCCCGCGCGCGAACGGATGACCGCGTCCGCGACCGCGTCGACGGCCTTGTCCTGGCCGATGACGCGCCGGTGCAGAATTTCCGCCAGCCGCATCAGTTTCTCGCGTTCGCCTTCGACGAGTTTGGTGACGGGGATGCCGCTCCAGCGCGAAACGACCTCCGCAATCTCGTCCGCCGTGACCTCCTCGCGCAACATGGCCTCGCCGCCCTGTTTGGCAAGGTCGTTTTCATGCTCCTTCAGCTTCTTTTCGAGCTCGGGTATCTCGCCGTATTTCAGGCGCGCGGCGGTTTCGTTGTCGCCCCGGGTGAGCGCGATGTCGTAGCGGTTGCGCGCTTCGTCCAGCTGGGTGCGCACGCGCTTCACTTCCTCCAGCGCCTTCTTTTCGGACTGCCACTGCGCGGTCATCTTGTCGCTCTTGGCCTTCAGCGTCTTCAACTCCGCCTGCAACTCCTCCAGCCGTTTCTTCGAAGCCGGATCCTTCTCCTTCTTCAGGGCGATCTCCTCGATCTCCAGACGCCGCACGTGGCGGGAAATCTCGTCCAGCTCCTGCGGACAGGAGTCCATCTCCGTGCGAATGCGGGCGCACGCCTCGTCCAGGAGGTCGATCGCCTTGTCCGGCAGGAAACGGTCCTGTATGTAGCGCGAAGAAAGCGCCACCGCGCTCACGATCGCCTCGTCGCGGATGTGCACGTTGTGGTACTTCTCGAAGCGCTCCTTGATGCCGCGCAGGATGGACACCGCGTCCTCCTCGCTCGGCGGCTCGACCATCACCGGCTGGAAGCGCCGTTCAAGCGCCGCGTCCTTTTCCATGTACTGGCGGTACTCGTCCAGCGTCGTCGCGCCCACGCAGTGCAATTCGCCGCGCGCCAGCATCGGCTTGAGCATGTTGCCCGCATCGGAGGAGCCCTCCGTCTTGCCGGCCCCCACGATCGTGTGGATTTCGTCTATGAAGAGAATGATGCGTCCTTCGGACTCCTTGATCTTCTTCAAGACGGCTTTCAGGCGTTCCTCGAATTGCCCGCGATACATGGCGCCGGCCATCAGCGCGGTCATGTCCAGCGAGAATACCGTATGGTCCTTGATGCCGTCCGGCACGTCGCCGCGCACAATGCGCTGCGCCAATCCTTCCACGATAGCCGTTTTGCCCACGCCGGGCTCGCCTATCAGAACCGGATTGTTCTTCGTCTTGCGCGACAAGATGCGGATGACGTCGCGAATCTCGGTATCCCGTCCGATGACAGGATCCAACTTGCCCGAACGTGCGAGAGCCGTCAAGTCGGTGCCATACTTCTCAAGGCACTTCTCGTTGTCTTCTGGTGGTTCATATGTGGCGTTCATCTCTAAACTCCTTCTTTCTGCCTGCCTTCAAGCACAGGGCGTGCCATACGCATACGGCGCGAAAAATGCGCCATTTTGTCCCACATGAGACATCCTGCGCCCAGACGAAGTGTCGCGGAAATCCGCACCACCCCGTCCGCACGCCCGCTACGTCCCATTTGCGTCCGGTGGCGGCGGCTACTGCTCCAGGGCGAGGCGGGCGCGGCGGATTTCGCCGCGGCGGC
>ERZ808246.1850-NODE-1850-length-14291-cov-3.535052_pt1 | contig 14291 bp, 14 predicted proteins | sample MGYA00521083_ERZ808246 | MGnify/ENA primary metagenome ERZ808246 (study PRJEB31516, sample SAMN03275577) | gut metagenome | biome: mammalia-associated habitat; material: feces | host: Papio cynocephalus | place: Kenya | collected 2012-07-07 ...
GTGTTTTAGTTCTATGTCATCTTAAATGGTATTGTGATAAAACATAGATTAAAACTTAACAATTTTTTTAAGATGGTATAAATCCAAAAAGACTAGCCAATAGTCTTTTATTTGTATTTAAAATAAAAATTGATAAATTATCTATAAACTTTTTTTATATTTCATTTTCATAAAACTATGTTAGAATAAATAGAAAAAGTGGGTGGTTCATATTAATACAACAGATATAATTTACAAATTTTTAGGTGAACAAGACTATTTAAATAGAAAAGATGTACTAGGAATAATATTTTATGGTAGTTCAAATTATAAAACAGATACTAAAAATTCTGATATAGATTTATTAATCATAACAGACGATGAAAATAATTATAAAGGTGTTACTTATATAGATAATAAAAAAATAGAATATTTTGAAAAAAATGTTTATGATTTAGCACAGAAAATAGAAGATCTTCCAAATAGTTTTGATCGTTCATTAGAATCAATATTTACTAATGGAAAAGTAATCTATGACAAACATAAAACTATTGAAAATCTAAAAGATTTAGTTTTAGAAAACAACGAATATTCAAGAAAGAAAAACAAAAATAAATTCTATTCAACAAGTTTTTCAGAATTTAAAAATGCTTTTTTCAGTACAGATAAAACATCACCATATTTTAATTATATCTATTACAACTTCTTAGAAGAAATCAGAAAAGAATATCATATACAAAATGGTTATTCAAAATTACCAGTAAATAAGATAAAAAAATTATATGAAAACAGTGATTACTCTGAAAAATATTATTGTGTTAAATTACCAGATACTGACTTTAGAAATTTATATATATCTTTATTAGAAAAATATAATGAAGACGAATTTAATGTTCTTTTAAGCAAATTAAAAGAAAAACAAACAAGAAAAAAAGGCTTTAGTGCTCGAAAAAATAACATTAAGTATTCTAGTACCATAATATATAGCTTACTTGAGAAGATTAACGCAAAAGACATAAATGAAAAAGACTATTTGTCACTATACTATATAGCACTAGAAAAAATACGCAATTTATATTGTGATATGAATAGACTTGATAGATCATTAGATAATATTTACGAATATGATTCTTCGTTTTTAGAAATTTTTAATGCATGTATATCAAATCCATCAAAAGAAAATATAACATTACTTTTTAATTGTTTATCATCAAAAATAAATATAGATTATAAAAATTATAAAATATATGAATTATCCTAAAAACAAAAAATAACATTTAAAGGTAATTATGTTATAATGAATAACTGTAGAAAGGAGATGTTTTTATGGAAAAAGAAGTTAGAAAAGAGGTAACATTTAGAGGAGACCCATTATTTCAAGTCATGACAACACCTCAACTTAATCAAAAAGTATTTTTTTTGAATGAGAATGCAATTAATGAAGTTAAGTCATATTCTGAAGAAATAGATCTTTTCAATGTACCAGATTTAGCATTATCAAAATTATCAGAAAAACAAGCTAATATAAAATTTTTATTAGCATTAGAAAGATGTGGAGAAACAGAATCGCATTTACCAGAAACATTAATTGCTTACGCAAAAACTGGAGAAGATGAATATAAATTAGAAGGAGTCTTTTCAAAAAGAAAAGAATATATCGCTCCTGAAACAGGTGAAGAAGTAAAATTAAATTACACTTATTCAAATAAAAAAATAAAAGTAAAAAGAATAAATAATAAGTAACTGATGTAGTTGCTTTTTTTCTTACTTTTTATAAAATATGTTAAAATATTAGTAAATGCAACTTAAAATGTACAATAAACAACCGAAAGTTGGTAGAATGCAACCAGTTTATTTTATATGATTACTACATGAAAGGAGAAAGATTATGAAATCAAATTTTGCAGATAATCTTAAAAAAATAAGAAAAGAAAATAATTTGTCTCAAGAACAACTTGCAGATAAATTAGGAGTGTCAAGACAGAGTGTCTCTAAATGGGAGTCATCTGCTGCATATCCGGAAATGGACAAAGTACTTCAACTATGTAAAATGTTTAATTTAAATATAGATGAATTACTAAATCAAAATATAAATGAGATACATGAAGAACAAGAAGGTAAGAATAAAATAAATAATTACGTAAACAATTTTCTAGAATATATTACAAAAACAGTAAAATTATTCATATCTTTATCATTTAAAGATAAAGTGAAATGTTTTGTTGAACAATTTATTATTATATTATTTTTACTACTTATTTACTCAATCCTTGGAGGAGTAATGTCATCAGTAGTTGGCAGTATATTTGCCTTTGTACATGGAACTTTTTATTACACAATATATGGAATATTAAAAGGAATATATATATTCATGTGTTTAATACTATCAATAATTATAATTGCACATATATTTAAAATAAGGTATTTAGATTACTATGAAATTGTAGATAAAGAAGATAACACAGAAGGGAGTTTTCAAGAAGATAATTCATCTTCTGACAAACAAGAATTAATAAATGATAAAAAAATAATAATAAGAGATCCAAAACACTCAGAATATAATTTTTTAAATGCTATGGTAAAAGTAATATTATTATTCATAAAATTCTTTGCATTATTTATATTTGCAACAGTAGCATTTATAATTATATTTGAAGTATTTGTACTAGTATTATCACTATATCATATTCCAACTCACAGTCTATTTATTGGAGTATCCCTTACTGCACTAGGTGTAATTGCTATTACAACAATAATATTAATATTATTATATTCATTTATATTTAATAGAAAGTCATCAATAAAAACATTATTTATAGTATTTATTGCTTCACTCACATTATGCGGTATAGGAATTGGACAAGTGTTTATTTGTACATTAAATATGAAATATGACAATAAGTCATTTGAAAATGATAAAGAATTAGTAAAAGAATTCACTTATAAAGATGGAATGAGTATAAATTCTTGGCATGACTATTATGAATTTGATGTTGATAATAATTTAGGAGACAAAGTAAAAGTTACAATAAAATATAATGATAAAACATATAAAGTAAATATGGTTGAAGATGAAAAAACAAATTCTATAGATTTGTCTTTTACAAATAATTTTAATGAATTTTCTAACACTTATAAGTTAATAATAAGTGATTTAAAAAATAATACTTTAAGTAGCATTGACTCATCATCCCCTGAAGTAGTAATAACTGCAAGTGAATCAAATGTAAAAAATATGATCAATAAAAAGTCATCAAATAAAATGACAAATTTAGAACAACAAGGAAACAAATTTTTTCTTGATGAAGTAGATGACGATGAACAGATACTTTGTTATCAAGAAAATGGTTTCTACAACAATTGTGTTTCTATAGAATTAGATGAAGGAAATATATCTGATTTTAAATATGACAGAAATGGACTTCACTATGATGAGAAAAAATATGAATGTTCTAATGATGATAGTAAGTATTTCTATTGTGATTATAAAGATTATGATGATTAATAATAAGTATTTAAAACTATATATAAAATATTCTTATATATAGTTTTTTTATTAATATGATATAATATGCATTGATTTTATTAAAAGCAAAATTTTAAATATAAAGAAAAAGAGGGATTAGATGAAAACGTTATATGAAATATTAGGAGTAAGTGAAATAGCAACTTCAGAAGAAATAAAAAAAGCTTATAGAAAATTAGCAAAAGAGCATCATCCAGATACAAATTCTGATTGGACAGAAGAAGAGAAAAAAATGCACGCAGAAATATTTTCTAAAATAACTAATGCATATGAAATATTAATAAACGAAAACTCAAGAAAGAAATATGATGAAAAAATAAAAGAAAAAAGAACAAGAAGTAGTAGAACTTCAAAAAATAATAGTGGTTATGATGAAGATTATTATGATTATGAAGATAATGATGATTACGAAGACGAAGATGAAGATGAAGAAGATTATAGTTATGAATATGATTATTTTTCTAAAAAAAGAGAAAGATTTATTAAAAGATTTAAAGATGTAAACAAAGAAATTCTAAAGAAATATTTACGTAAACATAAAAGAAAACCAGAAACATTTCCAGAGTTTGCGACATTTTTCTTATCATTTGGAGCAATTCATGTATCAAGAGAATTTTTATATCAGTTATCAAAATTAAAAAAGCAGGATGATGATACACCTAAAAAATTTGTAATAAGAAATAGATATAATTTTGCAACATTAGCATTAGCTTTTATCATAGCAAATAGTATGATTGGTAATACAAATGCTACAAAAGCACAAGAACCAATCTACGAAACTACTACACAAACTACAGATACTAATACAGAAAAAGAAACAAATGATACTGAAACAAATGATACAAATAAGGAAGAAGAACAAGAATCAATTTTATTAACTAGAAAGTATGTTATAAAGCCAGGTGACTATTTATCAAGACTTGCAGTAGATGCAGGAATTTCAACAGATAAATTACAAACTATTAATAATATTAAATCTGCAGATAAAATAAACGTAGGAGATACAATTACAATTCCGTATAATATTGAAGGTGAAAATAAAGATTATTACACAAAAAAAGTAGTATTATATGATAGAGATTTATCAAAGGTAGCGGCTGAATATGAAACAGATCTTGATACACTTTATCGACTAAATGAAGAAGCAATAGAGAAAGTAACAGATAACTCTTATGTAGTTTTAAGTGATACTATAGAAGTACCTAACTTTATTACAACTGCTGAATTAAATAGTATGAAAGCAAAAACAAAAAATTTCTAAAAGTTAAGTAATTAAGTAAAATATTACTTTAAAATTCTTTTCAAATAAAAATATTTATGTTATAATTAACAAGGTTTTAATTGGAAACGCACATCCTCTGGATGATAACGAACAACACAAAAGTTTATTATCGAAGGAGGATTTTATTATGCCAAAAAACAAATTTCAAGATGCAATATTTACAATCATTATGGCAACAATAATGGTATATGGAATGGTCGTATATAATGTTGCATTAAATATAGGAGGAGTTTCAAGCAAAACTTTTTTACTTGCATTAAAAGAACTACCAATAATGGTACCAATAGCATTTGTCTTAGAATTTTTTATTGTAGGAAAAGTAGCAAAGATTCTAGCATTCAAAGTAGTTACACCACAAGATAGACCTCAAGTTATTACATACGCAATTTCAATTTGTATTTGTTGTATTATGTGTCCTATTATGAGTTTAATAGCTACATTTTTATTTAAAGCACCAAGCTTTGGTATGTGGATACAAACATGGGCTCTAAACTTTCCTATGGCAATGTTTTATCAAATGTTTTATTGTGGACCACTTGTTAGATTAATATTTAGAACAATTTTTAGAAATAATTAATGAATAGAAGAAATTCTATTCTTTTTTTCGGAAAAATATTTAATAAATGTCCTTTTACATAATATTATTTTAATATATAATTAAAATGTAGGTGATAGAATGAATGTATATGATTATATAGATAATATAGGAATTTATTCTTTTGAAGAAAAAGAATTTAATGAAGTAGATGCTGCAGTATTCTCATTTGTTGCATACTCAAGTTTAAAATTAGTATTTAAAAAAGATAAAATGAAAATAAGTGAGCTTGGAAGAATAAATGTTGGAATATTTAAGTATGAGGATAATAATGTAATAGCTGTGCGTGAAGGAAATAAAGTACTAAATTATATAAAAGATACAAAAAGATATAGGGACTGTCTTTTAAGTAAATTTGAAATAGATGAGAACAAGGATATTCAATTTTGTGCAGTATCTATTGAGTATAAGAAAAATCATGTATTTATCTCTTATGAGGGAACAAATGAATTATTTAGTGGCTGGAAAGAAAACTTATTATTAAGTTGTGAATTTCCAACAAAATCACATTTAAAGGCAATAAGTTATTTAAATAGAAATTATACATTTTCAGGTAAAAAATTAATTATTGGAGGTCACTCTAAGGGTGGAAATCTTGCTTTAGTAGCCGCAATGTATGCTAATTTTTTCGTAAAGAGAAAAATTGAGTTTGTCTATAATTTAGATGGACCAGGTCTTTTAGATAAACAATTTAATTCTAAACATTTTAAGAGTATTTTAAATAAATATGTTCACATAGTGCCGGATTATTCTGTAGTAGGAATGTTTTTAGAAAACTCTAACGAAGTAGCAGTAAAAGCTCAAACAAGAAGTATTTATTGTCATAATATAAAATATTGGGAAATTGATAAAAAATTTGGATTTGCCAAGTCAAAATTAAGTGCATATTCTAAAGAACTTAAAAGGGAAATAAAAATTTGGTTAGAAAAATATGATGATCAAGATAAAATGGAACTTATTGATAATCTATTCTATATCCTAGATCAAGCGAATGTTTCAAGTATTCTTGAATTAAAACAAGAAAATAAAAAAGTAATAGATTTAATTTATGAAACAAAAGCCATAACAAATAAAACAAAAGAAATGTTAGAAGGTCTAATAAAAATAATAATAAAAAGTTACAGTTACTCAACATATAATGAGTTAAAAGTAAAAGTAAAAGATGTATTAGACTTCAAGAATTAATATGACTAAAGTAGAACAAATAAATAAGTTATTAGACTCTTTAGAAAAATCAAAATTTAGAGGTTCATTTCATTTAAATAATAGTATGAAAGAGTATGTAAGAGAAAAAGGCCTAAATAAGATTGCAAGCGATGCTTATGAAATAATAGAAAAAAGATTAGCTCCTGCCATAATAAAAAATGATGGTAAGCAAACTCCAATGAAACAAACTCATCCAGTATTTATTGCTCAACACGCAACAGGTTGTTGTTGCAGAGGGTGTCTTTTTAAAATTCATAATATAGAAAAAGGCAGAAAATTAACTGATTCTGAGATAAAATATATCGTTAACGTCGTTATGTTTTGGATAAAAAGACAAATTAATATATAGAAAATGAAAAAATAGTGTTATAATCAAATTAAAGGAGTAGGGTATGAAAAAAAGAGAAATTATAATTTGTATAATAATTTTATTACTATCAATAGTATCAATTTCAGTTGCTGTTGTAGTAAGAGAAAACAAAAAGGTCGTTACTCATATAAAAGAAACATCTACTGATACTAAAAATGTTGAAGAAGAAAAAGAAAAGAATAATACTGAAAACTTAAATCATCCAATTGATTATGATGACCTTGAAAGAAATCTTATGAATCTTGTTAATAACGAAGGATACTCAATTATTAAAAGAAATTGTGAAGAAAAAGTAGTAAAATCAAAAAAAGATTATATTAAAACTGACAATACACATATATCAACAAAATCAATTTCAGATTTATTAACAAAATTAAAAGAAGCAACATTAGTTGTAGAGCAAGAAGAATCAAATGTATGTCCAAGTGTTTCTTACTATGTAGCAAGTGATACTGAAGAAGTACTTCAAGTATTTTATTCATCAGATCAAGTATCATTTGTTGTAAAAGTAAATAATGTATCATATAACTTTAAATATGATGATGCTAAAAACATAAAAGATTTCATAGAAAATTTAAAATAAGAAGTTATACTTCTTTTTTTCTGCTATAATAACGTTATACAATTAACAATGTAACAAGGAGGAAACAATGAAAAAAATAGTATTAATAGGTGGAGGAGAAATAGGAAAAGGACAAACTTCATATGAAACAGAAAATATTGATAAAGAAATTGTAAAGATGTCTGAAAAAGAGCATCCAAATTTATTGTTCATTGGACTTGCAAGTTCATACTCTGATTCATACTATGATTTAATAAAGAAAATATATAAAAATTTAGGATGTGAATGTGCTTATCTAAAAAAGAAAAATGTAATAAATAATCCTGATATTGTAAAAAACAAAATATTAAACGCTGACATTATCTATATAGGTGGTGGAGACACAATAAAATTAATGGAAGTTGTAAAAGAGTATGAAATAGATAAACTTTTAAAAGAGGCTTATGAAAAAGGCACTGTACTTGCAGGTATTTCAGCAGGAGGAATTCTTTTATCAAAGGAAGGATATTCTGATTCCTTAATATTACGAGGTGAGAGTAACAATTATACTTTTATTGAAGGTTTAGGATTTACAAATATAAGCTTTTGTCCTCATTATAATGCTGATGAAAAGAAAAAAAATTGTTTATTTAATGATTTAGAAAATTCTTCTAAAGAAGTGTTTGGAGCAGAAAACTGTTCAGCAATAAAAATAATTGATGATAAAATATCAGTAATAAAATCAAATGAAACTGCAAATGTTTGGAAAATTAAATTTGAAAAAAATATAGTTGAAGAAAAAATATAAATAATGCTATACTCTATAATAAGAGGAGTGAGATAATGGAAAAAGAAAAAAAGAATAAAGGATTAATTGCTATAGTTATAGTATTGATTTTAGTAATTATTGGGTTAATAGTCTATATTTGCTATGACAAAGGAATTGTAAAAAATAGTAAGAAAGAAGAAATAACTGAAAAATCAAAAAAAGAAACAAATAAAAGTAAAGACAAAGTTGTCGAAGAAAAAGATGAAATAAAACCATTAGATTTAACAAAATGTTTAAATACAACTAATTATATTTATGAAAATCCAGTTGTTGCAACAACTTCCGCTGGTTTAACTGTCAAAGTAAATAATGACAAAAAAACAGTAACCTTAACAATTGATTGGAAGACATTTGGTCCAATAACATCTGCAACAGCATACGCAAATGAGTCACAAGATTATATAATTAAAGGATTTGATAAAAATGTAAAAGCTGCATATATCGGAGAACTTGGACAGTCTCCAGTAACACTTACATTATTCTTTATAATGGAAGATCGTACTGTAAGTTATATGCCAATGTTTGTACAAGCATCAGATCAAGCAGGAAATATGAGATATGATGTAAACTACACATATGATAAAGATGTATCTGGAAAAGTAACTGGTACTTATTTCCAAGTAAAGGGATATGTACAAGGAGTAACTGGAGCAGTAGAAATTTATAATGTTGATGAACATCAAATAAATTCAACAGGAGCAAAAACTGCAATTGCAGCAACAAAAGATGGAAGCTTCTATGATTTAGTATCAGTAATAAATAACTAATAATTATAATGAAAGGTAAACAAAATACCTTTCTTTTTCTATTTTTTTCTATAAATAAAAAAAATATATGCTATAATGAATTATAGGAAAGTAGTGGTGAGAATGAATAATAGAAAAACTAGTTTAAATAGTGACAAAAAAACGATAAATATAATTCTTGGAATTTTACTGGTAATTATATTATTAAAAATAGCAGGAGGTGTCACTGAAAAAGTAAGTGAAATGATTACAAGTTACGCAAATAGTAATGAAATTAACATTTTATCTTCTTATGAAAACTCATATATGGAAGATGAAGTTGAAAAATATGCTAAAAAAGAAGGTATAGACGTTAACTTCGAATATATGGGTGATCTTGATATGGTTGATGAATTAAATAAAAATTCAAAATCATATGATGCAGTTTGGATTTCTAATTCTATGTGGTTATATATGTTAGAAAATCCATATTTATACAGTGATTCAAAATCAATAAGTATTAGTCCAGTAGTATTTGGTATAAAAGAAAATAAGGCTAAAGAATTAGGATTAACTGATAAAAATGTAACTAATACAGATATTATGAATTTAATTAAAGAAAATAAAATAAAATATGTAATGAATTCAGTTACTCAAACAAATACTGGAGCAACAGCATATTTAGGATTCTTAACATCTCTTGCAGGGAACCCAGAAGTTTTAACAGAAAGTATGATTCATGATGAGGCATTAATTTCTAATTTAAAAGATGTTTTTAAAGGTGTTTCAAGAGTATCAGGAGATGAAAGTTATCTTGAAGAAATGTTTTTGAAAAAAGATAATTATGAAGCAATAATTGCGAGTGAGGCTTCTCTTATAAATATAAATAAGAAGTTACAATCTGAAAACAAAGAACAGCTTCATTTAATTTATCCAACTGATGGAGTAGCAATTAATGATTCAGCCTTTGCATTTATTGATAATAAAGAAAATAAAGAAGAAAATTTCTTAAAAATTCAAAATTATTTACTAAGTAAAAATGGTCAAAAATTATTAGAAAACAATGGTCAAAGAACTTGGTATGGAGGAACTACAACAAATGCAAATAAAAAGGTTTTCAATAAGGATTGGGGAATAGATACAAATAAATATTTAAATGTTACTAGATTCCCATCTAAAAAAGTAATGACTGAAGCACTAAATTTATACATTGAAGAAATGAGAAAACCAACTCATGTAGTATTTTGTCTAGACTATTCAGGTAGTATGTATGGTTCTGGATACGATGATTTAACAAGTGCTATGGAGTATATCTTAAATAGAGAAGAAGCATCAAAAGATAAATTACAATTCAGCAAAAAAGATAAAATTACAGTAATTACATTTGGCAATAATATTAAAAATGTTTGGACAACAACAGGAGATAACACATCAGACTTAATTCAAAAAATAAAAGAAGAAAAAGTTGAAGGTGGAACAGCACTATATGCAGCAATTGAAAAAGGACTAACAGAACTTGAAAATGAATCTGATGATTATACAAAAACAATAATTGCAATGACAGATGGAGAAATAAATATTGGTAAGTTTGAAGATTTAAGAAATTTATATAAATCAGGTTCATCTAAAATATCAGATATTCCAATTTATAGTATTACATTTGGTAATGCTAATGAAGCACAACTTACTCATATAGCAACTCTAAGTAATGCCAAAGTGTTTGACGGAACAACTAATTTATTAGATGCTTTTAAAGAAGTAAGAAGTTATAATTAAGGTGATAATATGAAAAATAGTGAAGTAGTATCAGCCGTTGTTGGAGGAGCATTTTTTGCAGTACCATATCTTGCATTAAGTGTTCCAATTCTTCCGTCACTAGCAATAGGCGCCGCAGCATTTGCTGCAGGAGAACTTGTCTTCAAAACTGATGTAGTACAAACATTAAAAGAATCAAACGTATCATTATATGAAACACTAGAGCTTGCCAAAAAACAAAACAAACATATATTAGAAATGATTCCAAAAATTGAAAACGAAGACTTAAGAAAAGATTTAAATGAAATAAATAGTACAGTAACAAAAATAATAACAACAATAGAAAAAAATCCAGAAAAAGTAAAAAAATTAAAGAACTTTTTTGATTACTACCTACCAGTAACAATAAAACTCGTAGATAGATATGATGAAATAGAAAATCAAAAAATAAACTCAGAAGAAGAAAAATCATTTAATACAACAACAGAAAAAACAATTAAAGAAATAAATGGAGTTTTTAAACAATTTTTAAACATTTTATATCAATCAGATATGAATGATACAAATGTTGAAATAAAAGTATTAAATTCAATGCTAAAAGCAGATGGATTAAGTAAAAATGAGTTGAAAGTAGAGGGTAAAAACGATGAATAAGAAACAAATTATTGGTATATCTATCTTTGCAGCACTTATTGTATTAATTGTAGGTATCAAAGCAGTCACTGGTTCAAGTGATGAGACTAAAAAGAAAAATTTAACTACAGTATATGTTGCAACGGGTGGAGGAAAAGAAGATTTTATTTCTGATACAGACATTATTAAAATTCTTGAAAAAAAATATAAACTAAATGTTGTATATGATTCTTGGAGTAATGGTAAGACTGTATCAAAACCACTTATTAGAGAATCTGTTGGTTTAGGAAATAAAGAAGTAATTGATAAAATATCAAATGGTGAAAATGTAACAATAAACACAGATGGAGCAACTAAGTACGATGCATTATTTACATCTGATCAAAGATTTTATGATTATTACAAATTAAGTCCAAATAAAGAAAATGGTGAAAGTGATAGATACACAGTCCTAAATGGTGGACTTGCTCTATATACTCCTATTGTTATTTATTCTTGGAAAGATGTAGCAACTAAATTAGAAGCAGAAGGAATTGTATCAAAAGGAGAAGATAAAATTTATTATATTACTGATATGAATAAATTAATAAACTATATCTTAGATGGAAAAAAATGGAGTGATTTAGGTTTAACTGATTTATATGGAAACATAAATATTGCATCAACTGATCCAGTATCATCATCTCCAGGAGCAACATATTATGGATTATTATTATCTATTCTAAGTAATGGTAATATAAATGATGAAAATATTGATACAAATCTAGAAAAATTAAAAACATTCTATCAAAAATCAGGTTATATGAACAATACTCCAGCAGATTTATTTGAAAGATATCTAAAAACTGGTATGGGTGGAGAACCAATGATTGTTGATTATGAAAAAAGTTTAATTGAATTTGCAATTTCAAATCCAGATGGATATAAACAAGTAAAAAGTGATATGGTTATGATGTATCCAAAACCAACAATTTGGAATACACACTGCTTAGCAGCATTCTCAGATTCAGGATTAAAATTATATAAAGCATTACAAGATGAAGAAATTCAAAAAATTGCCTGGGAAAAATATGGATATAGAACAGGATTTACTGGTTCAAATTATTCAGCATCAAAAATTGGTGTAACAGTACCAAGTACATTAAAGAGTACTGTTTCAAGTTTAAAAATGGATTATTATAATAAATTAATAGAGTACTTATCAAAATAGGGAGGATAAAAAATGAGTGCAATAGAATTACAAGTAGAAAAGAAAGATGATGAAAAAGTATTAGAACTTGCAAAAGAAGAAAAAGTAACAGAAGAAAAAATAGAAAAGTCATTAAATTATGATGAATTAACAGAAGAAGAAAAGAAAGCAGTAGATGACTTTAATAAACAAATTGATGTTTTTGATTCAACTCAAATACTTCAATATGGAGCTGCTGCTCAAAATAAAATATCAAGTTTTTCAGATTCTGTTTTAGAGGATGTAAAAACAAAATCAACTGGAGAAGTTGGTAACTTACTTGCAGATTTAGTTTCAGAAATAAAAGGTTTTGATGGAGCAATCGCTGAACCTAAAGGACTTGCTAAAATATTTAGTAATGCTAAAAAACAATTAAATAAAATTATTGCTAAATATAGTAAAATTGAATCTAATATTGATGGTATTGAAAAAGGATTAGATAAGAGTAAAATTAAACTTTTAAAAGATGTTTCTATGTTTGATGAAATGTATCAAAAAAACTTAGAGTATTTTAAAGAAATTTCATTATATATTATTGCAGGAGAAAGAAAACTAGATGAATTAAGAAATGTAGTTTTACCTGAATTAAAGAAAAAAGCAGAAGAGACACAAGAACAAATGGATATTCAAAAAGTTCAAGATATGGAAGCACAAATAAATAGATTTGAAAAGAAATTACATGATTTAAAAACAACAAGAATTATTTCCATTCAAATGGCACCACAAATTAGATTAATTCAAAATAATGATGCAGAACTAGTTGAAAAGATTCAAAGTTCACTTACAAACACAATTCCATTATGGAAAAATCAAATGGTACTAGCTCTTGGTATTAGTAATGCTAAAACTGCATTAAAACAACAACAAGCTGTATCACAATTAACAAATGACATGTTAGTTAAGAATAGTGAAACATTAAAACAAGGAACACTAGATATTGCTAAAGAAAGTGAAAGAGCAATCGTAGATATCGCAACTCTTAAGAAAACTAATCAAGATCTAATTGAAACATTAGATGGAGTAATTAAAATTCATGAAGAAGGACGTGCTAAGCGTCAAGAAGCAGAAGTTGAATTACAAAATATTGAGAAAGAACTTAAAGATAAGATTTTAGAAATTCATGTAAAACCAACATCTGAAGAAAAATAAAAGTGTAAAATTTAGTTTTTTACACTTTTTTCTTTGCTTATTATGATATTATATATAAGTAAGGTGGGATATTATGAATAATGAAATGTTTAATGATATATATAAAGATTTCTTTAATAAAGAGTACAAAAATAACGAAAGTACTAAAAAAGATGAGCAAAGTGATATACAAGAATTACAAAAAGAAGAATTTAATATTGAGGACCTAGAAAATTTATTTATAGATGACGACTCAAAAGAATTATTAAAGAAAATTATTACATACATGGAAAGTTATTATAATAAAGAAGAACAAAATTATATAACTTTTAATATTAAAATAGAAGGAACCGATAAAGAAACAACAAATAAGATAATTAATATAATAAAATATTTCAGTAAAAAATATAATTATACAAAAAATAATAATTATAAAGAATTATCTCTTTATAAAATAGAAAAAGAAGATGAAATAACTTCAATTTATGAAAATG
>ERZ808246.1851-NODE-1851-length-14289-cov-4.962344_pt1 | contig 14289 bp, 12 predicted proteins | sample MGYA00521083_ERZ808246 | MGnify/ENA primary metagenome ERZ808246 (study PRJEB31516, sample SAMN03275577) | gut metagenome | biome: mammalia-associated habitat; material: feces | host: Papio cynocephalus | place: Kenya | collected 2012-07-07 ...
TAACCAAGTAATCGAATTAATCGTATTCCGTTGCGTTTATTTTGTCATTTAACGTAAAAATATTAAAATCCTAAAAAAAGTGGTGCTAAACTACCAAAAACGGGAAACCATTATGTTGCAATTAATTTTTCAATTAGCGAAGCAAAATAATTTATTTTTCGCTAGCCTCAATAAGTTTTATAATTGTTAGTATTGTTTTATAAAATGTTTTAAAAATTGCTAATTCAGTGAGAAATGACAATAGCACATTCGATGGAAGTTATGTTAATATAAAAGTACTATTATTTGGAGAAAAAAATGAAAATCTCAGTAGCAGGAACAGGGTATGTTGGATTATCTAACGCAGTAATATTGGCTCAGCATAATAAGGTTTATGCAGTAGATGTGCTAAAATCTAAGATTGATTTAATTAACAATAGAAAGTCTCCAATTATAGATAAAGAAATCGAAGAATACTTGAAAACAAAGTCATTGGACTTGATAGCTACCTTGGATGGCGATAAGGCATATAAAGATTCTGATATTGTAATTATTGCAACTCCGACTAATTACGATGATATCACTAACAAATTTGATACGTCTAGTGTTGAATCGGTGATAGAGCAAGTTAAAAAAGTGAATTCTAATGCTTGGATAATAATTAAATCTACTGTTGGCGTTGGGTTTACTAAATATGTTAGAAATAAACATAATTATGACAAAATTCTTTTTTCTCCTGAATTTTTAAGAGAAGGCAAAGCGCTATTTGATGATTTGTATCCATCAAGAATAGTGATTGGCGTCCCCGAGAAGAAGGAACCATATTTATCGAAAGCCAAAGAATTTGCAAGACTTCTAGAAAAAGGGGCTATAAAAAAAAACATAGAGACGCATATTATTGGGTGCACGGAAGCAGAGTCTGTTAAATTATTTGCTAACACTTATTTGGCATTGAGAGTAGCTTATTTTAATGAATTAGATACATTCGCGCAAACAAAGGGGTTAAATACTTTGGATATTATTAAAGGCGTGTGTGGCGATCCGAGAATTGGCGATTTTTACAACAATCCTTCTTTTGGCTATGGTGGATATTGTTTGCCAAAGGACACAAAAGAGCTGAAAGCAAATTTCGGAAACGTACCTGAAAATCTTATATCCGCAATAGTCGAATCAAATAGAACTAGAAAACAGTTTATTTGCGATTCAATATTAAAAAAAGTTGGGTATAAAAATGATGGCAGAGACAGCGTTACTGTTGGGATTTATAGACTGACTATGAAATTTGGTAGCGATAATTTTAGACATTCTTCTATACAAGGCGTTATGAAAAGATTGCAGGCGAAGGGTGTGGAAATAGTTATTTATGAGCCTAACCTTGAGGATGGCAAATTCTTTAATTGCAAAATTATTAAAGATTTTGCTGAATTCAAAAAGAAATCAAGCATTATTATTGCCAATAGATATGATTTGTCTTTAGACGATGTTAAAGATAAAGTCTATACAAGAGATTTATTAAATAGAGATTAACGGAAAATGATTGCTTTTCTTTCGAACAAAATTAAAAAATGGAAAAAAAATACACAACTGATTACCGGAATGCTCGGTCTTTTTCTTGCTGGTTGTGTTTGCTTTTGCTCTGGCGCTCCAAATGAAAATACTACTATTGAATCCGCAGCTGCAACGACTTCAAAGTTCGCTTTGAAAAATTCTAACACCAAATACATTTCCATTCAAATTTCTCCAAAGAATGCAGATGCAAAAAAAACAATGCCCAATACATACAACGAATATTTTTATTGGAAATATATTTTTAGACATTCAGACTTTGGTTTTTTATCGACTGTTAATGGAGGCAAAACACACAGATGCTATTTTGGCGAAATTGACGTAAATAAAAACATTTCATTTATTTCTTGCAATAACAATTTTAACCCTGAATATGAAAATTTTTATAAGCATGAAGTTTACGATACCAAACTAATGTTTAAAGGAAAAAATATAATTAGTCAGGGCGCAATTAATTTTTTTGCTATATCGCAGACCAGAGCAAGTCAGATTCTTTTAAAAAGGGGTGAGCATGCCGACAATAATGGTGATTTTAGTATCGATCAATACGAACAATTGATTGGTACGAATACCCAACTTTATATAGATGGAAACTCATATTTGTTTACAATTAGTAACATTTTTTTTGAATCCGGGCAATTTCATGAGGATATGTCGCAAAATTTTGGCGAATATGTCCTGAGTTACATTCGATTTCCTGACTTTTTAGAGTCTGAGTCAACATATATTTTTAATACTTATGATTACCAAAATATTCATAAAATAAAGAGAATAAGAACGCTTTTTGATAAGGAAAATTTTTCGTTTAATTTATCGTCGTTCAACTTAAAAAATAGTAATTACCATTTGTCGGATGTTTTTGACTATAATTACATTTTTTGCGGTAATAGTAGCAAAATAGGAAATGACTTTTTGTCAATTTTTTTATTACTGCTAAGCTTTTTTGCTTTTGCTTTTTCCATATATGTTATTTTAATTTCCGATTTATTTAATAACGCCAAATATGCTATTACTATAATGTTCTTTTTCTCTTTGCCGTACGTCATTTTATCTATTGTGTATTTTGCAATTAAAACACCATTCTTTTTTTCCTTTTTTTCCCTTGTTTCATATTTGATAATGTCGGTTGTTTTAATTGCTGTATTTGCTTTTGCTTTGTATAAGGAAAGAGGTGATATGATACGAAAACATTTATAAGCAAGATTTCGGCATCGCATACTTTGGAAAGAGTGCTTTATAAACTAATGCTAGTTTTTTTTAGTATATACATTTTTTCTATGCCATATTTTAGTGATAGGAAGCCGTTTAATTATTTGGTTTATGGAATATTTGCGATTTTTGCTATTATTACTCTCCTTTATAGATTTCTTTTTTTTGAATATGAGAAAACCAATTGTAGAGTTTTTCTGTTGCCTTTCTTTGCAGTTTTTTCCTTGATTAGCACTATATTTTTGTCTCACCAATTTAGATATTTTCTTACTGTTTTTCTTTTAGCTTTGTCATATGTAATTATATATTTTATGCTCGAACAGGTAGGGGACAATGATTTGGTTATTAGAATAACGATATACTCATTAATGCTTTTTGCTATCTTGTTTATTTTGCATTATCGAGAAGATATTTTTAATTTTTCGAGTTTTGGTTCTAAGAGGCTAGGGGTCGACAATTATTTTGATAATGTAAATTCGGTTGCTTACTATTTTGCCGTATGCTCTATACTGTCGCTTTATTACGCTTTATATTCTAAAAAGTTACTTTGCCTGTTGTTTTTGATTCCTTTTTGTGCCTGTTTTTTTGTTGGTGTATTAACAGCTAGCCGAGCTTTTTTGGTTGGCGTTATCGCGTCATCACTGATGATATTTGTTGTTAGATTTAGGAAAAGACCAGTTGTTTTGACACTTGGCTTAGTTGCAATGACCGTTGGTGTGATACTTTTATTTACATTGCCTGCTTTTGCAATGCTCAAAAAAAGATTAATCGATATGTTTAATATGTTGACCGGGCGGGGTTATTCTACTGATTTTTCGACGGCAACGAGAATATTGTGGCAAGACTATGCTGCTTATTTGGGGGTTCATCGATTGTTTTTTGGTAATGGTTTAAACGGCTTCGCTGTTTATTCAGGCACTGGAACGTACAGCCATGCGAATATTGCAGAATTATTTTGTGACGTTGGAATACTTGGACTCTTGATATATTATTCGGTTTTTATTGTGGCCTTTTATGATCTCATAAATAAAAAAATGAAATATGGCGCAATTGTTGCTATGCTTTTAGTTTTTCTTATTTCGAGAGAATTCTTGAGCGTTGCATACACATCGAAATTTAACGCTTTTGTTTTCGCTTTTATAAGTTATTCCGGATCTCTTGGCGTTTATAGAAATAGAAAACGCTCATTCTTTAGGTATATATCTATTTAGCAAGGATAGGAACTATGAAAATATGTTTTTGTGTTGACACGATGGATAGTGGCGGTGCCGAAAGAGTTGCTTCGATTCTTTGCACTGAATTTGTTAAAATGAACCATGAAGTTGATTTAATTATGATTTCCGCGAAGAAAGATGATAGTTTTTATGAACTTGATAAAAGAGTCAAACTAATTCCTCTTTTTTTGGGCACAAATAAAAAACAAATAAATTTTTTATACAAGGTTTATCTTTTGAAAAAGCATTTTAAAAAAAATCGCTATGATGCTGTAATATCCTTTTTGCCTAATGTTAATTTTTGCGTTTATTTATCGCTTAAGCATATAAAAGGTATTGTTCATATTGCTTCAGAGAGAAACAATCCATACATAGATCCCAAAAGCAAAATTAGAAGGTTTTTTAAAGAATTAGCTTTCAAAAAAGCGAATGGCGTTGTTTTTCAAACCGAAGATGCAGAAAGATATTTTGCAAATAAATTAAAATGTCCTACGCAAATTATTAAAAATCCTGTATCCGCTGTTGTCGATGACCTTTTGCTAGATACGAGAACAAGCGGAAGCATTGTTAGTGTTGGCCGCTTAACGGAACAAAAAAATTTTTCACTATTAATTAATGCTTTTTATGATTTTAATAAAATTCATCAATCATCTTTTCTAAAAATATATGGTGAGGGGGCTTCACGAGATAAATTAGAAGAATTAATAACCAGTCTTGATTTAACTGGCAAAGTTCAATTGTGTGGTAATTCCATTAACTGGATAAAAGATAATTTCAACTGTTCGTTATTCATTAATTCATCACTATATGAAGGAATGCCTAATTCATTATTAGAGGCCGCAATTAACGGAATGCCGTGCATTGCATCGGATTGTCCAATTGGTGGCAACAGGGAATTGTTATTAAACGGAAATGGATTATTATTTATTAACAATGACAAAGAAGATTTGCTAAAAAAAATGAATATTCTTTATAAAAACGATGCACTCGTTACAAAATTTAGAAAAGCGAGTTTAAATATGCGTGAAAATTATTCGCCGAAAATAATTGCCTTGCAATGGGTTGATTTTATCAAAAGGCTTATCAATGAAAAGAAATAGTTCTTTTGCACAAATTTTACGTAAGAAATATGCCCAGCCAATTTGCTGGTTGGATGATTCTACTTTGGTATATTATTGGCGTGGTAAGTTCGTTTCAATTGATGTTGAATCGAAGAGCGAGAAACTTATTGGCAACATTAAACTTAACGCCAAGGAAAAGCTGCTTTCTTTTTTCTCCATTTCTAGAAGATTATTTAGACTATATATTTTTTCTCCGACTTTTGACTATAGGAAACAAGAAATTCTCTTTTCGTTTAATGGCTATTTTTGCTCATATAATTTGAAGACAAATGTTTTTTTGCGCGAGCAATTGCTTGACCATGGCGCAAGAAGGCTGCTTTCAATTTGCTTTTGTAAAAATGGCGATGTTTATTATGGCGAATATCCAACCAAAAACGATGGCACCGATGTGTGCATTATTAGAAGAAACACAAACAAAGAACATTCGATCGTATATCGTTTTGAACCTGGCAGCATTAGGCACATTCACTATGTATGCGAATATGGAAATGACTTGTTTTGCTTTACTGGTGATGAAAATAATGAAACAAATATTTTTCAATTTAAAAACAAAAATTTTAAAACCCAGCCCGATTGTCTTTTATCCGGAAGCCAAGATTGTCGTGCGTGCGTAGCGATGTTTAATAACGGCTATCTTTATTATTTAACGGATAACCCATATTTTGAAAATGGACTTTTTGCTTTTGATTTAAAAAAGTCTTTTTTAAAGCAAATGTTTCGAATTGAGGGATCAGTTATTTATGGCTTGGTATCTAATAATTTTTTATTTTTTTCAACTTGCGTTGAATATAATTTGTCCAAGAAAAAAAATAACAAAAATGTTATTTTGAAAATTAATGGGAAAATAGGCGGGATAAGAAGCAATGAATCTATATTGTATTGTTTTAACTGCAATGCAAATCAACTAATTCGACTGATTAAAATAAAAAAGGACTGTTTGTCTATAAAATATTTTGGCATTGGCACATTTATGTTCACGTGTAACAATTCTTCAAAATATTTGGCCGTCTTCTCCCAATCATTAAAAATAAATGAAACATTGTTTATTTTTGACATTCAAGAAGCAAACCTATAGTTTGCTTTTGATGATATTCAAAAGATTTTTTGAAAAAGTATTATATGTGTATTTTTCGGACTCCTTTAAACAATTTAAGCTTATATTCAATGTATCTTGATTTATATATTGACCGATAACATTTTTTAATTCGACTAAATTTCCAGGAAAAACAATGGCGCCTATGTTATTATTTATTATTTCTGGAATAGCTCCAACATGAGTTGATATTACAGGTAGCCCAAATCTAAATGCCTCCAATATGGTTATTGGTAAACCTTCTGCGTAAGATGGCAAAATAAAAAAATCCGCATCTTTAAACGCTTGGATTTTTGTTTTCCCTTCAACATATCCTCTGTACTCGAAAATATCATTATTTTTAATGGCGTTTAACAAATCTTTTGATTTACTATCATTAGGTTTTCCACAAATAATGAGCTTTGCCTTAGTGCCATCGATTCTTTTAAACACCTTAATTAAATCGTAGAATCCTTTTCGTTTGTCAAGAGATCCGACAAATAAAAATGTCTTTCTTTCTTTCTTTTGGCAGTATTTTGATCTAATAAAAGATTCATCAATTCTCGGAAGAGTTGGATCAAAAAAGTTATAAAGGACTACTATGGTTTCTTTTTTGTATCCTTCTTTTATCAAATCGTTTTTTAAAATAGTTGATAAAGAAATTATTGTTGTTATTTTTGTTTTTAGCTGTTTTTTAATCAGGCTTCTTACAATCTTCTTTTTTGTAAAAATGCTCGTTAAATCAGCAAAGTGAATATGCAAAAAAATATGATATTCTTTTGCATATGTTCTTTTAATTGTCATTAGGTCTTTTAAAAGTGAAATACCATAGGACGAATTAATATAGATGGCATCATATTTATTGTTTTTAAGTTCTTTTTTTAATTTTTTCTTTGTTTCAAAATAGTTCAAAAAATTGAGCAATGAAAATTTACCATTTGTCCCTGGTCTTCTATTTATTATGCAATTGTTGAATGGAACGAAGTCAATAAAATTTTCGTTAAAAAAACTTTTGTTTTTAATTATTGCTTCCGCGAAAGATGTGATTCCACCTTTAAATCTATCTTTCGTATCTAAAGGTGCAACAAATAATATTTTTTTCATCATTCCGATTTTACTTTACTTTTGCTGCCCGTTCAATATCGATGTAGTTTTCCTAAATAAATGAATGTATTATTAATTATAGACATTTTATGAAAATATTATTAGTAACTCAATATTATTGGCCTGAAAACTCTATAGTTACTGACATCGCTGAATCATTGAAAAAAAGGGGAAATGATGTCACTGTTTTGACAGGCTTGCCAAATTATCCTCAAGGCAAAATTTTTGTTGGATATAGAAAAGACGAAAAAAGGATTCAAGAGCACAATGACGTGCACATTGTTCGCGCAAAATTAATTGAACGGCGCCACGATGTTTTTCACCGTGTTTTGAATTATTATTCGTTTCCTTATTATGGTTGCAAACTGGCAAAAAAATTGCCGAAGGATTTCGATGTAGTTTTAGCAATGGAAGAATCACCAATTATGTTGGTAAAACCCGCTATTTTATATGCGAAGAAGAATAATAAACCGTTAATTATGTATGAAATGGATTTGTGGCCGGAATCATTATTGGCTGGTGGCATATCGAAAAAATCTCTAATCTATAAACATTATAAAAAAGTCTCCGCTAGTGTTTATTCTCAATTTAATAAAATTCTCGTTTCTACTAAAGAGCATATTTCTTACATAAAATCATTGCCAAAGTGTAATTTGCTTGATATCGACTATTTAGCTCAATACGCCGAAACATTATTTGAAGATAGCGTTTATGAATATAATGATAACGGAATTATTGATTTGATGTTTGCTGGTAATATTGGAAAGGCACAATCGGTAAACACAATTATTAAGGCAGCGTCATTACTAAAAGATGAATCAAGATTCAAATTTCATATAGTTGGCTCTGGTAGCGAATTAGATAATGTCAAAAGGCTTGCGAAAGAATTGAATATAGATAATGTTGTTTTTTATGGGCAAAAGCCATTGGATTGTATGCCAGACTTATATAATTTAGCGGATGTAATGCTTGTAACGCTGGAAGACAAACCATACGCTAATATGACAATACCGGGGAAGGTGCAATCTTACATGGCTGCTGGTAAAGCGGTTGTTGGGGTGGCAAATGGGAGCTGTGCAAGCTTTATTTTAAATAATGGAATTGGTTATTCTTGTCGATCTAATGACTATCGTTCATTAGCTGAATTGCTTAAGAAGCTTGATATGAAAACGCTCAAAAATATTGGGGCGCATTCTAAAGAAGTTTACTTCAAAAAGTATTCAAAATCTATTTTTATCACTAAATTGATTCAATGTTTAAGTTCATTTGTTAATTAAAGCTCTGACCATCTATCTTATAATGCTTTTAGCAAAGCGAATAATTAAAAATAGCAGAAGCATATTGAACTGTACCCCTCCTCCTTTCTTGTCCAGGATTTGGGGTACAGTTCAATTTGTCTTACTTGTTTTTTTTCTTTTTTTTAGTTTCTTAAGCAAATCAAACAAATAATTTTTCATATCCAAAAGCTCTGCTTTACCATAGTTAATATAATAATTCCCTAAGTTGACAAAAATCGTCACCACAAAAGCATAAACAAAAATCTGAGGCATGCCGGACAATTCAATTTTGTTACAAATACCAATGCATGCAGTAGAATAAAGTAAGAGAATAGCCCACTTTTCTATATAATTGTAAAAGTATTCTTTTAATCCATCTTTTAAAACATATTTAAATACAATAAATGGATCATACCAAACAAACGTTAATATTTTGGAAATAATAGTCCCTAGCACAACACCAATTATCCCAAAAAAATGAGTTAAAAAAATTGAAGCTCCTAAATTGATTACAGCCATAATTAGTGGTCTAAATTTTCCATACCAAAAAAGGCCGTTAGCATCCCTCATTAGTGAACAAGGTCTTTGAAAATTTGTTAAAGTAACGCTCACGGTTAATGCTATAACAACCGACTGATCAAGTAAATATTGCGATCCAAAGAAAGTCGAAATAAATGGATTAAAACACACAATCATTCCAACGGCTATATATATAGAAATCCAATAATATGCACTTTGTAATGTTTTAAAAAACTTCCTTTTTTTCTCTAACTTAGAGTCGACCATTAGATTGCCTATTGAAGGCGTAAGCGCCCCTAGAACATTATTATAAAAGGAGTCAACATAATTCATTATAAGATAATAATTAGAATAAATAGCAGCCGGTATAACACCCAGCATTTTAGATATCAATATCGTATCAACTGTAGTAGAGACAGTGTTGCTAACTTTATACAAAAATAGAGCAAAAACATTTCTTTTTAATTTTTTTAATTCTTCAGATTCAAGCTTATTCGCTTTTCCTCTTAAAAATGGGTATTTAATATTTACATAGATAGAGCAAAAGATGTCAGTCGCCAAAGAGAAAAAAATGGCAATACCAAGAAAAATAAAATAATTCTTAAAAGCGAGGATTGAAACAATTTGTAAAACCGCCTTAATTAAATTCGAAATAATTTGAACTTTTCTAAAAATATAATTCTGCTGTGTTGCATTTAAAAAATTTATCTTATAACTAAAAAAATATAATGAACCGGTTTGAAAAACTAATAGTAAATAAACGGCAGAAACGTATGGAACGTTCGGAATTTCCTTAACAAAAAATTTAATAAAAGGGGTCAAAGCCGATCCTGCAATCAAAATAAAAAAAGCAACAACATAATACACGTTACGATATAGCTTCATTAAAGCTTTTATTTTTATTTTGTTATTATTTTTTATTGGCTCATATAAACTAAAAATAATGGCAGATCCTATACCCATTTCCGCAAAAGAAAGCATACTTAAAACGCTCGAAAAAGTTGTACTCAATCCTAAATATTCAATTGCAATATTATGCAAAAAAACTCTTCTGCAAATTAAGTCCAAAGCCAAAGCCACCAATTGAGACAATAGAGAAAAAAGAATATTCCTAAAACTATTTTCAAAGCGAGATGCTGAAACCTGTTCCATTGATTTTATCGTTTATCCTAATTGAACCAAATATTTTTCAAACATCAAGTCGTCGAAACCATTTAACATTTCGAAATACAAATAGAATTTATATAATAACCAAGTTTTAAATTTTAAACTGTATTCTATTTTTGGTTTAAACTGAGTTTTCCAAGAAAATGAAAGTTTTCTTTTTTGCATATCAAAAACAGCTTTTGGTAGCCAATTAAAAAGCGTTTTTCTATAAATTGCAAAGTCTTGAAAAGAAAAATTTATTTGTCTAGCAAATTCGCTTAGCAATTGCATGGCCTTACAAATCAAATACTTTCGCATTCTGCTTTCAATGATTTCCACTGCTCCGTTTATACATGTTTATAAATGATATTTTACAAATCCAAATTTAGTTGCTTGTTTTCTCAACATCTCATTGCAAACCATTTTTATATTAGACAATTCAATAAAATTAATCAACCACAAAACAAGTGCTGCCGTTGCAACTGTGAATTCTTAAACTAAATTCCGTTTTTTCTCGAAATCCTGATTTTAGTCCGAGAATAGTATAATTTTCATGTCCTGTTGGCTAGAAAAGGAGGTTTTGCATGTCACACTTAAAAGAAGAGGACAGGAAGAAAATTAGTTCAATGCTTGCACACGGAAACAAATGCCGTGAGATTGCCGAAGCGATTGGATGCGACCCGACAACAATCGCCAAGGAAATCAAGAGGAACAGAATCGTTTCCAAGGATGCTTCCAAGGGACAAAGCAAGATTTTGTGCAAAAAACTCGACAAGTGGCCATACGTATGCGGCACATGCAAGCACAAGTACATAGACTGCTGCTTCCTATAGCTGAGATACGATCCCGTGCTTGCACAAAAGAAATACGAGGCAAAGCTACACAACTCGAGGAAGGGCATCAACCTGACCAAGGAGGAATACGACCGCCTGGTCTCGACGATCAAGGAGGGACTGGCAATTAAAAGGTCGGTTTATGCCTCCGCCAAGGCAAGCAATGTCGAAATTTCTTTGCCAACCGTATACCGCTACATATCCGAGAAGAGGGTACCCATCTCCAAGATGGATTTGCCATATGCCGTCACATACAAAAAGAGGAAGAGGAAATCAAAAGAGTACGACTACTCCGACAGCAAGATAGACAGGAGCAATCGTACCTATTTGGACTACCTTCCCTACATGAAGAGCCATATCAACGAAATCGCGGTTCAGATGGATTTCCTTGGCTCGATAAAGTCCGATAGCAAATCTATTCTAGTCCTAATCCTTCCGCAAATACACTTTATCCTCCTGTTCATAATCGAGAAAAAGAATTCGTCGAAGGTAGTAGGTGTATTCGAGGCGCTGGAGAAAACGGTTGGCTTCGAAAAGTTCCACGAAGTCTTTCCGTCGATCCTGACAGACAGGGACCCGAGTTTCTCAAGCATCCAGGGAATCGAGTTTTCGGCCGAGACTGGCGCGCAGAGGACCCACCTGTTTTTCCGCGATGCCTTCAAGAGCAACCAGAAGGCATCCGTCGAAAACATCAACAAGCAGATCAGGAAGTTCTTCCCAAAGGGCAAAACGGTCGATTGCTATACGCAAGAGCAGGTCGCCATGGTGGCCAAGACCATAAACGGGATGCCGTTATATTCGCTAGACGGGCATACGCCAAAGGAAGCATTTGCCACATTGTTCGGCTTAGAGGCTTATACTAAATTATTCGGTGAATAAAAGCTTGTTCAGCCAGCAGGATAACCGGAATTTAGTCTGAGAAACTGACTTTGGTACTTGTTTTAGCCTACCCAAAAGCAGACACCACCTACTTTTCTCAAGGTAAATTCAGTATTTATGGAAAAATGTGGAATTTAGTTCGATAAAAAGGGTTAAACTAGAAAAAAACGGAATTTAGTTTAAGAATTCACGATAAAAAAGTCATCTCAAAAAAATATAGAATAGTTATATCCAATTTCTTCGGGTCGGCTTATGGATGAAAAGGAAATAACGGCATGAAAAATACAATCGGCTGTCGGAAGAGCTAATAATCAAAATTAAAACGCTTTTTCTTAGTTGCAAGGGGTTTTCAAGCCCCGGCCACCAAGGATAAAACGCATCTTGATAAACACGGTGCGAACGTTATTCAAGCAATTCGTGTCGATCGCGGCTTTTACGAAAGGAACGATCACCAGCTACAATGAGATCTATCTCTTTATTTTCGCCCACCATAAAAACGCGACGGAGAGGATGAACGATTTCCTAAAAATATGATTCCAACCAAAAAGGCGCTTGGAAATATGAGCATTATAAAAACCCTTAGATATCGGCCTATTTCTGTACATATGTGCAAATTACTGTTTTATTGCTTTCATATAAGTAATTCTAAAATAAATTATTTATTAATCTCAATTTATATAGTATCAAGCCCTAATAACTAAGCTTTAATAAGTCAAGAAAACGGTTTATAATCATCACAAATTATGAGTTTAATATTGTGTCCTGAATGCAATGCAATGATATCCGATAAAGCATTTTCTTGTCCGCATTGTGGTTATACTCCAAATAATAGAAATTTACCAAGCAGTACTCAAAAAAGCTGTATGCCGGTAGCAAAATTTAAATACACAATTGAAGATTCTGAACCAATTTTTTTCGAATCAGTAAGTGACAACATACAGCTATTCAATTTTTTTGGAAATCCTGTAGAAATGTACCCTTTCATCCCAGAAATTGCAGAAACAATTTATTCTCTTGCATCAAAAGACCGTGTAATGACCGCTAAAATACCCCAATATGTAAGAAAGCTTATTGAAAGCGGAGCATATCGCTTTGCAATTGATAAAAATGGCGAGATACTACCAACAATTGTAAATTCAAAAGGAATTATTGTTAAACAAGCAAGGCTGGATATGAAGACTTTGCAAAAAGGAGAATTGCTCCATTCCTTAAGCAATTTATCCGTTCAAATAATGATGACACAAATATTGTCAAAGATCGAATCTTTAGAAGACTCAATCGCGGGGGTTAAAATGGAAATACAAAATAATAGGCTTGCTTTAGTCGATGCCGCAATGCAAAGCATTCAGCAAGCGCTTCTAATCAAAAATATTTCTTTACGCAATAATGCAATTGTAAACTGCATTCATAAAGCGACAGAAGCCAAATGTTCTTTAATAAGGAATTATAATGCCGCTTTTAATAATTTAAAAAAAGCCCAAAACCAAGGATTATTTCAAAATATATTAGGACAAGGCACACCGGAGAAAGACGCCAATAACACAAAAAACGATTTGATTTGTATATTTCGTTCTACGCGAATAGAGTGTCTAGGCTATAATGCTTTGGGAGAATATGAATCAGGAAGAAAGTGCTTGTCTCAATTCAGCGATTTTATTAAAGACAGCAAACTGGATAATAAGAATACACTACGTCTAATAAATGAAGGCCTGAAAGAAAAAGAAAACAGCTTTGTGGAAGAATTTTCTACTATATCAACAAAAATTTCCAATTTTGAGAAAGTAAGCTTTTTAGACAACAAAGAGAATATATTGCTAATGGAGAAAAAATAAATGGAAAGTATTAGGCATTGCAAAAAATGCGGTTGCGAATTATCGGATGAAACAAAAGGCGATTATTGCATCAATTGTAAAACTGATAAAAAAATAAAATTAAGAAATATTGGCATCGTAGCTGCTAGCGTTCTTGCGGTTTCCGCTAGCGTGGCCAAAGCCGTTTTAAAAAAACACTAATTAGTAATATTTATAACCGTAAATAGACTAATTAAGCAAACATTATAATCGCTAATTGTCTACGTCTCATAATTAAAAATTTTAGCGTTAATTGAATTTTTAAATGCAACGTATCTTAAGAACTTGATGCAATTACCTTTTCACCTTGTTTTGCTATTATATGCGTGATGCCTCTTGAGTTGGAAAAGGAGGTTCTATAATGAACTCAAAGAAACATTTTAGCTATGAAGAATTGCTTTGTCTTTATAAGTACATGTCGCCCAATTATTGAATAAAGCCCGTTTTTAGGATTTAATACCACAAAGGATTTAACACCACAAAGTTTGGGATTTAAGTATTTTCGATAATCGGTTATTCA
>ERZ808246.1853-NODE-1853-length-14273-cov-2.875580_pt1 | contig 14273 bp, 14 predicted proteins | sample MGYA00521083_ERZ808246 | MGnify/ENA primary metagenome ERZ808246 (study PRJEB31516, sample SAMN03275577) | gut metagenome | biome: mammalia-associated habitat; material: feces | host: Papio cynocephalus | place: Kenya | collected 2012-07-07 ...
CCGGGCAGTTGTCTATTTAGAGAAATGAGGAGGACTTGCACTATGTCAGTCAAACATATCTTTGTCACCGGAGGCGTGGTTTCCGGCCTGGGCAAAGGCATCACCGCTGCATCCCTAGGCCGCCTGCTGAAACAGCGGGGTCTGCGGGTTGCCCTGCAGAAGCTGGATCCCTATCTGAACGTGGACCCGGGTACCATGAACCCCATCCAGCATGGCGAAGTATTCGTGACCGACGATGGTGCGGAGACCGACCTGGATCTGGGGCACTATGAACGCTTCGTCGATGAAAACCTGACCGTCAACTCCTCCGTCACCTCCGGCAAAGTCTACACCGCTGTCCTGGATAAGGAACGAGACGGGGACTTCCTGGGGCGCACCGTTCAGGTCATCCCCCACATCACCGATGAGATCAAGGCTCGCATCTACCGTATGGAAAAGGGCGAACCCAAGGACGTCATCATCACCGAGATTGGCGGCACCGTAGGTGACATCGAATCTCTGCCCTTCCTGGAAGCCATCCGTCAGGTGGGTCGGGAGCTGCCTCCTGAGGATGTTATGTATATCCATGTCTCCCTCATCGTCACCATCCCCGGTTCCGGTGAACAGAAGAGCAAGCCCACCCAGCACTCCTGCAAGGAGCTGCTGACCATCGGCATCCAGCCTGACGTCATCATGTGCCGGGCAGACCAGCCGGTGACCGAGGACATCCTGAACAAGATCAGCATGTTCTGCAACATCCCTGTGGAGAACGCCATCCCCAACCTGACCGCGCCCATCCTCTATGAAGTGCCCCTGATGCTGGAGAAGGAAGGTCTGGGCAACGTGGTCTGCAAGCACCTGAAGCTGAACGTACCCGACCCCGACCTGACCGAGTGGACCAAGATGGTGGAACGGGCCAAGGCCACCGTAGACGGGGAAGTGGAGATCGCCTTGGTAGGCAAGTACGTGGAACTCCACGACTCCTACCTGTCCGTGGTGGAAGCCCTGACCCACGGCGGCATTGAGAACGACGTGAAAGTCAAGATCCGCTGGGTGGACTCGGAGAACGTCACCGAAGAGAACGTGGCAGAGGTGCTGGACGGCGTCAACGGCGTCATCGTCCCCGGCGGCTTCGGCGCCCGCGGCATCGACGGCATGATTTACTCCATTCGTTGGGCCAGAGAGCAGCAGGTGCCTCTGTTCGGTATCTGCCTGGGCATGCAGATGTCCGTGGTGGAACACGCCCGTCACCTGGCTGGCATGATCGGCGCACACTCCAGCGAGCTGGACCCCGACACCCCCTATCCGGTCATCGACCTGATGCCCGAGCAGCGGGATGTGGATAAGATGGGCGCGACCATGCGTCTGGGTGCTTATCCCTGCAAGATTCTGAACAAGAACTCCAGAACCTACGAGGCTTACGGCGAAGAGGTCATCTATGAACGCCACCGCCACCGCTATGAGTTCAACAACGACTACCGGGAAGCTCTGGCCAACAGCGGCCTGTCCCTGGTGGGCGTATCGCCTAATGACAAGCTGGTGGAGATCGTGGAAGACCTGACCCACCCCTGGTTCGTAGGCGTCCAGTTCCATCCGGAGCTGAAGTCTCGTCCTAACAAGGCACACCCCTTGTTCCGGGAGTTTATCCGGGCGGCAAAGGAAAACAGAGACAAGTGATAAAAATGCGATGCGGGAAACCGCATCGCATTTTTGATATGGTCAATCTTTGTCCAACAGCATTTGATAAAATGCAGAGTAGTTGGTGTCGTGTGCCTTGGTGGCCGCAATGGCGGTTCTGGGGTGCTGATCCAGCAGACCGGTGAGCAGGTAGGGGATGTCATAGCCCCAGACGCAGCCAGCTTTTTTCAAGGCCAGGATGTCCTTTTGGATGAACCGGAGCAGAGGATCCAGCTGGTAGCGGGGGTTTTTCAGGAAACCGATCAGCGCTTCCAACGCACAGTTGCCTGCGCCCCGTCCCATGCCGCTGAGGGTGCCGTCCAGGTAGCTGGCGCCCATAGACAGGGCTTCGATGGTGTTGGCAAAGGCGCACTGCTGATTGTTGTGGGCATGGATGCCCAGACGCTTGCCTGCCGGTTCCAGCACTTCCAGATAGCGTTTTGCCATCCGGTTGATCTCTTCCGGGTACATGGCGCCGTAGCTGTCCACCAGATAGACCGCATTCACCGGGGAATCGGTCAGAGCGGCTAGGGCAAATTGAATGTCGCTCTCACGGCAGTTGGAGACCGCCATGATGTTGCAGGTGGTCTCATAGCCCTTTTTGGCGGCGTCCTCAATCATGGCCAGCGCTTCCGGGATGGTGTTGATGTAGGTGGCCACCCGAACCATGTCGATGGGGCTTTCGTCCCGAGGGTGGATGTCGTTGATGTAGTCACAGCGTCCCACGTCCGCCATGACGGCAATCTTTAGCTGTGTGTCGTTCTCGCCCACCACGGCACGGATGTCTTCATCGTCACAGAATTTCCACTTGCCAAAGGCGTCCGGATCGAACATGGACTTGTCCGCTTTATAGCCGAACTCCATATAATCGACACCGGCCTTGATGTTGGTTTGATAGAGATCCCGAATAAATTCATCCGGGAAAAAGAAGTCATTGACCAGCCCGCCGTCTCGAATGGTAGCGTCCAAAACCCGGACGTCAGTACGTACGGAGAGCAGATTGCCTTTTCGTTCCATGTTCTTTCCTCCTTTAAAGCGACAACGCTTTTTATTGTGAAACCATTATACCACAAACTGTACCATTGTACAGAGGCGAATTTCACAATTTGTCACCTTTTTTCTTGTCCTTCCATGCCAGATTCCGCCGCAATACCGCCGGACCACGCCAGGCGAAGGCTCGGTTGCCAAAAGCGGCACGAAAGGTGCGGTTGGTCAGCCCCTCCAAATCCTCGGAGGATAGGGAAGCCAGATAGGGTGTCTCCGCCGTCTGTCCAGTCAGCTCTGGCAGCGGAGAGACCTGGGCGTCCCGGTTGTAGGGACAGGCCATCTGACAGAAATCACAGCCCCAAATGAGGGGGTGCGCCTGTAGCTGCGCTTCCTGTTCCGCCGTCAGCGTCCCCTTCTTCTGGGTCAGGTCGGAGAGACACCGTCCGATGTCGCACCCCGCTTCCGTCAGCGCACCGGAGGGGCAGGCCCGGATACAGGCGTTGCAGCCGGGGCAGTCCGGCGCAGGGATTGCGGCGGAAGGGAGCGGGAGATCGGTCAAGATGGTGCCCAAAAACACCCAGCTGCCGTAGGGCGGGACGATGACCAGCCCGTGCCGCCCCAAAATGCCCAGCCCGGCCAGCCGGGCGCACTGCCGTTCCGGCAGGGGGGAGTTGTCTGCTCCGGGCACGAAGGTTTTCCCAGGAAATCGTGCCTGCAGCTCTGTAACAATCTGTCCCAGCCGATGGGATAACGCCAGATGGTAGTCCTCCCCACGGGCGTAATAGGACAGGTTGCCCTGGGGTTGGTCAGCGCCAGCCCAGTAGGGGAAGGCGGCGATGAAGACCCCGGCGGGGGTGGGACAGAGGGTCTGGGCTTTTTCTAGCTGGTCTGTGGATAATTCCAGGTCAGCAAAGGCGCACATCCCCCATCCAGCGGCTCCGGCGTGGGAAAAGAGGGGGGAGAGGGTGTGGAAATCCATAACGATGCGCCTCCTTTGAAAAAAGTCGAAAAATTTCCCCAAAGGGATTGACCTGAAACATAAGGTTAATGTTACACTGTTAGGAGAAAAAATCAAGTCTTGAGGGGGGAAAAGTGACATGAAGACCGTTTCAACCAGGGTTGGACTGGACGCCACAGCGCTAAAGCTCATTGGTGTGGTGACCATGACGGTGGATCACATCGGGTATATCCTCTTCCCCAACCTGGCCTTGCTGCGCATCATCGGTCGGCTGGCCTACCCCATTTTTGCCTATCTGATCGCAGAGGGCTGTACTTACTCCAGGCACAAGGCGAAATACTTCCTCTCTGTCCTGGGCACTGGCCTGCTGTGCTCCATTGCCAGCTATGGGGCAGAGCACACCTTGTACCAGTCCATCATGGTCACCTTCGCCTGCTCCATCGGCCTGATTTTCTTGCTGGAACGAGCCAGGATGCAGCGAAAACGAGCCCTCTGGAGTGGCATTTTTGCCCTGACGCTGACCGCCTGTTTTCTGCTCTTCCAGCTCCGCTTGATTCCCGGTTTCACGACAGACTATGGCTTTTTGGGCATCATCACGCCCTTATTGGTCTGGTTGGGAAAACGAAAACGAGAGAAAATCTTGGGACTGACCGTGGGATTGTGTCTGATCGCCTTAGAAATGGGTGGGATACAGCTTTTCTCCTTGGTGGCGGTTCCACTGGTGGTGCTGTATAACGGCAAGCGGGGCAAATACCGGTGGAAGACCTTCTTTTACCTCTATTATCCCGTCCACTTAGCTGTAATATATGGGATTGCCCAGTTGATGTGAAAAAACTGCTCGGAATGGTTCCGGGCGGTTTTTGTGTAGAGAAAAAAATCTCGCCGGGAGTCCGGCGTCCCAAGGGTTTTGTGGAGCAAGTGAATTCCCAAAAGTCAAAGACTTTTAGGAAAAATAAAGCAGGTAACCCGTCGAGTTACCTGCTTCAAGAAGGAAAATGAAAAAACTACTAGCACTTAAAAATCTTTGTCTCTTGCTTTCGAGTGTATGGTACCAAAAGACTATTACAAAAATTCGTGAAATTATATTACAGAAGTATTAAATCAAATCTTTTTCTTTTCCACATGGGCGGAAAAAGTTGTGCAAAACTTTGGCGCACTCCGCACCCAGCACCCCGCCATACACCTTCGGCCGGTGGTTGAACCCCTCCTGAAACAATGAGAGCACACTGCCGCAGCACCCCGCCTTGGGATTCTTGGCACCGTACCACACCTTGCCGATGCGGGCGTTCACCATAGCACCGGCGCACATGGGACAAGGCTCCAGCGTCACATACAGCTCGCATCCGTCCAGCCGCCAGGAACCCACCTGGGCGCAGGCGGCACGGATGGCCTCTAGCTCTGCGTGGGCGGTGGCGTCCGCTCCGGCCACACGGCGGTTATACCCTTGGCCGATGATCTGGCCGTCCTTGACGACAACGCAGCCTACCGGGATGTCTTCTGCCTCCGCCGCCTGTCGCGCCAGCTCCAGCGCCTGTGCCATATAGCGTTCCTCTTGCGTCATGGGTCACAACCTCCTTGTCCTGTTGGACAGTGTACAGGAGACGGTGGAAAAAAACAAGAGGGGTTATTGCAGATACACCTTCAAGCGGGTGATGTTGTCCTCCTCCGCCTGAATGGTAGCACGCGCCAGATCCAACGCCTGCTGCTCTGGCTGCGTGGGGGGCGCAGCGTCCTGCTGGGCGTCCGCTTGGGTGGGCGGTGCGAAGGAATTCAGGGCTTTGGTCAGGGAGACGATGCCCATGTTGCTGCCCTGGATCATCATCTCCGCCAGGTGGCTGGTCTCCCGGTTGCATAGGGTGTTCCCCTGGAGGGACAGCCACAGCATGGTGTACTCCCCATTGGTCACCTCTTTGGGACAGCGCCCCATGGCCTTCATCTGGTTCTCCGCGTTGGAGGCAGTGGTCTGATACTGGCGGAATTGGGTCTGCAGGTCGGAGCGGAAGCGGGCGTTGTCCACCTTGGGCAGCAGGAGCCGAATGGCGATGTCCCCCATCTTGGCCCCGTGGTAGACCTCCTGTAACAGCTGGTACTGATTGTTGAAATCCATGCAAAGCGTCCTTTCCCTGTGGAGATTTCCACAGATTTGTGAGAAAACAAGGATAGCATGTCCAGTGGATTGAAAAAAATGCGGAAATAGAGTAAAATGCTCTCAACTGTACGCAAGAGAGGATGAACACAACATGGATCAATACTGGCTGGAAGTGGCCATTGACACCACACCAGACTGCCTGGATGACGTAGCGGCTTATTTGACCGGCTGCGGCATCGTGGGGCTGTCCCTGGAAAATGAAGCGGACCTGAACGAGTTCATGGCGGAGAACAAAGCCTATTGGGACGAGGTGGACGACGACCTGAAAGCCGCATGGAAGGGCGTCTCCCGGGTGAAATTTTACGTGACCGAGGACGAGGACGGCAAAGCCCGCCTGGCAGAGGTGGAGGGCGGCTTGGAAGCCTTCCGTCAGCGGGTGGGCAAGGACGCCGGCACTCTGGCTGTCTCCACCACCTCCCTGCGGGAAGAGGACTGGTCGGAGAACTGGAAGCAGTATTATCAGCCCTTCCCCGTGGGCGAAAAGCTCTACGTAGTCCCCGAATGGATGCGGGGGGAACCTGTCCCGGAAGGACGTCAGCCGGTGTACCTGAACCCCGGTCTCATCTTCGGCACCGGCAGCCACGGCACCACCCGCCTCTGTCTGGAAGGGGTGGAGCGCTACGTGAAGCCCGGCGACCGGATGCTAGACTTGGGCACCGGCAGCGGCATCCTGGCCATCGCCGCTGTGCTCTTGGGCGCAAAGGAAGCGATTGGTTGCGACATCGACCCCAAAGCCTCCCGTGTGGCGGCGGAGAACGCCTCCTATAACGGCATCGGCACCGACCGGTTCCGCTGTTATACCGGCGACATCAACCAGGACCCGGAGCTGAAAGCCAACCTGGCGGGGAAATACGACCTGGTGGTGGCCAACATCATCGCCGACGTCATCATCCCCCTGACCGCTGTGGCAGGGGAGTACCTGAAGCCGGACGGCCTGTTCCTCACCTCCGGCATCATCGAGCACCGGGCGGAGGACGTGAAGAACGCCCTGGAAGCCCACGGATTTGTCATCTTGGAGACCCGGAGCAGAGATGGCTGGGTCAGCTACACGGCAAAACACAACGGGTAAATCAAAAACGGCACACAAGGCACTCTCCGGAAGGAAAGTGCCTTGTGTCGTGATGGGATGAGAATGTATGACGACGATACAAAAGAATGGATATGCCTTTCTGGTTGACCGGGAGAAAACGGAACAGTATTACCGCACCCACACCCTCTGTGACTGCGTGTATTGCCGCAATTACTATGCCCAGGTAAAAACGCAATTTCCACAGTTAGACGCTTTTTTGAGCGAGTTTGGGGTGGATATTGCACGGCCGGACGAGATCATGAGTGTGGAGCTGGAAGGGCGCGTGGAGTATCTCAATGTGGATTATACGGTCTGCGGAAGGGTTCAGACGATGGGCGAAGGGGAGCTAGAACTGTATGATGGACGACTGCTGCACGTGGCGGTCACCGAAGGGTTCGCGTCTCCCAATGAACAGACCGGGGACTACTTTACCATTTCCGTGACGGAACTAGCGTTGGCAAAACAAAAATAGGAGACACTTCCTTGCGAAGTGTCTCCTATGGGTTTCGTTATAGGAAGATACTGGCGCCGCTGAACGCCAAGCCACCCACCAACAAAATCCACACCCAAGGGGAGGTGAAGCAGGCGTGTGCTTTCTCCGCTCTGGAGAAGGGCAGCGGACCCGGCTCGAAAGTGTAGTGCCTCCGGCGCACGAAGAAGAGCACCACCGAGAAGCAGATGGAGAACAGGATGACGCAGGCCAGCAAGTAATCCAGCAAGTCGGATTCCACCAGGGTGGTCAGCACGCTGATGCCGTTGATGAGCATGTGGATGCCGATGGTGTAGCGCAAGCGATTGGTCAGCAGCACGATGGCGGAAAAGACCGCGCCCAGCACGAAGGCGTATAGGGTCTGGTTCAGATTCCCGTGGAACAGCCCAAAAGCCGCCCCGCCGATGAGGATGGCAGCACCGTCACCGAAGATGCGCACCCGATCCAGCAGCAGCCGACGGAAAATAAATTCCTCCGCCACAGGGGCGACCACCGCAAAAGCCAGGATGGCAACCACCGGCGGCAGGGAGGACTCCACGGCAGAGACCGCGTTGCCAGAGGGCTGCCCCACCAGACCTTCCAACAGGTGGATGAGCGCCAAGGTCACGTAAGAGAACAGGTAGCCGGAGCCCAGGGAGAAGACCACAGCCAGGAAGGTCTCCTGTCCGGACAAGGTGGTCGGTGGTACGGATGGCACCCGTGGAATGTTACGCAAGAGGAGCGGGATGAGGATGATACTGGGGACATATACACAGAGGTCGTTGAGGAACATCAGGATGGTGTAATTGGCCCAGCCTGCGAAGGACATCCAGACCTGCACGGACAGATAGGACAGGGCTTGGGAGACCACGAAGGTGACCAGCAAGGTCAGAGCGACCCGGCCGAACCACCGGCGCAGCTGACGGGGGGAGATGGTTTGTTCCATAAAATCGCCTCTTTTTTGGAAGTATGGGGGCAGAAATGCTGATGTTTGGAAGGAAAAAGCCGCTTTTTGCTCTGCCGCCTAGGTAATGTTAGTATATCAGGGTTGTGCGAAATTGACAATCCGTGCTACAATAGAAAATTGGTGGAGAGTGGCTCTCCGCCGAGCACCTTTGATTTGGAAGGAGACCCTTCGTTATGAAGACCAAGGCAGATGTTGCCATCATTGGCTGCGGCGAGGCCGGGATCTTTGCCGGCTACGAACTGAAAAAGCTGCATCCGGAATTGAATATAGTCGTTGTGGAGCAGGGGAAAGATATCTATTCCCGTAAATGTCCCATTGTGGCAGGCAAGGTGAAATCCTGCGTTCACTGCAAGACCTGCGATACCATGTGCGGCTTCGGCGGCGCTGGCGCATTCTCGGACGGCAAGTTCAACTTCACCACCCAGTTTGGCGGCTGGCTCACCGATTATATGGAGCCGGCAGAAGTCATGAATCTGATCGAGTACGTGGACAGCATCAACGTGGCTCATGGCGCCACCATCGAGCGTTACTCCACCTCTACCCCCGAAGCCCGGACGCTGGAGATCGAGGCTCTGAAATACGACCTGCACCTGCTCCAGGCTCAGTGCAAGCACTTGGGCACCGAGCGGAACCTGCAGATCTTGACCAACATTTATGAAAGCCAGCGGGACAAGGTGGATTATCGGTTCAACGTCTCTGTGGAAAAGATCGAGAAGCTGGACGACGGTTACCGGCTCATCACCGACCAGGGCGATGTGGACTGCACCTACCTGGTGGCTGCCCCCGGCCGTTCCGGCGCAGAGTGGTTCGCCACCCAGTGCAAGGAGCTGGGCATCAAGCTCATCAACAACCAGGTGGACATCGGCGTCCGTGTGGAGTTGCCCGCCAAGGTGTTCGAGCACATCACCAACGTGGTCTATGAGTCCAAGCTCATCTACCGCACCAAGCAGTACGGCGACCAGGTGCGTACCTTCTGCATGAACCCCTACGGTCACGTGGTGGCGGAGAGCGTGGAAGGCATCAACACTGTCAACGGCCACAGCTATTCTGACCCGTCCCTGCGCAGCGAGAACACCAACTTTGCCCTGCTGGTGTCCAACCGGTTCACGGAGCCGTTTAATGAGCCGTATCGCTACGGCAAGCACATCGCCTCCCTGAGCAATATGCTGGCCGGCGGCGTCCTGGTGCAGCGGTTCGGCGACCTGGTCAAGGGCGTCCGCTCCAACGAGCACCGGATGGCCAAGTCCTTCACCCGTCCCACCCTGACCGCCGCCGTCCCCGGCGACCTGTCCCTGGCCCTGCCCAAACGGCAGCTGGACGACATCATCGAGATGATCTACGCCCTGGACAAGCTGGCACCCGGCACGGCCAACTACGACACCCTGCTCTATGGCGCGGAGGTCAAGTTCTATTCCTCCCGCATCCAGCTCTCCGGCGAACTGGAGACCCCCCTGCGCAACTTCTTCGCCATCGGCGACGGCGCAGGCACCACCCGTGGTCTGGCTCAGGCCGGTGCCTCTGGCATCAAGGTGGCGCGGGTCATTGCGGAGCGTCTGGATCAGGCGTAACCCATACAACCACAGGACAAGACCTGCATCAAACGCAGGTCTTGTTTCCCAATCGGAAGAAAAGAGAGAGAACCATTATGATTATGCTGGGAACCCTCATCAATACCGGTGCCATCATCGCCGGCGGCGTGGTCGGCTCCTTCTTTCAAAGAGGGTTAAAGGAACGGTTCCAGGAGACCCTCATGAGCGCCATGGGGCTGAGCGTCATCCTGCTGAGCCTGGGCGGCGTGTGCAGTGAGATGCTCACGATCCAAAACGGTCAGCTGGAGACCCAGGGGGTCATGATGATGATCGTGTCCTTGGCCTTGGGTGCCCTGGTGGGCGAGGCCATCAACCTGGAGCACCACACCCAGACCTTCGGGGCGTTTTTGCGGGAGAAGAGCGGCAACAGCGGCGACAACAAATTCGTGGACGCTTTTGTCACCGCCTCCCTCACCGTCTGCATCGGTGCCATGGCCATCGTTGGAGCTATCCAGGACGGCCTGACCGGAGACGTTTCCGTACTGGTCACCAAGGCCATCTTGGACTGTATCATCATCTTCGTCATGACCGCCTCCATGGGCAAAGGCTGTATCTTCTCCGCCATCCCGGTCTTTCTGCTCCAAGGCAGCGTGACCCTGCTGGCTGCCGCCATCGCGCCTTTCATCACCCAGGCGGCACTGGATAACATCTCCCTGGTGGGAGACGGGCTCATCCTCTGCGTGGGCATCAACACCATGTTCCACCAGAAGATCAAAGTGGCGAATCTGCTGCCTGCTTCGCCGCTGTCTGGGCGTACCTGCCCTTTTAAAATGATACAGAGACACCTCCTGGTTTTGCATAAAAAATCGGGAGGTGTTTTTTCTTGCAGACGGTGCAAAGATGCAGCGGGGCAGGTGGGACACTTGCGAAAAATGAGGGGTGTAAACATAATGAAGGCAGGGGAAGAGGGGAAATTTGGCGGGGTGAAAACGCGGAAAATCGGATGGAATGCCCCCTTCTTTCACACTTATGCACAGTTTGCACAAGGTTATGCACAGCAATCCACAGGGTTCTCCACAGGGGGACATGACATAATTCACAAAACCAGCCGTCAGAACCCATTGGAATCCGGCGTGGGGAAGGATTGTCAAATGGGAGCGGGGACGGTATAATAATCTTTACTGCTTTAATAAGAGAAACCTAACAGATCACAATAGAAAGAATTGAGGGAAAACAGATGAATTATGCAGAAGAATCCTTGAAATTACATAAAAAGTGGCACGGAAAGTTGGAAACCGTGCCTAAGATGGAGATCCACGACAAGGAAGCACTCTCCCTGGCCTACACCCCCGGTGTTGCTCAGCCTTGCTTGGAGATCCAGGCCGACCCGGCCAAGAGCTACACCCTCACCGGACGCGGCAACACCGTGGCTGTGGTCACCGACGGCACCGCTGTGCTGGGACTGGGCGACATCGGCCCGGTGGCTGGGATGCCGGTCATGGAAGGGAAGTGTGTCCTGTTCAAAGCCTTCGGCGGCGTGGATGCTATCCCCCTGTGCATCGACAGCAAGGATGTGGATGAGATCGTCAACACTGTGGCCCTGCTCCAGGGCAGTTTCGGTGGCGTCAACCTGGAGGACATCGCCGCGCCTCGCTGCTTTGAGATTGAGCGGAAGCTGAAGGAGCGCTGCTCCATCCCCATCTTCCACGACGACCAGCACGGCACTGCTGTGGTGGTCTTGGCCGCCCTGACCAACGCCCTGAAGGTGGTGGGCAAGGACATTCACGACGTGCGGGTGGTCACCTGTGGCGCTGGCGCTGCCGGCACTGCCATCATCCGCCTGCTCATCGCCCGCGGCCTCACCGACGTCATCATGTGCGACCGGAAGGGCGCTATCTACGAAGGCCGTCCCGACCTGAACTCGGCCAAGCAGGAGATTGCAGCTATCACCAACCGGGAGAAGCGTTCCGGCACCTTGGCAGAAATGCTGGTGGGTGCTGACGTGTTCATCGGGGTCTCCGCGCCCGGTATGGTCACGCCGGAAATGGTCCAGACCATGGCCAAGGACGCCATCCTGTTCCCCATGGCCAACCCCACCCCGGAGATCATGCCCGACCTGGCCAAAGAGGCAGGTGCTGCCGTAGTAGGCACCGGCCGCAGTGACTTCCCCAACCAGATCAACAACGTCCTGGCCTTCCCCGGCATCTTCCGCGGCACTTTTGACGTGCGTGCATCCGACATCAATGACGCCATGAAGATCGCCGCCGCTCAGGCTCTGGCCAACCTGGTGCCGGAGGACAAGCTCAGCGCGGACTATATCCTGCCCTACGCCTTTGACGATGCCGTGTGTCCTGCTGTGGCTCATGCCGTGGCAGAGGCGGCTAAGGCCAGCGGCGTGGCTCGGATCTGAGTTTTTAATCCCCCTTTAAGAAAAGAACAAAGACCTGCAAAGGTTTCCGGTGTATACTGTAGGTAATCTGAACGGAAAGGGCGGTGACCCCTGTGAGCCAAATGGAACAACAGATGGAACGCTTGTGTGCCCACACCGGCGTTTCTCCTGAACAGGCGCGTGCCGCACTGGAAGCCTGCGACGGAGATCTGCTGGATGCGCTGATGTGGCTGGAGCAGCAGGGCATCATCGCTGCCGCTGGCGTCTGCACTTATTCCACCAAGGACGGCGTGACCGTGGAACCGCCAAACCAAGGGACGCCGGAACTGGAGCAGCCACCGGAAAAGCAGAACTGGCTGTTCATGGTGTGGAATTGGCTGGTGGACAACCGGCTGGAAGCCTACCAGAAGGATTCCGACGACCGAAGCATGGAGTGTCCCATGGCGGCGCTGCTGGCTATGCTGGCGTTGGCCTGGTGGGTGGTGGCGCTGCTGCTGGTGGTGGGCTTTTTCCTGGGCTGGCGCTATCGCCTGGTCGGCCCCAACTTGGGGCGGAACCAGATGGTACAGGATGTGATGGAAAAGCTGGACGACGGGGCAGAGACCGTGGTAGACCAGGTGCGGCGGAATATCCGTCATAAAAATCCGAAGAACGGGGCGTGAGACCGATGGCAAACCGCATTTTAATTGTAGAGGATGAGGAAAAGCTGGCTCGCATGGTGGAGCTGGAGCTGACCTATGAGGGCTACCAGGTGGAGAAGGCACTGGATGGCCGCACTGGCCTGGAACGTGCCCTCTCCGGGGAACACGACCTGATCCTGCTGGACATCTTGCTCCCCGGTCTCAACGGCCTGGAAGTCCTGCGCCGCTACCGGAAAGACGGCGGGAGCGCTCCCGTCATCCTGCTCACCGCACGGGATACCGTGGTAGATAAGGTGGCCGGACTGGACTCCGGTGCCGACGACTACGTGACCAAGCCCTTCGCCATAGAGGAACTGCTGGCTCGTATCCGTGCCGCCCTCCGCACTGCCGGCGGCCGCCAGGAGAGCCAGTCTCACCAACTCACCGCAGGCTCTGTGACCTTGGACCCGGACAGCCGGAAAGTCACCGTAAACGGCACTCCGGTGGAGCTGACCCGACGGGAGTTCGACCTGTTGGCCTGTCTGCTGGAGCACAAGGGCAAGGTGCTCTCCCGCAGCGCCATTCTGAACACGGTCTGGGGCTATGACTACGTGGGCGAGACCAATACGGTGGACGTGTACATCCGTTTCCTCCGCTCCAAGCTGGACGAGGTGTTCGGCATCCACTTGATCGAGACCGTGCGCGGGGTGGGCTACGTGATTCGGGGGGATTGAGATGGATCTGTATCAGAACCTCTTCCACACCCCGGAGCTGCCCTATGCGGCGCGGAAGCTCATCAATCAGCTGTTCTTCCGCAGCCTGGCCGGATACCTGGTGCTGGATGCGGTGGTGTTCCTGCTCTTCTCCGGCAGGGGAAGAGCTTGGTGGCTGCTGTTGGCGGCGGAGGTGGTGGCGCTGCTGCTGGGGATGCAGAAGAACACCCAGATCGTTCAGCAGATGTTCGCCCCCATCCGCGCACTGGAGGAGACGGCGGACGCCTTGAACGGCGAGCGGGTGGACACGGAAACCCTCCGGCGGCTGGCGAAGCGGCTGGACGGCATCAACGTGACCAGCCTGAAAACCAGCCGCATCCAAATCCCCGGCGGACAGGAGGAGCTGCGCGCCCTGGCCAGCGCCATCAACGCCATGCTGGAGCGCATCGACCGAGAGTATCAAGTGCAGGCGCGGTTTGTCTCCGACGCCTCCCACGAGCTGCGCACCCCTATCGCTGTCGTCCAGGGCTACGCAAATATGCTGGACCGGTGGGGTAAGGACGACCCAGAGGTGCGCCAGGAGGCCATCAGCGCCATCCGAGCGGAGGCGGACTCTATGGCCACTTTGGTGGAACAGCTGCTTTTCCTAGCCCGTGGGGACAACAACACCCAGGCGGTGCAGTTCAAAGTGTTCGACCTGTCCGCTGTGGTGGACGAGGTGTACCGGGAGACCGAGCTGTTGGAGACTGGCCGCCAGGTGGGCAGTG
>ERZ808246.1855-NODE-1855-length-14270-cov-8.975237_pt1 | contig 14270 bp, 6 predicted proteins | sample MGYA00521083_ERZ808246 | MGnify/ENA primary metagenome ERZ808246 (study PRJEB31516, sample SAMN03275577) | gut metagenome | biome: mammalia-associated habitat; material: feces | host: Papio cynocephalus | place: Kenya | collected 2012-07-07 ...
GGAGAAGTCACCGTGACTTTCGCGACCATCGTCGTGTCCTTTCGTTCGTTTTGCTCCCTACCGCGAAAACCCACTTCATAGTGCGAAAAATCGCGGCGTTATCCAGCATTGTATGAGTCCCAACACGCTTTTTACAAGAAACTACAGATGAGAAAATTTTCCTTATTTTTTCCTGTTCCTGTTCCCGTCATTGCATCCTCCCCATGCTCCACTCACCTGACGGCCTCTCCTCGCGACGCATTGGCCGATTCAACGCCACTCATCGCGCCTGTAGACCATTCCCACGGCCGACCGATCACAGTTGCCGTAAGGCTTGCCCTAGCCAGGCCTACAGTTCGCATCCGACGGAACGGATCTTGACGATAGTGGCCACTGTGGCTGTACGGCAAACTCGAATAATGCGCATACCGTTCTCCGCGCAGGGCCGTGCCTAAGCCCCCGGGCTCCATTTTTGCCGCTGCAGGCGGCCTTTGCGCCGACAGGCGCTTTCATGGTTCGGCGCATGTACTTCCACTCCCCCGCACCCATGCAGGGGAGTTTTATTGTGCCCGTCCACTGCCGCCGCATCTCAGCAGATGCAATGCCAGCCGACCATACCGCACAGCGATACCGATGACTACAGGCTAAGGCTGTTCGCATCCATGAGGAAGTCATACACGCTCATGGTCAATATGCCTTCCTCATCGCGGGTCGGCTTGACCACATCGCGCACTAGCACGATTTTGGCAAAGCTGTCATCAATACCGCGCAGCGAAGCCTTCTCCTGCGCCACTTTCTGCTCATCCGGCAATTGAAGCGCCGACTGAATGTAGTAGCGTCGTGAACCAAGGTTTGCCACAAAGTCAACTTCAAGATTCCGCCGGACATCCTTGCCGTTTTCGGCATAGCGACGTTCCACCACACCTACATCGACGGAATAGCCTCGCATGCGCAATTCGTTGTAGATAATATTCTCCATGATATGAGTCTGCTCAACCTGTCGGAAGCCAAGACGAGCATTTCTCAACCCGATATCTTCGAAATAATATTTTTTAGGACTTCCGATATATTTCCGCCCTTTAACGTCATATCGTTTTGCCTCTTCAATCACAAACGCTTCTTCAAGACAAGCGATATATGAGGAAATAGTGTTCACGCTGATTGTCGAATGCATCTTGCTCTTAAACGTAGCGGCTATTTTCGTTGGATTCGTCAGCGCTCCGATAGAGGAAGCCAACACATCGACAAGGTCGTCGAGTTCCTGACCGCGCCGAATACCATTGCGCGCAACAATATCCTTGAGATAGGTTTCCGCAACCAGATTCTCAAGGTAACGTGTCTTCTGTTCGTCCGTCTGCATGGATAGCACCAGAGGCATACCACCAAATACCACATAATCCGCCCAGCCATGCAGCAGATCGCCATCGTATGCCTGCATGAATTCCGCGAATGACAGCGGCCGGATTCTCACCTCATCGCCCCGGCCGCGAAACTCGGTCATCACATCTGTGGAGAGCATCTTCGAATTGCTGCCCGTCACATACACATCCACATTGCGCATGCGCAACAGACCATTAAGCACACCGTACAGCCGTGGCGGGGTTTCTCCTTTCAGCTCGACGCCTGAAATCGCATACTGCACCTCATCCAACAACACATAGTATTGGCGCTCGTCCACAATGCGCGAACGCAAGTATTCTGCCATTTTCAGGGGATCTCGATATTGGGCGTTGAATTCGTCATCCAGAGCCAATTCGATGATATGCGCATCATCCACACCTTGATCATGCAAATAGCTGGTAAAGAGGTCGAACAACAGAAAGGTCTTTCCGCAACGCCTGGCCCCCGTAATCACTTTGATCATGCCGTTGTGCATGCGCAGCTTCAAATCATTGAGGTACTTTTCACGCCGTATCAGCATTTTCCACCTTTCGACAGTCCTATTGAATTATTTTGCCGTAAACGGCAAAATAATTCAATAGGAACAGATGCCAGCGTATTCTCGTCGCCAATCTGCTCATTGAAAAAGAGCCGATACGGCAACGCACGCCGACCGCGCTTACACCAGTCGCGTGCCGCGCCTGCGCGAGGAATCGCCGTACTTGCGGTATGCCATGTACGAGACCACGGCCAGACCGGCGATCAGCACGCCGGCGATCAGCACGCCGCGCATCGTCTCGCCACCGGTAAAGGGCAGGTCGTTCGACTTCGCCGTATTGACGAACGCCGCGCCGTCGAAGGTCTTGTACCCCGGCGTGCTGGCTCGCACTGCCAGCGTGCCCTTCTCCTGATTCTCGGTCACTACGAAGCGGATATACCGCGTGCGCGCATCGTACTCGATGTCGGGGTCGTTGCCGGCCACCTCGTTGACCTGGTATACGTATGTGCCGATCTTCGAGAAGGTGAACGAGCCGAAGGCGACCGCCCCGTAGGTGCCGTCGACCAGCGAACTGCCGCCGCTCACGGAAACCGTAGACCCGTTGGACGGTTCAGGCAACGTATTCAGCACGGCGCTCTCCGTGCTGCACCCGATGGCGCCGCCATCCACGGTGAAGTTCAGCGTGTTCGCCGTGGTTTCCGTACTGTAGTTGCATTTTTTCGCCGTGAACCTGAACGCCGTGCCGGCGCCCCAGCTTCGCCCGGCCAGCTGCTTGTACAGCGGCGAGGAGCTTTCGACGATCACGGCAGACAGGGTTTCGTAGGTGTTGGCATAGGAGAATGTGTTGTCCGGCAATACATCGTTCTTCGCTACGCCGTTGACCACGCCGGCCATGGCGGTCGGGCTGCCGCTGCTGTACTCACGGAAAGCCGTATCGGCACCGTCCTTCTTCATCGCCTTCGTCACGGTGTACATGGTGCCGTCGCCGTTATCGAACACACGAACCTCGGCCATGTATTGCGTCTGTTTGCACCAGACGCCGTCGATGCGTACGTCGCCCTTGCTCTTGCCGCTGGCGATGGGATTGCCGTCAACCTGGTCGGGCGTCGTGTTCGTCTCGCCGTCGATGGTGTGCTGCGGCAGTTCCTTGATCACGAACCGGTAGGTCTTGCCGGCATCGGATTCGTTGAACACCAGGCCATGTTCGGTGCCGTCATCGCCAATGCTTCCGGCAAGCTTGCCGCTCATCACAGCGGTCGCCTTGCCCTGGTTGCTATCGCCACGCGACTCCGTGGCGTCGGTGGTGGCGGTGTTGCCGAATTCGCGGTCGCCCGCCAGGCTGCCGCCTGAGATGCGCTGCTGCGAGCCCTCGTCATAGCCTTCAATGGTGAAGGTGAATTCGCCGTCGCGCAGGTTGCGTGTGGTGCCGGCGTTCTTGTTCATCAGCATCTTCTGCACGGGGAACCCGGTGTAGGCCAACCGCGCATGGTAGGCATTGGTGAAGGCCGCGGCATCGGCGGTTTCCCGGTCCGCGGCGCTTGCGGCTTCCGCATTGTCGTACTGCGTGACGACGCTCAGCGTGCCGCAATGCTTGCCGTTGGCGTCCAGATCGCTGACGGTGAAGGTGACGGTGGCGGTGTGCGTATCGTAGTCGATGTACTTCAGGTTGCCAGCAGTCTCCGTAATGGCGAAGGTGTAGGTTCCGGCACGCTTGAACTGCAAGGTGCTGAAGGGCCTGGTGATCGACGTACCAGCCGCAGCGGTTCCAGTGCCGCTGGACGTGACGGTGACCTGCAGGGTCTTGCCGCCGCTCAGGCAACCGGCACTGGTACCGTTGCAATCCACATCGCCGGCGCTGATCGCCGATTCGGTCGCCTCATCGGCGGCCTTCAGCGTGAAGTCGAACGAATACTTGGCATCCCACGCATGCCCGGTCAGGGTTTTCTTCACCTTCGGCGTGGCAGTTACAGGCGTGGCCGTATAGGAGTTCGTAAAGTCCACCGGCGTGCTGGCGCTTTCCGCTGTGTCAACCCTAGTGAGCGTCGCCGTGGCGAGACCCGATACCGCAGTGCAGTCGGCCTTGTAATACGTGGTTTGCGCGTCCACTACAGTCTTGTTGTCTTCGGTTCTCGTTGTGACCGTAACCGCCGCAACATACACGGTGGAATCGTACTTCACCGGGTCGGCCGCATCGGATTCCTGACTGGAACTGCCGGTGGCCGTGTGCTTGTTCTCGCTGATCGCATAGAAGTACGTTCTGTTCGCCGTGTTCGTCGCGAATGCGATGGTCGGGAACGTGCCGGTGTGATCCGCGTCGAACGAAGCGTCGGCGGAGGCAAGCGGCGAATCGCTTTGCATGGGCATCGGCGCACATGTCGTTTCCGAGCCGCTGCACTGCTTCGCGTCGCTTGAAGCGAGCACGTTGGCCATGCTGACGGTATCGCCAAAAGTAATGGAAGCGGTCGCCGCATTCGCCACCGGCTGTAGTTTGGCGCTGAACATGCCCGCCTGGTAGGCGTAGCCGTTCTCCGTATAGGTCTTATGCGCTTTGAAGCTCACATAGCGCGGGTCGGTGCTGTAGGTGTTCACGAATTCCGCCGGATGACCCGTCGTATCCGCGGCCGTGCCGCTCACCGCGAATCCGGCATCGCTGCGCACCTGTTTGATGGTGGTGCCGGTCATCGCAAGCTTGTCGCCTTCCACGGCCACGGTGACCGCGACCTCGTACACCGCGTTGGAGTAGCTGAAGTACTGCCGGTACAGATCGCCGTCCGCCGTGTTCGGCGTGTATTCGGAGACACGGTACGTGTAGGTTCCCGGCTTGCTGTATGTGATATCGCCGAAGGCCATGTCACGGCTGGCGTCCTTGCCGCTCACCGCCTGCCCGGTGGTGGCGTCCAGCACTTTGTCCATCACGGTGTTGCCGGATGAGGAATCCACATGCACCGAACATTTGGCAGCAGCAACGCCATCTGCGCAACTCGGCAGCGGCGCCCCGTTCTCGGCCTCCAAGCGGAATCGGAAAGCGAACGAGCTGTCCCACGTGGTTCCTTTCAGAGTTTTGCGCACGGTGGCGAAGGCGTTTGCCGGCAGATCCACGCTCATGCCGCCGTACTGATTGGAGAACACGGCCTTGTTCGTGCCGTCCGCTCGCGTGATGCTACCGGTGGCTCCGGTCGCACCGATCTGCTTGAAGCCTTCCGGCATGGGTGCCGTGGTGTCGTCGGTAGGCTCGCTGACCTCATACTGCACGCCGTCCGTGATGTTGGTGATGTGCAGCGTCTCGCGGTTACGCAACGTGATGGTGGAGGTTTGGGCGCAGCGTTGCTCGTCCGTGGCGGCGGCTTCGCCGCCAACCTCCGCCGTGCACTGTTTGAGTTCGCCGCTCATGCTGTCAGTGCCATTATGCGTGACGTTCTCCAGCTTCATCACCACAGCCGTGCCCGTATCGCGCTTCGTGCCGCCGTTCGTGATGGAACCGTGGTAGTAGAAGGTTGTGCCGTCCTGCTGCAACGCGCTTTCGCTGCTTGCCTTCAGTACAACCTTGAAGGGGAATCGCTGGTCGTCCAATGCGGAAACGGTTTTGCCGCTGCCGTCCGTCTTGGTGGGCCCGGTGTAGCCTTCGGCCACGCTCGCCTTCTTGGTGATGGTAAGACTGTCTTTGCGCTGGTCCGTCACGCGCACAATGGTCGCGCCGGTGAACAGGTGCGCCAGGTCGCCGTCCTGCAGCTGGAATTTGACGCCCTTGCCGTTGCGCAGCTCCTGTGGAATGTCCTCATCATCCGTCTGCGTGATGCCGACCGTGGTCCACCCGGTGGTGTTGGCGAATCCGTTATCGGTCATGTTGCTTTCGTCGGTCAGCCAATAGCCGGAAACGTCATGCGTGCCGTCCAGGGACTTCTTGGTTTTCCAGCTGACCTTGACCGATTTGCCGGAATCCGCCCACTGCTCGTTCGTCACGCAGGCTTCGGTGCTGCATCGTTTCTGCGCGATGGTCAGGTCGGACAGCGTGCGGTTGATGTCCCTGTTCGAAGCGAACTGGTACATCGACTGGTTCATCGTGCCGATATGCGTGACGGTGGATATGCCGTCGTCTTCGGTGCCGGCGTCGGCATAGATGCCTTTGTCGTTGATGAGCACTTTGGCAAGCGTGTTGTTGATCGTATAGCCGGATGGCGCCTCGATCTCCTTGATGTAATAGGTGCCGTTGCCGAAGGTCACACCGCTGGCTTTCATGCCGAACATGCATGAGCCGTCCATGGGGTACGGGTAGTCGGTGTCCTTCGTCACGCAGGTCTGGATGGGTTCGGCGTCGGATGTGAGCGTCACGGTGCCGTCCGCGGCCTTGTCCGTCTGGTTTTCCGCGTAGATGCCGAAGGTCGCGCCCTCCACCGGGTTGCCGTCCTCGTCGACTTTCTGCACGATCGGCGCGTTGCGCACGTCGGTGAGGGTGAGCTGCACGCCATGCTGGCGAATGAACTGGTCGCCGTATTTGCTGCCGTCCGAAGAAGCCAGACGAACCGTATTGTCTTTATTGATGTCCGCAACGTTATCCGCCGTCGTGTAGTACACGGCCACGCTATAGAGCGCGTTGTACCGGTCCTCCGGCTTCATCATGTAGTAGTACGTGAAGATGTCGCCGGGCAGGTTGTCTGCCGTGACGGAGTACTTGCCTTCCGAGTTCTTCGTCAGGAAATGCATGAAGTTCGTGGTGCCTGCGGCATCCGATTGGGCGATCTCCTCCAGCTGGTCCATGGTGCCGACCGGATCTTTGGAAAGCTGCCAGCCGCTTAGCGCGCTGCCCGTCACCGCATACCATTGGTCGGTGTCCAGCGAGCTTTCGCTGGTCTTGTCGCGTTGCAGGATGACCGCGAAGGCATGCCCGCCCTGGTCAAGATCGATGGGCGTATCATCCTTATATTTGGCCGCCTTGTAGACCTTGGTGCCTTTCTCCACCGTCAAGGTCTCTCTCGGCACCGACCATGCGCCGCTGTCCCATTTGCCTTTCTTCTCGTTGCACAGCAGCAGGCCGTTGCCGGTGGCACCTTCCTCGTATCTCAGGCGCACCTCCGGCGAGACACGGTAGCCGGCGGGGGCGCTCACCTCTTTGAGCACGTAATGCGTGATGCCGTCGCCGTCGCGGGCGAGCGAGGAGAAGTTCAACGGGCTGTCCGTGTCGAGGTCCCTGAACACGTATGAGCCGTTATCGTCGGTCACGCCTTCGCTCAGCAGGTCGCTGTCGGTGTAGCTGTAGTCGCTGTTGGCCGCATACAGCCGGAATTTGGCTCCGGCCACACGGTTGCCCTGCTGGTCCACCTTCACCAAGTTGTTGTCGGGCACGGTGGCGAGGTTGAATTTGAGTTTCAGATTCGAATTGTTGCCGCCACGCTCCAGGTAGAAGAAGTCGAGCGTGTGCGAGCTGCCGTCGGCGAAGGTGTCGCCGTTGAACTTGATGCTCTTGTAGTTTTCCGAATCCTCGCCGTAGGCGTCCGCGAACGCCTGGCGGATGGTGGTGGTGGTCGATTCGAATTTGTTGGCTTTCTGCTGAATCCAGGAATCGTAGTTGGCGCCGTTCGCCACCGTGACCTTGCCGGATTGGAAGTCGATGCTCAGCTTCAGCCGGTCGTGTATGCCGCTCACATCGCCTACGAGCACACCGTCGATGAACACCCACACGTCGTCGTCGCCGGAGAAGTCGAAGGTCATCGGCTCACCGGTCACCGTGCCGCCCTCAGGCTGGATGAAATACGCCTGCGAATGCAGTCCGAAGTAATGGTTGAGGCTTTTGCCGCCCGTAAGCGTGCCGTTGGATTTCACATTCGAGCTGATGCCGCCGCTGGTGGCGTTGACCTTGAACACCTGGCTGGCGGTGTTGAAGGGGAAGAACTGGCCGCTCTGCTTGTCGTAGCCGCCATTGGGCGTATCCACGGCCGGGGTGTCGTACAGCTTGATCCTGTTCTGGCCGCTTGAGGTGTCGAGCGAGGCGAAGTTCTTCTGGCTGTCGTACGTGTAGTAGCCATCTTCGAGCTGGAACAGGCCTGTAACGTCCTTGTACGCCTTCTTGTATTCGGAGGCTTCGGTGTTGCGCGGGTCGAACAGGTAGGCCAGGGATTCGGTGCCTGTGGTGGCCTTGTTCGGCTCAGGTTTGTTGGCTTTGGCGAGCGTGGGGTACCCGTCGGTCAGCGTACGGTTGACGATTCCCAGTGGTTGGGTCCAATCCGTGTAGTCCTTCGGCCAGTACTTTTTCCACTCGTCGCTCCACGGGCCGCCATAGTAGGAATAGTACTTTGTTCGCTTATCCTGCGCCGTTTGCTGCTTGGCATAGACCGGGTTGCCGGTCCACACATTGATATAGCTGCCGTCGGTATCACCGATGCCTGTGGTGGTGAACTTGAGCTCGTGGCCTTTGTTGATGCCCAGGTTTTTCTGGTTACCCACATCGGTATTGTCGTTGGCGTCTTGCGATGTTATCCAATAATCGAACAAATCCGTGGACACGGAGGACGGGTTGACATCGTTTGCAACCACGTGGCTCTCATAGGGATCGGTGGCGCGATCGTCCGCAACGGCGGATCCCGGTACCACTACAGAGCAGGCCATCGTGGCCGTTGCAGCGACTACCGCCGCAACACGCCAGCCGAAATGCCTGGTACCGTGTGTCTTTCGCGCATGATGATAATTCCGAACCGACAGTCGGGGGAACATGCTGACCCTTTCATACGTATGACGTACTACCAGATGAACAATGCGCGGCGGCCCGCGCAATCCCTTACGGTTCGCGGGCCGCCAAATCGACGGTCAGAAGAATACCACGCGAATATGAGACCCCCTTCGCATGGCATCGTTTTCATCACAAAACACCGGTATTCGGCGCCTTACAGCACGGTGCCGATACCCCCGAAAACCACGTTCAGCGCTTGCGCTTACGCCCCTTGATCAGAATGTCGAGCACGATCCAGCAGCCCAGCACGAACGCCACGATGTAGCCCATGAATCCGACGATCGGAATGCCGAACACCACCGGCTTGATGCCCGCGTAGTACACGATGGACGAGCCGATGAACAGGCCCACCACGATCAACGCCATGGTCAGCCTGTTCACCATGTCCGACAACTGCTGGAACGGCTCCTCCGATCCGACCAGCTCCATATTGACCCGCAGTTTGCCGCGGGTGAGCATCCGCGTGGCGTGCTTGAGCTCGCTCATCACCGACAACGCGCTGTGCAACGCCTGCCGCCCCTCAATGGCCAGCGACTTCGCCTCCTTCTTCACCATGGTCTCCCGGCTTTCCGAAGAGGCGATGTGATCGGAGATGATCTGAATCATATTGACATTGGGAATGAACTCGTCGAGCAGCCCCTCCAGAGTGATCAGCGCACGCCCCACCGTGGTGACGCTGCTGGGGATCTCGATGCCATGGCGTGCGGCAAGCTGGGTGAGCGAGGCAAGAAACGCGGCGATATCAAGCTCGGCCAAATCGACCTTGCCGTATTCCTGCACCACCATGTCCAGATCGTCAAGCAAGGCCGGGTAGTCCTCGGCGTCCGGGCTGGTGTTGGCGAAGCGCAGCAGGCTGTCGGCCAGGGCGGGCGAATCCTGCTGGGCGACCGCGAACAGCATGTCCCTGAGCACGGTGCGGGTGCGCTGGTCGAGCCGGCCCGTCATGCCCAGGTCGATGAGCACGATCTGCCCGCCGCGCACGATGATGTTGCCCGGGTGCGGGTCGGCGTGGAAGAAGCCCTCGTCCAGGATCTGCGTGGCGTAGTTGTCGACCAGCTTGGTGCCGATCTCCTTCAGGTCGTAGCCTGCGGCGAGCAGCTGTCTGGGGTGCGAGACGGAGATGCCGTCCACGTAATCCATTACGACCACGTGCTCGGTGCACAGCTCCGGGTAGGGCGCCGGGCAGTCCATGTACTTGTATGGTTTCGAGAACCGTTTGAACGCGGCGAGATTACGCGCCTCGACCAGCGAATCGGTCTCCGCCTCGAAGGTGTCCCACAGTTCCTCGACCACGCCTTTGAAGTCGACGATCTGCGCGTCGGGGAACAGCTTCGCGGCCACCTTGGCCAGCGAGCGCATGATCGACACGTCCTGCGCCATGGTCTCGCGCACGCCGGGGCGCTGCACCTTCACGGCCACGTCCTCGCCGGTCACCAGCGTGGCGCGGTGCACCTGCGCCAGGGAGGCCGATCCCAACGGTTTGGGGTCGATGTGGGAGAAGATCTCCTCGATGGGTCTGCCGTATTCCTCGGTGAGCGTGTCGATCACCACCTGGTAGGGCATGGGGTCGGCGTCGGCGCGCAGTTTGGACAGTTCGTCGCAGAAGGATTGCGGCAGCATTTCGGAGCGCATCGACAGAATCTGCCCGACCTTGACGAAGGTGGGGCCGAGCGCTTCGAACATGAGGCGCATTTTGACGGGCGTCAGGCCGTGGAAGACGTCGAATTGTCTGGCGATGCGGACGATCTGGTTGAGTCGCTTCACCTTGCCGCGTCTGGTCAGGTGGTAGCGCTCGGAGAAGGTGTCTCGACGCAAGCCGAACAGCGAGAAGGTCTCCCCCTCCCGCTGCACGGTTCGTTCAAGATTCACCGTATTCTCGGTGTTCTCGGGGGAATCGGTGGGCTGCGGTGCGGAATCGCTCACTCGGACTGCTCGCCTTGCTCACTGGCGGCCTTGTCGGCGGCCTCGGCGGCGGTGCTCTTCGCGTCGTCCACGACTTCGCTCACCTTGCGCTTGAGCTCGGTGTTCAGCGCTTTGCCCTGTTCGACGGTGATCTCGCCTTTCTTGACGAGTTCGTCCACGATTTCGCTGCTCTTCTCGTATGTGGTGGCCAAGGCGCCGATGCCGGCCAGCACGATCTTGCGCAGGCCATCGCCCAGATTGAGATCAGCCATGATGCCCTCCTTGTTGCAGAGTGGATGCGGCCGCGTGCCGCATCGCTATGTTCTAGCCTACCGCACCGAATCGGTGCGGGCTTATGAACAAAACGCCGGGATTGTCAGGCCCGGCGGGTCAGCGCGGTCTGGACGCGGCGACTTCGCGGGCCTTGGCGCACACGTCGTCGAGCCGTGCAAGCTCGCTGCGCTGGTCGTCGCTCTGGCCTGACAGGTCGAAGGAACCGTACCGGCGTTCCGCCGCGGTGCGGATCAGGAAGTCGCTGATCGCCGGGTTCTTCGGCAGCAGCGAACCGTGCATGTACGTGCCGATCACGTTATGTACGCGTGCGCCTTCGGTGCCGTCCTCGCCGTTGTTGCCGAGTCCTTCGCCCACGGTGCCGAGCGGTTTGACGCCTTCGCGCAGGAAGGTCTGCCCGGAGTGGTTCTCGTAGCCGATGACGCTGCCGAAATCCTCGGACTGTTCGACCAGGTTGCCGATGCGGCGCACGTCGCTGCCCACGGTGTAGGCGCCGATGGCACCGATGCCGTCCAGCCGGGTGCCGTCCACGGTTTCGAAGTATTCGCCGAACAGCTGGTACAGGCCGCAGATCATGAGCATCGGCACGCCCTGTTCCACCAAGTCGCGCAGCATGTCGGCACGGGCGAACAGGTCCTTGATGATCTTCTTCTGGCCGGTGTCCTGACCGCCGCCGCCGAGCACCATGTCCACGTGGTCCGGCCACGGGTCATCCTGGTTGACCAGATGCACCTGCGGATCGTAGCCGTACAGGCGCGCACGCCGCGTGATGGCGAGCACATTGCCGGTGTCGCCGTAGATGTTCATATCCTTGGGGTACAGGGATACGATGTCGATCTGCTTGCTCATCTGCCCACCCCCGCATCGGAGACTTCGGTGATATGCCCGAGCACGGCACGCGCCTTGAGCATGGCGGTGTACGTGCAGTACATGTGTTTCGGCTTGCCCGGATCGGCGGTCGCGAAATCGGTGACGGCCCGTTCGAAATCGGTGTCGACGCGGTTCACCGGCACCTCCTCGTAGCCCAGGCGCAGCGCCATGTCCCACGCGCGCACGCCGGACACCATGGCCACGCCGGTGCCGCGCAGCGAGGTGAAGTCCACGTCCCACAGCCAGCTCATGTCGCGGCCGTCGGCGTATTCGTCGTTGATGGCGATCATGGTGTCGCAGCCTTCCGGTTTGAAGGAGGCGAGCGAAAGACGGAAACCCATCGGGTTCTTGACCAGCAGCAGTTCCACCGGCGAACCGTTGACCTCGATCACCTCGCCGCGTCCGAAGGCCGGCGTCACCTCGGATACGGCCTTGATGAGCGAGTCGGCGTCGCTGCGCATCGCCGTCTGCGGCACGTCGGCCGCCACGGCGCGTACCAGGGCGAGTGCGGCCGCCGCGTTGTACAGGTTGTAGACGCCTTCGAGCTTGACGGCGGTATCGTGGTTGCGCCCGTCCATCAGGAAGGTGGCGGCATGGTCGCGCACCTCCACCAGGGTCACGTCGGCGCAGTGCTCGCCTGCGGCCGTTCCCCCGGCCTGCGCCTGTTCCACGCCAGCGGCGGGCTTGGCCGCGCCGGTGAGTTCGGCGTTCATCTCGTCGTCGGTCGGGAAGAAGTGCTTCAGCGCCTTCGCCAGGCCGAAATACCTGACGGACGTGTCGTGCGGGACCTTGCCGGCGAGCGCGGCGATGCGCGGATCCTCGCGGTTGAGCACCACGGTTCCGGTGGTCGCTTCGGCCACGTGGCCGAGCAGCCGCGCGGTGTTGTCGATTTCGCCGAACCGGTCGAGCTGGTCGCGCATCACGTTGAGCAGCAGGCTGTACCTGGGTTTGACCTGCTTGACGAAGTGCACGGCGTAGGCCTCGTCGAGTTCCAGCACGGCGATGTCGGCGTCGAGCCTGCCGGTCAGGCTCACTTCGGTGAGCAGCGCGGAGACCACACCGCGCGTGAAGTTCGAGCCGGTGGGGTTGGTGAACACCTTCAGTCCGAGGTCGCTCAGCATGGAGGCGACCATGCGCGTGGTGGTGGTCTTGCCGTTCGTGCCGGAGACCAGCACCACGCCGTACGGCAGCCGGCTCAAGGTGCGGGCGAGGAATCCGGGGTCGATGCGTTCGACCACCTTGCCCGGCAGCGCGCTGCCGCCGTGATGGGTCAGGCGTGCGAGATGGCGCACGCAACGTCCTATGGCTACTGTTGCGAACAATCGGATCACACTCCCTGCGCGTAGTCCTGCGGCATGTCCTTGAACTTCGATGTGGCGCCAAGGAACGCCAGGTGGAAGGTTTCGGTCGGGCCGTTACGATGCTTGGCCATGATGATGTCGGCCTCGCCCGGGCGGTCCTCCTTGTCGTAGAAGTCGGGCCTGTGCACCAGGAACACCACGTCGGCGTCCTGTTCGATCGAGCCGGATTCACGCAGGTCGGACAGCTGCGGCTTCTTGTCGTTGCGCATTTCCGGGCCACGGTTCAGCTGGCTCAGCGCCACCACGGGCACTTCGAGCTCCTTGGCGAGCAGTTTCAGCGCACGCGAGAAGTCGGAGACCTCCTGCTGGCGGCTTTCCACCTGCTTGCCCGAGGTCATGAGCTGCAGGTAGTCGATGACGACGAGCTTGAGGTCGTTGGTCTGCTTGAGCCTGCGGCATTTCGCGCGGATCTCCATCAGGCTCATGTTCGGCGAATCGTCGATGAACAGCGGGGCGTCGTCGAGCTTGGACCAGAAGTTGTTGAGCGTGGCCCACCGGTCGGGGGTGATCTCGTCGGCGCGGCGCAGTGCGCCCAGCGGGATGTCCGTTTCGGCGGAGATGATGCGCTGCGCGAGCTCCACCTTGCTCATCTCCAGGCTGAACACGATGGTGGTCAGGTGGTGGTGCAGCGCGGCGGAACGGGCGAAGTCGATGCCGAGCGTGGACTTGCCCATGGCCGGACGGCCCGCCACGACGACCATCTGGCCGGGCTGCAGGCCCTGGGTCAGGTCGTCGATGTCACGGAAGCCGGTCGGCACGCCCTTTTGGACCAGACCCTGCTGCAGCTGGTCGATCTGGTCGAGCGCGTCGTGCACCACCGGCCCGATGGCGGTGTAGTCCTGACGCACCTTGCCCACGGACATCTCGTAGACCTCGGATTGCGCGAGGTTGACCACGTCTTCGGCCTGCGAGCCTTCGGCGGAGTAGCCGAGCTGCGCGATCTTGGTGCCGGCCGCGATCACGTTGCGCAGGATGGCGCGCTGGTGGACGATGTCGGCGTAGTAGGTGGCGTTGGCCGCGGTGGGCACGGATGCGACGAGCGAATGCAGGTAGTCGACGCCGCCCACCTTGTCGAGGTCGCCGTGCTTCATCAGCTCGTTGGCGACGAGCACCGCGTCCACCGGCTGCGATGCGGAGAACAGGTTGATGATGGACTCGTAGATGGTCTGATGCTTGGGCTGGTAGAAGTCGGTGACGTCGATCATCTGGCTGACCTCGCCGATGGCGTCCTTGCTCATCAGCATGCCGCCGAGCACGGCCATTTCCG
>ERZ808246.1857-NODE-1857-length-14249-cov-7.278287_pt1 | contig 14249 bp, 14 predicted proteins | sample MGYA00521083_ERZ808246 | MGnify/ENA primary metagenome ERZ808246 (study PRJEB31516, sample SAMN03275577) | gut metagenome | biome: mammalia-associated habitat; material: feces | host: Papio cynocephalus | place: Kenya | collected 2012-07-07 ...
AGGAGACCAGCTATGAAAAGTCAAGAGGAAATTAAGAATTAACAAGACGGGAAGGATCGAACAAAATATTGTGCTTTAAAAGAGTGAAAATGACGCGAACGAGTTTGTGAGCGACATGACCTAAAGCACCATAGTGACTGAGACCTTGAGAAAGTTTCAGTTGGTAATAATCGGAAAAGGTATCGTTGCGAAGAGAGAGTTGCCAAGCGGAATTGATTAAAGCGAACCGAAGCATTTTAGAACCGCGTTTTGACATCTTTGTGGAACGAGCTTTAAACTTGCCGGATTGACAAACAGTAGGGTCAAGACCTGCATAAGCAAGGAGCTTGGCAGGAGAAGAAAAGCGGTCAATGTTACCGATTTCACCCAAAATCATAGCACCGTCAATAGCGCCGATTCCGGGAATGGACATAATAACGGAATTAAGCTCACACATAGTATCTTTAATAACCTTTTCAATCTCATCAATTTGCTGTTCCAATAGCTCTATTTGCTGAATGGTTTGGGCTATTTGAATGGATATGTAGGGGTTCTTCACTCCTACGGAGGATTTAGCCAGACTTTTTAAGGCTTCGGCCGTACTTCTTGAGAATCGTCCGCGAGACGCGTTTGAGAGGAGCTTGCTTAAAGAATCTAAGCGTAAGGCGGCTATCTCTGCGGGTGAAGAACACCGCTTCAAGAGCGTATAGCAGGTAGAAATGTGAATGCCGGATTTAAAAAAAGAAAGCAATTCGGGGAAAAGCAGGTTGACATATCCCGAAAGCTGAATTTTGAGTCTTGCCTTGGATTTTTTAAGGTTTTGACGAAAACGGCAGAGGGATTTCAGTTTAAGTGAGCAAGCGTCCTGCTCGGTGTATAAGCGATAAGAATTGACCATAAGAGATTTAATAATCAAAAGAGTATCAACCTTATCGGTTTTGGTTTTTCTGATATTGGTTTTACGCAAAGTAGCGGTTTGAATAGGATTGATCACAGCAAGCTTGTAACCGGAATCAAAGAGAAAACAAATAAGGTTTTCGGAATAGATACCGGTAGATTCAAGACCGATGATCAATTGCTCTTTCGGAAAAGAAGCGATTTTTGAAATGAACTTCGCAAATCCGGGCGCGTCGTTGTCAAAAGCAAAGGGTTCAACGAGAACAATGCCGTCCGAATCTGCGGCGGCTGCGTAATGTGTGGTTTTGGCTACATCAATACCGACATAAATCATACAAAAGACCTCCGAAAAGATGGGATACACCGCACCGAGCCACCGGAAATTATCCGCGTAAACTTGCGTGACATAAAGAATCGCAAAAGCGTTCTATCCAGCTATAAACATTTAGAATAAATCCGTGGCAATACACTCCTTAAAGTCATCAATGTGACAAAAAAACATAAAAAGTCCACGGTGTTCTAAACAATTATATCACAAATCAGACCCTACGGCGCGGCGCGCCGCATATAAAAAGCTTCAGTCGCTACGCTCCCTCAGCTTTTTATATGCCTATCTTTGAGGTGAGTGTAAATAATTCAGAAAGGGTATGACGTAGCTTTGACTATATCATACAAGTTTTATTATGGCTCAGGATTTTAATGATTATGATGAACTTTTGAAGATTTTTGAGGACGAACCCAAGAAAAAATCTTCATCTCAAAGCACGAAAAAAAGCATGGCTGACAAAAGCAGCGTTGAAAAGGCAAAGGAAGAACGCCAAAAAAAGGTGCAGAACTTTGACCTTAACCTTAACGCCCCCGAAGAGAATAAAGCGCCGCACAACAGAGGCGAGGTTTATTTTTCAAATTCGCCGAAGGATATTAAAGACAGCATCCGTGCAAGAAGCGCAAAAGAAAGCGCCGAAAGAGCGGAAAGAAGCGCCGAAAAGCCCGAAAAATCAAGGGCTGTTCCGCCGCCCGCAACCGATACTCAGAAAAAGCTTTTAAAGCTTAAAGCTCTTAAAAAAGCCGAAAAAGAAAAAAAGCGCTCCAATAAAAGCAACGGTAAATTTGCCCGTTTCTTTAAAAACGGCAACCGCAAAACGGCGCTTACTTCGGCGGCTCTTTATCTTGCCATCATAGCTTTTTTCAGCGTTATACTCTGCGTTTACGGAATTGGCTGTATAAACGACATTCTCGCTTTAAACAGAAGCGACACGCCTGTTGAAGTCACAATTTCCGACGGTATGACAGACGGCCAGGTTATCAATATTTTAAAGAAAAATCACCTTATAAAAAACAAGCTGTTCTGCAAGGCGTTTATTAAGGCTATTCACATTACCGACAAGCCCAAATACACAGGCGGCGAATATGTAACGGGTATTTACACGCTCACCCCGAGCATGGGTCTTGAAAAAATGCTTTCGACAGCGCAAGCCGACTTTACACTTTCGGAGACCATTAAGCTCACCTTCCCCGAGGGCTGGACAGCCGACCAGATTGCCCAAAAGCTTGAAGCAAACGAGGTTTGCTCGGCGTCAAGCTTTATAACAACGCTTCAGTCGGTAGACTTTTCGGAAGAATATCCCTTCCTTTCAAACCTCGGCAGCAAAGAAGAGCGTTTCAGAGTTCTTGAGGGCTATTTGTACCCCGACACATACGACTTCTATATCGGCGAAAACGCTTCAAGCGTTATAAGACGTTTCCTTGACAACTTTAAAGCAAAGTGGATAGAAAGCTACAGCGAAGAAGCCGCCAAACGCGGTATGACCGTTGACGAGGTTATGACGGTCGCCTCAATTCTTCAGAAAGAAGCCGCCGACACCTCGCAGATGGCTACAATCGCCTCGGTAATTTATAACCGTCTTGACTCGTCAAACTTCCAGTGGCTCCAGTGCGACTCCACAGAGACGTATCTGCTTGAAACCATCAAGCCCACGCTCACATCTTCGACCGAGGATACAGAAAAGTATATCAGATACCGCGACCTTTACGACACTTATTCGACAGAGTGCAAAGGCTTGCCGATAGGACCTATCTGCAACCCGGGCGACTCGGCTATATATGCCGCGCTTCACCCCGAAGATACGACGTATTTCTATTTCAGGCACGACGATGACGGCAACGTTTATTATGCTTCAACCTTTGCCGAGCATGAGCAAAACGGCAGAAAGATTGCTAACAAATCATGAAAAAACTGATTTCGGCAATTCTTTGCGCGGCAATGCTTTTAACGTTTTCATCCTGCACGCAAAATGTAAAACAAGAGTATTCATTCTTCGGAATGAATACTCTTATGGCTATTACGGTATTTGACGGCGGCTCGCTTTCGCCCGAAGCCGTAAACAATATTACAAAAGAAAAGTGCGAAGAGCTTGAAAAGGTCTTTGACGCTTTAGACGAAAGCTCCGAAGTTTACCGTTTTAACAACAGGACTTCGCGCGATTTTAAAGTCTCCCCCACTTTAAGTGCCGCTCTCACAAAGGCGCTTTCGGCATATGACATCACAGACGGCGCTTTTGACATAAGCGTTATGCCGCTTCTGTCGCTTTGGGGCTTTGACAACGGCAACTACGGCCTGCCTAAACACGGGGATATAGAAAATGCGCTTAAATCGGTCGGCTCAAAAAAACTCACACTTTCGGGCGGCGTTCTTTCAGCCGACGCAGCTGTAAAAATCAGTATGGGCGGCATAGCAAAAGGCTTTTTCGGCGATGAGCTCATAAAAGCCTTTAAAGGCAGCGGCGTTACGGCTGTTTTTTCGCTCGGCGGAAACATTGTAACTTTAGGGCAGAAAAAAGACGGCTCGCCTTTTTCAATTGCGATTAAAGACCCTAAAAACGATTCGGCAACATTTTGCACCGTTAAAGTCGACGGCGAAACCTCAGTTGTAACCTCAGGCGGATATGAACGTTATTTTGAATACGAAGGAAAAAAATATCATCATATCCTTGACCCGAAAACAGGCTACCCCGCAGAAAGCGGCATTTTAAGCGTTACCGTCATAGGAAAAGACGGCGCTTTGTGCGACGCATTTTCAACAGGGCTGTTTGTTCTCGGCAAAGAAAAAGCCGCCGAGATTATGAAATCTCAAAGCGGCTTTGACTATGTAATTTTGTGCGACGACGGCAAAATCTATACATCGCTTTCGGAAGAAATGCTAACCCTTTCAAAAGACACCGATTACACCGTCGTCAGATAATTTCGGAAATAAGGCTGTTTGAAACAAGAAAGCCCTTTTCGGTAAGCGAAAAATTCTCACCGTCAAAATTTATGAACCCGTTCTTTTTTAAGAGCGGGGCTTTTTTTATTAAAGGCTCTGCGCTTTTATCGCCGTAAAGCGCTTTTAATTCAGACAAATTGACGCCGCCCTCAAGGCGAAGGCGAAGCATTATGTACTCCTCTTTGCCGCCGCCGAAATCATCAAAAACAGGCGGCTTTCCGTCGCAAAAATCCCTAACGGAACGGTTGTAATAAAATCTTTTCCCGTTTACCAAAGAGTGCGCCGCCGCGCCTATTCCGAGGTAGTCGTCAAGAAGCCAATATTTTGTATTGTGGCGGCTTTCAAACCCCGGCTTTGCAAAATTTGATATTTCATAATGCACAAAGCCCGCCGTCTTTAAAAAATCACAGCATTTTTCATAAAGCGCCGCAACCGCGTCGTCATCGGGAAAATCGTATTTACTGCGGTTTTTGTAAAAGAAAGTCCCCTCTTCGAGCTTCAAAATATATGCACTTATGTGCTTTACGTCAAGAGAATTTGCAAACTCAAGCGTTTCTTCAAGGCTTTTTTCGGTCTGAAACGGTATGCCGAGCATAACGTCGAGCGAAATATTTGTAATACCTGCGTTTTTTAAAAGCGAAACTACGTGTGAAATGCGCTCTTTATCGGACGTTCTGCCGAGCGTGCGGCGCTCTTTTTCGACAGCGGACTGCATTCCCAAAGAAACCCTGTTAACGCCGACCGACTTAAAATACGGCAAAAGCCCCTCTATATCCGACGAGGGATTGCATTCAACGGTAATTTCAGAGCCATCGCCCGCGCCGTATGCTTTTTTCGCAGCCGAAACAATACGCGCAATGTCTTCGCCTTTTAAAACCGAGGGCGTGCCGCCGCCGAGATATATTGTATCGGCATTAAATGAGTCAAGAAAGCCCGCGGCGCGCCTGTTTGTATTAATTTCGTCAATAACAGCCTCAACATATTCGTTTTTTTCCTTTTCGCCGCACCTCAGCGAATAAAAATCGCAATAAGGGCATTTTGAAGCGCAAAAAGGAATATGAATATACACACCGCCCACAAAGTCACCGCCGTCTGTTTTTTCACTATTCTATCACAAAAAAGAGTAGTCTTCAACCGCTCTTTTTCGCGCTGTCGGCGTTTTCACATCTTTTAATTCGCGAAATCACATATTTGTTTTTGCACCCGCCGACTTTATCGCAATCGTGGCAGTGAAGGCACTTTATGCTTTTGTTGCCGTCGTGATAGGTTGTCTCTTCAAGAATGATGTTCTTTCCAACAACGGTGCAATACTGCTCGTAAGTAAATGAATGTCTGTTCAAAATAACACCTCCGATAATAATAAGTATGCACAAAACTCTTTGTGTTACACCGAAAAATAAGCTAAGCATAAGAGAGTCGAACCCTGTACGGTTTTAAAAGGCCCTCTTTTCGCCGCTACTGCGTCAAAAAGCCTCGCAAGGCGAAAGCATTGCTTCGTTTTTTTCCTTGTACCGACAAAAATATGACATTTTAAAACTGCGAAGCACCCAAAAAGCTTTAGTTTTTGCATAGTCGGGTGTTTCTTTGACGCAGCAATACTTTCGTATTGCAAGGAGAAAAACGCCCGAGGATACGGAAAATAAAGCTTTTAGGGCGACCGGGTTCGACCCTCTTATGCTTAAAAAAAGTTATAAGAAAAGCCGCGGTTTAATATTAATTATGTGAAGAAGTTTTTAAAGGAGAGATGTTTTTGAAAACAAGGCGGCTTTCTTACAGTATTGCAGACGAAATAGAAGAGTCAAAACGGCGCTTAAAATATGCGTATTTTAAGTTCTCGATTGCCGACGACCCTTTGCTTATTGAAGAAGCGGTCTTTGAAATTAAAAGCCTTGAAGCAAAATACAGCTATTTATTAAGAGAATTAAAAAAGGAGCAAGAAACAAAATGAACCCTTATATTTACGGCACCCTTGCGGTTTTGGCGCTTTTTATGCTTTTTGCATTTAAAAAAAGCGGAAGATTTTTAAAAGCGCTTTTAACAAGCGTCCTCGGCGGAATAGGCTCTGTCTGCGCGGTGGGCGCGCTGTCTTACTTTTTGCCGCTTTCGGTCGGTCTTAACGTTTTCACCGTGATATTTTGCGCAATCTTTTCCGTTCCCGGCACAATTTTTCTTTTGCTTGTCAAAACTTTTTTGTTTTGATATTGAAAAAAGACTATATAAATAGTATAATTGTGCGGTATTATACGAAAAAAGTCAGGAGCAAATTATGTCAAGAAGCTATCCTAAGGTGTTTGTAACAAAAAAAGGCGAAGCGCACTTAAAAAGCGGCCATCCGTGGGTGTTTGAAGGAGAAGTCACCGCCGTTTCGGGCGAGTTTGAAAACGGCGATATTGCAGACGTTTATTCTTCAAAAAACAGATACCTCGGAAGCGGATATATAAACTCAAACTCTAAAATCCGCGTCCGCGTTATTTCAAAAAACGCCAACGACAAATTTGACGAGGCTTTTTATAAAAGACGCCTTAAATACGCCGTGGATTACCGCAGAACGGTTATGGGAGAGCGCGATTTTAAATGCTGCCGCCTTATTTTCGGCGAAGCGGACCTTTTCCCGGGGCTTACCGTTGACAGGTTTTCGGACGTGCTTTCGGTACAGGTGCTTTCTTTAGGTATAGAAAAAATCAAGCATTTTCTTATTCCCGACCTTGTTGAAATTTTAAAAGAATACGGCGAAAATATTACCGCAGTTTATGAAAGAAACGACGTTGCAATCCGCGAGCTTGAGGGTATGGAGCAATACAAGGGCTTTTTTGAAGCGCCGGGGCTTCTTTCTTCCCGCGAGCCAACCGTTATAATAGAAGAAAACGGCATTAAATACGAGGTCGATTTTGTAAACGGTCAAAAAACAGGCTTTTTTCTTGACCAAAAATACAACCGCCTTGCAATTCAGAAAATCGCCGCAGGCAAAACCGTTCTTGACTGCTTTACGCACACGGGCGCGTTTGCTCTTAACGCATACTCTGCAGGTGCAAAAGCCGTCACGGCTGTCGATATTTCGAGCGAAGCAATAGAAAAGGCGAAAAAGAACGCCGAGCTTAACGGCTTTTCGGGGATAAATTTTGTAACCGAAAACGTCTTTGACCTTTTAACCGATATGAAAAACGGCGGCAAATGCCCTTATGACTTTATAATTCTTGACCCGCCCGCTTTCACAAAAAGCAGTTCTACGGTTTCTTCCGCCTACAGGGGCTATAAGGAAATAAACCTTAAAGCCATGAAGCTTTTGCCGCGCGGCGGCTATCTTGCCACATGCTCATGCTCGCACTTTATGACTGACGAGCTTTTCAGAAAAATGCTCGCGGACGCCGCAGGCGACGCCGACGTTTCTTTAAGAGAGGTTGAAGTGCGCAAGCAAAGCCCCGACCACCCGATACTTATGAACGTCCCCGAAACGGAATATCTTAAGTTTTATATCTTCCAGGTCGTATAAGTAAAAGTTCAAAACCGATACGCCCTAAAGGTTCATCCCGCCTCTTCGGGCGTTTTTCTCCTTACAATACATATATTTTTAGGAACCTAAAGTTTTTCGGGTGCTTTGCGGTTTTAAAATGCCGTATTTTTGCCTGTACAGTGAAAAACAATGCAATGCTGTCTCTTGAAAGGCTTTTTTGCACAGTAACAGTGAAAAGAGAGCGCTTGAAAGTTGCCTAATTCAACAGTTTATTGCAGAAAACCTGCTTCTTATTTGTAAAAACCGAAGAAAAAGCCGATATTCGGCATTTACCCATTGACAAGATAGGTTAAAAGTGCTAAACTTCAAGCAATCTTAAAAATTACAAGAAGGAGATTTCATTATGAAAAGGGCAGCAACCGCAACTTACACAATGACCATGTGCATGTGCACCATGTGCACATCCTTTTGCGTACCCTTTTTTAAAAAGCTCCGTAAAAATGCCGAGGATTGAATCCTTTGCAAAAACCTTGTTTAAACCGCGGAGCTTAAAAAGTTCCGCGATTTTTATTTTATCCGCTTTTTTAAGCGTGGGAGAGAGTCCTTATGAAAAATCTTTTTGAAAAGCTCGTAAGAGCAAACTTTCGGTACGGGCGAATGTGACCCTGTTTTTTTCAAAAACACATTCAAAATTTTTAAAAAAAGCCGAAAGGAAGTATAATTTTATGAAAAAAACAGTATCAGCCGTTCTTGCGGTAATCCTCACAATTGCAACCGTTATTTCCCTTGCCGCATGCGGTAATAAAAAAGACCAAATTCAGATAGCTATTCCCAACGACACCACAAACGAAGCAAGAGCTCTTCTTTTACTTCAGGACCTCGGCATTATAAAGCTTAAAGACGGCGCGGGCATAACAGCAACCGTGCTTGACATTGCAGAAAATCCCCACAACATCAAGTTCACAGAGTCCGAAGCCGCTCAGCTTCCCAACGTGCTTAAAGACGTTGACTATGCTATAATCAATTCAAACTATGCAATAAACGACGGGCTTAACCCCTCTAAAGACGCTCTGGCACTTGAAGGCTCATCTTCGGCATACGCAAACATCGTCGCTGTAAAAGAAGGCAACGAAAACCTGCCCGAGGTCAAAGCTCTTATAGCCGCTCTTAAAAGCAAAAAAACAGCCGACTTTATAAAAGAAAAATATGACGGCGCGGTTGTTTCCGTTGTAGACGACCCCACAGACGGCTTTGACAGCAGCGTTGATTACGAAGCACTTAAAGGCAAAACAATCTCTGTTGCCGCTTCGCCCACACCCCACGCCGAAATTCTTGCAACCGCTAAAGAAATTCTTGCAGAAAAAGGCATTGTTCTTGACGTAAAAGAATATAACGACTACGTTATTCCGAACAACATTGTTGAAGACGGCACCGTTCTTGCAAACTATTTCCAGCACAAACCCTATCTTGACGATTTCAACGAAAAGAACAACACTCACTTGGTATCTGTTGCGGCAATACACGTTGAGCCGCTCGGCATATACGGCGGAAAACAAACAACATTGGACGCAATTAAAAGTGAAAAGTGAGATAAAATGATAGAATTAAAAAATATAAGTAAGACCTTTGTTTTGTCCGACGGCAGCGTTGACGCTTTAAACGATGTTTCGCTTTCGATAGAAGACGGCGATATTTACGGAATAATAGGCGCAAGCGGCGCAGGCAAAAGCACCCTTGTACGATGTATAAATATGCTCGAAAGACCTACGTCGGGTTCTGTAATTATAGATAACACGGACCTTTGCAAGCTTTCCGAGAAGCAGTTAAGAGAAGAGCGCAAAAAAATCGCAATGATTTTTCAGGGCTTTAACCTTATGATGCAAAAAAACTGCCTTAAAAACGTGTGTTTTCCTTTGGAGCTTGAGGGTGTAAAACACTCCGAAGCAAAAAAGAGAGCGCGTGAGCTTCTCGAAACAGTCGGACTTCTTGATAAAGAAAAGGCATATCCCGCACAGCTTTCGGGCGGGCAGCAGCAAAGAGTTGCCATAGCAAGGGCTTTGGCGTCAAACCCCAAAATTCTGCTTTGCGACGAAGCCACAAGCGCGCTTGACCCGAACACCACCGCGTCTGTGCTTGAGCTTTTGCGCTCAATAAACGAAAAGCTCGGCATAACCGTTGTAATGATAACGCATCAGATGAGCGTTGTTAAGGCGATTTGCCGCCATGTTGCGATTTTAAGCAACGGCTCTGTCGCCGAAAAAGGCGAAGTCGGCGAAATATTCTCTTCCCCGAAAACGGACGCGGCAAAGCTGCTTGTTTTCTCGGAAAGGCTCGCCGAGGATATGTCAAAGAAAAACGAAGCTTACTTATCGGAGGAGCTTGAAGCGGAGGCTGAATGCAATGCTTAACGGAATTTTTTCACAGGAAACCCTTCTTGAAACATTGGAAATCGTTAAATCCGAATTTGCGTTTGCCTTTTGGGAGACTCTTTATGTAACGCTTGCCGCAACATTTTTTGCGGCGCTTATAGGCGCACCGCTCGGAATTTTGCTCGTTACGGGCGACAAAGACGGCATAAGACCGCTCCCCTCGCCGCTTATGAAGGCTTTAAACGTAATAATAAATATATTACGCTCTGTTCCGTTTTTAATTCTGATGATACTTGTTTTTCCGCTTACACGCGCAATTGTCGGCACGGCTGTCGGCACGGTTGCTTCAATAGTGCCTCTTACAATAGCGGCGTTCCCGTTTGTTGCAAGGCTTATTGAAGGGTGTATGCGCGAAGTAAACCCAAATGTTATTGAAATGGCACGCAGTATGGGTGCTTCGCCGTTTCAGATTGTAACAAAGGTTATGATTCCCGAATCCGTTCCGTCGCTCATTTCAAATATGACCATTGCCTTTACGACAATTCTCGGCTACACCGCCATGAGCGGAATTATCGGCGGCGGCGGACTCGGAAAGATAGCTATAAACTACGGCTATTACCGTTATAAGTACCTTGTTATGCTTCTTGCGGTAATACTTCTTGTGGTGCTTGTTCAGATTTTTCAGTCTGTCGGCACAAAGGCGGCTGTAAAGCTTGACAAGCGCATAAGAAGATAGTATAAAAGGAGTAATGAGAGATGACATTATATTTCCCTCCGAGAGGTTTTCGATGTAATATTCCCGCATCAAAACGCTTAAAACATTAAAATATTAAGGAGAAATTATTATGTCAAAAATTTATAAATCAGCAGACCTCATTATAGGAAAAACCCCGCTTCTTGAACTCACACACATCGAAAAAGAGCTTAATTTAAAAGCAAGACTTCTTGCAAAGCTTGAATATTTTAACCCCGCCGGTTCTGTTAAAGACCGCGTTGCAAAGGCAATGCTTGACGACGCAGAGCGCTCGGGAAAGCTCACTAAAGATTCTGTAATAATAGAGCCGACAAGCGGCAACACCGGCATCGGTCTTGCTTCGGTTGCGGCGGCAAGGGGTTATCGCATAATTATCGTTATGCCCGACACCATGTCGGTTGAACGCAGACAGCTTATGAAAGCCTACGGCGCAGAGCTTGTGCTCTCTGAGGGCGCAAAAGGTATGAAGGGCGCAATCGCAAAAGCAAACGAGCTTGCAAAAGAAATACCTTCAAGCTTTATTCCCGGTCAGTTTGTAAACCCCGCAAACCCGAAGGCTCACTATGAAACAACAGGCCCCGAAATTTTTGAAGATACCGACGGCAAAGTCGATATTTTTGTTGCGGGCGTCGGCACAGGCGGCACAATTACGGGCGTCGGCAAATATTTAAAAGAGAAAAATCCCGATGTTAAAATTGTTGCCGTAGAGCCGAAAACCTCGGCAGTACTTTCAACGGGTGTTCCGGGCGCGCACAAAATTCAGGGTATCGGCGCAGGGTTTGTTCCCGATGTGCTTGACACAAAGATTTACGACGAAGTTTTCCCGGTCGATAACGACGACGCATTTTCTTACGGCAAGCTCGTCGGCAAAAAAGAAGGCGTTCTTGTCGGAATTTCTTCTGGTGCGGCGCTTTATGCCGCCGCAGAAATTGCAAAACGTCCCGAAAACGAAGGCAAAACAATAGTTGTTCTGTTCCCCGACACGGGCGACAGATACTTGTCTACTCCCCTTTTTAACGATTAACCGAAAGGACTAAAATTTTATGAGCAATCACTGCCGCGATGTTTGGACTGTAAGCTCTTTACAGCAGGCAATTTTAAAAGCCAAAGAAGAGAGCGGAGCATTTATCCTCGCGCACAGCTACCAGTCAAGGGCGATAACCGAGATTGCCGATTTTGTCGGCGACTCGTTTGCACTAAGCAAAAAAGCCGCCGAGACCGACTGCAAAACGGTTATTATGTGCGGCGTTCGCTTTATGGCTGAAACGGTAAAAATTCTTTCACCCGAAAAAAAGGTTATCCTTGCAAATGCCGAGGCGGCATGCCCCATGGCAGAACAGCTTGACGTTGAGCTGCTTTCGGCATTAAAGGAGCAATATAAGGATTACACCGTTGTTGCCTACATAAACACCACGGCAGAGCTCAAAACAACCTGCGACGTATGCGTTACGTCGTCATCGGCTGTTGAGATTGTCAAAAAGCTTGAGAATGACAAAATACTTTTCATTCCCGACTGCAATCTCGGAAGCTGGGTTGAAAAACAGATTCCCGAAAAAACCTTTAAATTTGTTCACGGCGGTTGCCCCACGCATGCAAAAATCTCGGCTCTTGAGGTTAAAAAGGCAAAGGCACTTCACCCGAACGCCCTTTTCCTTGTGCACCCCGAGTGCAAGCCCGAGGTTGTTAAAGAAGCCGATTATGTCGGCTCGACCTCGGGAATTATGAATTTTGCAAAAAACAGCGACGCAAAAGAATTTATAATCGGCACAGAAACAAGCATTGCAGAGCACCTCAGCTTTGAGTGCAGGGACAAACGCTTTTATCCCCTTTCAAAAGACCTTATTTGCCCCAATATGAAGCTCACCGCGCTTTCGGACGTTTATTATGCGTTGACGGGCGGCGGCGAAGAAATTTCACTTTCAAAAGAAACAATTGAAGCTGCACGCAGGTGCATTGACAGGATGATTGAACTCGGATGACAGAAAAAGCATTAATAGCGATGAGCGGCGGCGTTGACTCTTCGGTTGCCGCTTATCTTATGAAACAAAAGGGCTTCGACTGTATAGGCGTTACAATGAAGCTTTACACAAACGATGATATAGGCGTAAGCCGCAGTAAAACGTGCTGTTCTCTTGATGATGTTGAGGACGCGCGTTCTGTGGCTTTTAAGCTTAAAATTCCGTACTATGTTTTTAACTTCACCTCTGACTTTAAAGAGCGCGTCATAGAGCCGTTTATTTCGTCATATGAAAACGGCGCAACGCCGAACCCCTGCGTTGACTGCAACCGCTATTTAAAGTTTGAAAGCCTTTATAACAGGGCAAAAGAGCTTAACTGCCGCTATGTTGTAACAGGCCATTATGCAAAAATCGAAGAAAAAGACGGCAGATTTCTTCTTAAAAAGGCAGATAATCTTGACAAAGACCAAAGCTATGTTCTTTCATTTTTAACGCAGGAGCAGTTAAAGCACACGCTTTTTCCGCTCGGCACGGTAAAGGACAAAGACGAAACGCGCCGCATTGCCGAAGAGCAGGGCTTTTTTAATTCGGACAAGCCCGACAGCCAGGATATTTGCTTTGTGCCCGACGGCGACTATGCCGCATTTATCAGGCGCTTTACAGGCAAGACATATAAACCCGGCGATTTTTGCACCTCCGACGGAAAAGTCCTCGGAAAGCACAAGGGCATTATAAACTACACTCTCGGTCAAAGGCGCGGACTCGGCATTGCCGCCGAAAAGCCGCTTTATGTAACCGAAATTCTTCCAAAAGAAAACAAGGTCGTTTTGGGCGGCAACGAAGAGCTTTTTAAGCGCGAGTTTGACGCAAAAGATTTTAATTATATTGCATTTGACGAGCCGCAAGGCTCTTTCAGGGCAAAGGCAAAGGTTCGTTACCGTCAGAAAGAGCAATGGGCAACGGTTGAAGTCATCGGCAAAAACCGCATTCACGTCACCTTTGACGAACCGCAAAGAGCCATCACAAAGGGTCAGACAGTGGCGCTTTATGACGGCGACACGGTAATAGGCGGCGGAATAATAGAATAAGCTGTTAGTCGTTAGCTGTTAGCTGTTAGCTGTTAGCTTTTAGCGCGCGGCTTCGCCGCGATTATATTCCGCACGTTGTGCGGAATAATTAAGGAAAACGGCGTTGCCGTTTTTGCGGGCGGCAGATTGCCGCCCCTACGAAGCGAAAACGAAAAACCGCGATATATCATTTTCACATCATAATAAAATAAACCCCGTGAACGGATTTTTGTCCGCACACGGGGCTTTCGTTTTACTGAATTTTGATTTTTATATAGGTTTTTTAAGGCAAAAACCTACCGTTTTCCGCACCGATTTTCCTATCGTTCCCGTAGGGGCGGCAACCTGCCGCCCGCCAAAATGCGCAGCATTTTCCTATAATTTTCCGCGTTTACGCGGAATACAATTGCGGCGAAGCCGCGTAGCTAACGGCTAACAGCTAACGGCTGCAGGCTACCCCGTAGGGGCGGCAACCTGCCGCCCGCCAAAATGCGCAGCATTTTCCTATAATT
>ERZ808246.1858-NODE-1858-length-14248-cov-2.976326_pt1 | contig 14248 bp, 13 predicted proteins | sample MGYA00521083_ERZ808246 | MGnify/ENA primary metagenome ERZ808246 (study PRJEB31516, sample SAMN03275577) | gut metagenome | biome: mammalia-associated habitat; material: feces | host: Papio cynocephalus | place: Kenya | collected 2012-07-07 ...
GAACGCTTCTGCTTGCGGTTGGAATCAGTCTGCGGCGCGTGTTGCTTGGCTATATCGTTGCAGCACTTGTCGGAATTACACTGGGAATTGTGATTGGTTTGTCAAAGCATATGTACAGAATCACGGATCTGATCATTCAGATCCTGAAGCCGATTCCGCCGATCGCATGGATTCCGCTTACGATCCTGTGGATGGGAATTGGGGAAAATTCAAAGGTCTTTCTGATATTTTTAGGTGGATTTTTCACGATATTGCTGAACACACTCGATGGAATCCGCTATACCGATGCGAAGCTTCTGGAGGTTGCGCGGGTGATGGAGACACCGAAGCCGAAATATATCTTCCGGCTTGTGATACCTGCAGCATTTCCATCGATATTTACAGGGCTGCGGGTTGCGATGGGAACCTGTTGGACGTGTGTGGTTGCAGCGGAGCTGGTAGCTTCGAGCAGCGGCGTAGGATATATGATTTCCAATGCGAGAAATTTCGGGCAGTTGGATGTCGTGATTGTAGGAATGATAGCGATTGGTATCGTGGGAAAGATCATGGATGTTATCTTAAAGCTGGTCGAAAGGAGGGTGCTTAGTTGGAATTATTAGGGAAAAACTATGTGAATGTTGAAGGCTTCAGCAAAAGCTTCGGAGACACATGCATTCTGTCGAATATTCAGTTCCATGTCTCGAAGGGCGAATTTATATGTATCGTCGGGAGCAGCGGCTGTGGGAAAAGCACCCTTCTTAGGAGTCTGTCCGGGTTAGATACGGATTATGAGGGACAGATTCTGGTAGATGAAAAAGAAGTGACAAAGCCGACGAAGCGTATCGGTTATATCTTTCAGGAGAATCGGTTGTTCCCATGGATGACCGTGGAGGAAAATGTAGGCTTTTCCCTGGACAGCGGCAGCCGGGAAGAGAGAAGAAATAAGGTGCACGAGGCAATCCGGATGGTTGGACTGGAACCGGCTGCAAAGCAATATCCAAAGACTTTATCCGGAGGTATGGCGCAACGCGCCAACATAGCACGGACACTTGTGAATAAGCCAGAGGTTTTACTATTGGATGAACCATTTGGCGCACTCGATGCTTTTACGAAAATCAATCTTCAGGAGAAATTATGTGAGATTCGGAGTGCGGAAGGAACGACGATGATTATGGTGACACATGATATCGAAGAGGCGGTCTACCTTGCCGACCGGATTATCATTTTAGATAAAAATCCTGGTGTTATAAAGAAAATTGTGAACGTGGATCTGCCGAGACCAAGGAATCGGAACAGCAACTATTTTAATGATCTGCGTAAAGAGATTTATGGATACTTCTTCGAGACGAAAGAAATCGTGGAAGATTACAATATTTAGCGGGAGGAAATGCATATGAGAAAAATGAGAAAATTATTCGCATTGATGACAGTAGTGGTTTTGCTGGTGGGGATGATTTCCGGATGTGGCAAGGCTGAGAAAGACGCGGATACGGCGCAGACGCAGACATTGAATCTGGCGATTCAGCCGGCCGTCGGATTTTTGCCATTATATATTATGCGGGATGAGCAATTGCTCGAGAAGGCACTCGCAGATGCTGGCTATGATGTGAAAGTGACCTATACAGAATACGAATCCGGTCCACCGGAAAACGAAGCATTTGCGGCAGGGCTTGTAGATATTGGAATCATGGGAAATGTACCGGCGTTGTCGGGAATTGCATCCGGGCAGGACAGAAAGCTGATCGGGATTGCATATAACGGAGAGGCGACGGAGGCGATCATCGTGCCAAAGGATTCGGACATAAAAACGGTTGCAGATCTGAAGGGAAAGAAGATTGGACTGGTGGTCGGTTCCATCGCGCAGAATCTGGTATCAGCAGTATTCGAGGAGAATAATTTGAAATTCAGTGACGTGGAATTCGTGAACCTATCCGCCGGAGAACAGCCGCAGGCACTTGCAAATGGACAGGTCGACGCGGTAGCGGTATGGGAGCCTACGATTTCCAAACTGACGGCAGATGGAAGCAATGTGGTACTGGCAGATGGAACCGGCGTATTTCTGGGCGAGAATCCGATTATCGCAAGGGGCGAATATATAGAGAAGAATCCGGAGATCGTTCAGATCTATATGGATACCTATAAGAAAGCGGCAGAGCTGCTGGCAGCGGACACGGAAAAATATGCGGAGAAATACAGTGACTATTTTGGATTGGATACATCCATTATACGTTCGGCTCTGGCAAATGCGAAGCAGCCGATTGCAATTACAGATGCGGATGTGACGGATCTTCAGAAAACGGCAGATTTTCTGAAAAATGAAAATCTGGTGACCAAGGAAATCAAGGTGGAAGACTATGTTGATTTCACATTTAGTGAAGGCTTGAAGTAAGGAGGCAGTCTATGGTAGAAGCAAGAGACAAGGAATGGCGGAAAAAAGAACCTTCTTTAAGGGAAGTGACAGAAAAATATCCGGACATGCCGGCAAGCTGGATCTTAAAAGCAGATATCCAGAGACGCGGACTCTGGTATGCGCCGAATGCAGTTGCACAGATTGATCCGGCGGTTCACGCAGTTCATCAGGATGGAAAAGATCTGTTCCGTAACAGTGTGGATTTTGTACCGGAAGGATTGATCTGGAATGATGGAAGCTATTTGATTGCGAACTTTGATTTTGACCAGGAGCATCCGGCAAGAGATCCATATATTGTTGATTTTGTCGATGGAAAATATGTGATTATAGATGAAGGTGAGATTCTTTCGGATTTTCAGGGATTTTGGGAGAAACCGGATTTCTATAACAAAAAAGCATCCAACGGAGAACCGTTAAGCACTTATGTGCAGGCAAGACCGCAGCGTATAGAAGTCAGTGTAAATAAATACTGCCATTTCTGGGATTGCCCGAAGGAAGGCTGCAAATACTGCCCGCTTTCCCCATCCTTCAAAGCGAGTGGAGCGACGGAAGAACAAAGTGAGCTTCAATATATGCGGGAGGCTTTCGAGGAGGCATTTAAGCAGAAGGGCAGGTTTACGCAGGTTTTGTTGACTGGTGGTTCGATTCTGTCCGGTGAGGAATTGTTTGATGATGAACTAGAGAGCTATATCCGGGTGTTGAAGATGATAGGCGAGTTCTTCCCGGGAAGAAGATTTCCGTCGCAGTTGATCTCGTCTGCATTCAGCGAGCGGCAATTAGAGCGGCTGTATAATGAAACGGGACTGACGATGTACACCACAGATATTGAGGTGTTCGACAAGGAGAAATTCGATTGGATCTGTCCGGGAAAGGCAAATAAGCTTGGGTATGACGAGTGGAAACGCCGGTTGATCGCGGCGGTCGATATATTTGGACAGGGAAATGTAACATCCGGCGCCGTGCTTGGAACCGAGCTTGCAACACCGCATGGATTTATCTCGGAGGATGAAGCGTATAAGCATGTTGTCGAGGAAGCAGAGAGTATCATATCGCATGGCATCGCACTCGCGGCTAATATATGGCGACCGACACCGAAATCAATCTTCCAGAATCAAGTTTCGCCGACACTTGATTATTTTGTAAGAGTGTATAGGGAGTTTGACCGCTTACAGCGAAAATACATCACGAATCCGTATAACGATGATTTCCGGCGGTGCGGTGCACATGTGGGACTGGATCTGATGCGGACATACTAGGAGGTGCAGCGATGAGTGTATTAAATAAAGAATTGACAGAACGAATCAATGCCCCGACGTCCCTGAAATCACTGGCAACGGTGAGCCGGGAAGGGGTTCCGCATGTGGCATATAAGGGAAGTCTGCATGTGGAGGATGATCTGATCGTATTTTATGATCTGATCCAGAGTTCCCAGACCAATAAGAATCTGGTTCACGCAATCTGGTTTGAAGGAACGGTAGCAGTCAACATTTTGACAGCGGATAAGCGGAGCTTCTTAATCCTTGGAAAACCGGTGAAATCTGTGACAGCCGGGAAAGACTTTGAGAAGGTGTATGTGAAGCTGCAGGAAGAAAAAGGAACCGAAGTGGATCTGTCTGCAATCTGGTATATCAAGCCTTTGCGGGTTCGGGAGGAGACTTATGCGGCAAGACGGGATGAGGAAGAACGTAAATATCCATATATCCGCCATCTGGACAGAGTGTGAGAATGTGCTTGCGGATTTTACTAAAATCGTCTACAACGATACCATACCAAACAAGTAGGATAAATAGGAATGTGTAAAGAGGGGATGTAGGATGTCTGTAATACAAATCGCAAAAATGGCTGGAACTTCACCGGCGACGGTTTCGAGAATACTGAATAATCCGGAGTATCATTGCACAGATCCTGCTGTCCGGGATAGGGTGTGGAAGGCAGCAATGGAGCTTAATTATGTGCCAAACGAAGCTGCCCGCAATCTGAAACGGGGAACGAAACTCTCGCAGGACAAAGTGCGCTATATACAGGTGCTTATGACAAGGACTGAGCAAAGCAACACAGATCCTTTCTTTACAGAGGTGTTACGTGTGGTTGAATCGGAGATCCATAGGAATTCCTGTATATTATCCCATGTCTGGTATATGTCGGTCTTTTCGAATGACAAGCAGTGCCGGTTGAATAATCCGAATCATCTGGTGGAAGATCTGTATCAGGAAACGGAAGGAAAAAGTGATGGTCTGATCGTGATCGGACGATGCAACAAGGAGGCTTTGCGCTATCTGAAGCAGCGGTTTAAGAATCTGGTGTCGATCAACCGGAATTCTACGAACCGGGAGATCGATGAAGTAACCTGCGATGGCAGAAAAATAGCGACAACAGCGGTGGAGTATCTGGTTGAAAAGGGACACAACGATATTGGTTATGTCGGGGAATGTCACGGCGAGTCCCGTTATAAAGGATATGTGGATACCCTGATGCGGCATGAATTAGAACTCAATCCTGCTTATATATTTGAGACAAAACAGACGGAAAAAGCAGGGTTTGAGATCATGGAAAAAATACTAAAATCCGACGATATTCCAACGGCAATCTACTGTGCCAACGATATTACTGCGATCGGTATGCTCAAAGCACTGGAGAAAATCAAGAAGAAATATTTTAATATTTCTATCATTTCTAGTGATGATATTGAACAGGCGCAGTTTACCAAACCGATGCTTACGACGGTTGCCCTGCCTAAGGTGGAGATGGGGAGATTTGCGGTATATCTGCTCATTGACCGGATCAATGGAAATCATGCTTCTGTCACGACGATGGAACTCGAAGGACGGCTGGTTATCCGTGAGAGCTGTGTCGATGTTCAGGATAGCTGGTGGAATTATTCAATTTAAGATTCAAACTTATAATAGAAAAGTCCAGAATGTAAATCAAAGCAACAATTTAAGTGAATCAGCCGGAAAAACTGCGAATGAAAAGTCCAGTTGTTTCCGGTTGATTTTTTTAAGTTTCTAGTGTATGTTTGACATAATTTGAAGGCAGGAATCTCATAATACAGAAGAAAGAGAGTGAAGCAATGAATATATTTGATGTCGTAGGACCTGTGATGGTCGGACCGTCGAGCTCCCATACCGCAGGTGCTGTAAAAATAGGATATATCAGTCGGAAGCTGCTGGGTGAACAGCCGGTTTCCGCACGGATTTTGTTATATGGAAGTTTTCTTACGACCGGAAAAGGACATGGCACGCGGAAGGCACTTGTGGCTGGTTTGCTTGGGATGCAGCCGGACGATGCGCGGATTCCGCAGGCATTGGAGCTTGCCGAAGAACAGGGCATGCAGATCGAATTTGGAGAGGCACAGTTAAAGGAAGCGCACCCGAATACGGCACAGCTTTTTTTGCAGGGGCAGGATGGCAGAAGTTTGGAAATCATCGGGCAGTCGCTGGGTGGCTCCCGGATTAACATTGCCGAGATTGATGGAATCGAGACGAATTTCTCCGGCGATTATCCAACGCTTGTCGTGCACAATCAGGATCAGCCGGGTCATGTGGCAGAAGTAACGTCGATGCTTTCGCACAAAGGCGTGAACATTGCGTACATGCAGTTGTACCGTTCCAGCCGTGGCGGAGAAGCGGTTATGGTCGTGGAATGTGATCAGGAAATTCCGAAGGAGGGTATTGACTGGCTGAAGAAGGTCGAGGGTGTGAAGAAGGTCACATATCTTAGTGTAGGAGGTGAGGAGAAATGATAACGTATCATTCGATTCAGGATATATTGGAGCTGTGCGAGAAAGAAAAGATGGAGTTCTGGCAGGTAATCGAACACGCGGATATGGAAGAACGCGCCGTGACAGAGGAGGCTTCCTATGCGAAGATGCAGAGCATGTATGAGGCGATGCGGCATGCGGATGAAACGTACGATGCAAAGCTTACGTCAGCATCCGGTCTGGTCGGTGGCGATGGCGAGAAGCTTCGCGTATATAACCAAGCGGGGAAGAATCTCTGCGGCGACTTTTTAGGCCTGGTGATGGAGAAGGCAATCAAGATGGCAGAAGGAAATGCGTGCATGCGTAGAATCGTTGCGGCGCCGACAGCTGGTTCGTGTGGCGTAATCCCGGCGGTGTTCCTGACTGCGGAGGAGAAGCTTGCATGTTTGGAAGAACAGATGGTGGCTGCGATGTACATTTCCGCAGGGGTAGGTGCCGTGATTGCGGAAAATGCTTCGATCGCAGGAGCGTCAGGCGGCTGTCAGGCAGAGATCGGTTCTGCATCTGCGATGGCAGCGGCAGGGTTATGTTTTCTGCAGGGCGGTACGAACGAGATGATTGCAAATGCGGCTGCATTAGCGCTTAAAAATATGCTTGGTCTTGCGTGTGATCCGGTCTGCGGGTTGGTGGAAGTGCCATGTGTGAAACGGAATGTTGCCGGAGCTGTCAATGCAGTAAGTGCGGCACAGCTATCTTTAGCAGGGATTAAGAGTGCGATTCCTGTGGATGAAGTGATCGATGCAATGCGTAGAATCGGAAATGAAATGTCTCCGAACATAAAAGAAACGGGTCAGGGTGGACTTGCAACCACCCCGACCGCGATTCAAATAGGAAAGAGTTTATAATTGTGAAGAAATATTTATTGTTTAAGGCTGTGTGACTGCATAATCCGAAAAGCTTGTGGTCGATTCGGCGTCACTTGTATCAACAGAGGTACTGAAGCTGTCGACGGTGATCGTATAGCTGCTTGTACCCTGTACATAGACTGTACCATCGGTTCCGACGATCGTAACGGTCTTGCCGCTTGCATCGGTGATCGTTCCGGCACAGTAGAGATTTGTCAGTGTGCTGTCACCGGTTACTGTCCATGTGCTTCCTTTTTCGATATAGACATTGCAGTAGCCGTCGCCGCCATTTCCGGCATAGGTTTCATCATCGGTAATGGCACCTGTGAGTGTGCTGTCGCCGGTCATGTAGAAATCAAGCTGACTGATGGAATCCCAGATCACATCGCCTTCCATGTCCTGATCGATGGCGGTGAATTTACAATCGGCACCGTTGGAACCGGAAGTACCCCAGCCGCGCTGGTTGTTGTTGCCGGTACAGCGAAGGAAGAAGTCGTTGTCGTCCGCATAGGTGATATCTACATCATTTAAGATAAATGTGGACTCGGTATTGGTCGTGTAGAACATACCGCCATTTTTCGCTGTCAGGCTGCCGCCGTCCATCTCAAATGTACTGTTACCAACTTCTGAATCACCGGACATGCTCTGGTATAAAATCACATTCCATGTGCAGTCGTTCTGACTGTCGTCTGACATATTTCCGGTCAGATCGGTATCAAACAAACGAAGTGAATTTAATCCCTCGATGCAGACCGCTTCGGAACCATTTGCGGTAAGTGTTGCATCGTTGATGGCGATATCAGCAGTGCTGTATACGGCAGGGGAACCGGTTCCGTTTGAAGTATAGGTTCCACCATCGACAACCATCGTTCCGCCGCCACGGTCGCTACGGATAGCGGCAGAAGAGTTGCCGTCTGTCTTTACATCGAGATCCCATGCGTAGAGGGTTCCACCGCCAGCTGCGTGGATACCACCGGCTGTATTTCCGGTTGTCCTGATCGTGGAATCAGAGATGTAGACCGTACCGTCACCGTAGGCAAATGCACCTGCGGCACCATCGGCGTCCGTTGTAATCGTACTGTTCGTAATTGTTGTCTGTCCGTCGGTTGTAAGGATTGCTGCGCCGACACCATAGAAGCTGGAATTATCGCCGCCGCTGCTTTCTTCGGAAGATCTTGTGACGGTAATGTTATTGAGCTTTACATTTGCACCATCGTATACATGGATGGCGTTTTCATCGGTGCCTGTGGACTCAAATGTCTCACCGTCCACGTCAGCATCGGTTGTATATTCCGAGACAGCGTCATAGCTTTCCACTCCACCGGAGTTTCCGCCGCCCGGCTGTCCCGGAGCACCTCCACCTGCATTTCCATTCGAAATCACAATGGCGGTTACCGTTCCGTCATCATCGAAGGTTACCTGTATCGTGTCACCGACCTGGATATCTGTCAGGGATGCGTCGGTGGAAGTTGCCATGTCACCACCCGGAGCATTACCAGAAGGGGCTTCGCCATCTGGCATTTCAGGAGGCGTGTTGCTGTCGGAGCTATTGTCGGAACTACTATTGGAACTGTTATCGGAACTACTGTCGCCAGACTGTCCGCCGTTACCGGAAGGAGCTTCGCCGTCCGGCATTTCCGGAGGTGTGTTGCTGTCGGAACTACTGTCGCCGGATTGTCCGCCGTTACCGGAAGGAGCTTCGCCGTCCGGTTTCTCTGGAGGCGTGTTGCTGTTGGAACTACTGTCGCCGGATTGTCCGCTGTTACCAGAAGGAGCTTCGCCGTCCGGTTTCTCCGGAGGCGTGTTGCTGTCGGAACTACTGTCATCGGATTGTCCGCCGTTATTGGAAGGAGCTTCGCCGTTTGGCATCTCTGGCGGTGTAGTGGAACTGCCATCGCTAGACATTCCTGACGGCTGTCCCATGCCCTCACGGGTGATCTCCACATCATCATTTACAGTAAAGGAAATGTCGTCTTCCTCGCCTTCCGGTGTCATGGAGATCGTATCACCATCGATCTCGGTTACCTCACCGGAGATTGTCTGACCTGCATAGCTGTTTCCTTCCTTAACTGCCTCCGTTGGAGTTGCCTCGTTGGTGGTTGTTGATTCTGTTTTATTTGCACATCCGCCAAGCAGGGCAGTTGCAAGCATCGTTACTGTTACAAGTGGTAAAATGGATTTTTTCTTCATAAAATCACGTCCTTTCAAATTTGTTGTATTTTTTGTTTACAATACGAAGTATAGAGGACGAACCTTAAATCAACCTTAGAATTCTGAAAATGTGGAAATTTAATATTCGAATAAGTGAAACAGTGTTTCTCTTTTCCAAAAAAATTAAGCGGTGACATTTTGTCACCACTTAAAGAGAAAATCAATCATATTTATTTACTTCTCATCCCTCTTCCGTACTGCCAGTGCCGGAACCAGCCCGATTACGAAAGGTACGATCCATGTAAATAACCGGTAGACTACGAGGGCAGCGGCTACGGCATCGCCGTCCGGAATGACGCTGGCGAAGAACAATGCGAATACAAAGTCCAGCGTACCGACACCGGATGGTGCCAGCATAACACAGCCAACCATGTTGCAGACGGCAGTCAGCCCCAGACAGGTTGCAACTGTGATAGAATAACTTCCGGCAAAGAAGATTCCCGGAATTGCATACCAGCATGCGAATTTGAAGAAATCCAACCCGACCACGGTCAGGAACAACCGCTTGTCTTTCCATACGAGACGTCCCTGATCCTGCAGATAGTCGATGGAAACCTGTGCTTTATCCAATAGTGGATACAGACGGCTCTTTGGCTTCACAAGCGTTCGTGCCAGCTTCATGATCAGGTCAGAGAATTTCTTTGAAACTGTTAATATAAATAAGAACAAGCAAATCAAAGAAATCACAACTGCTCCGGCAAACATATACCACGCGTATTTGCGGATGCCGCTGTGCCCGCTCAGAATCAGAAGGATAAATGACACAACGCCAAAGATTCCGATTGTGATTTTCTGGAATGTGTACTGTGCGATGGACATGCCGGTTCCGGTGCTCACACGGATGCCGTGCAGATTATAATAATAAAGCTGCGCGACGCCGGTTCCGCTTCCAAGTGTTGCAATCCGGTAAAAAGTACACAGATATGCGCAGGTGATTCCCTGCCATACAGATAACCGGTGGTCACAGGTGTTCGTCATTGCACTGATGATACTGCCCTCGGCGATGAAATACAGATTTCCGAGCAGCAGACACACAACCAGTTTCCATACAGGCGTTATCTGGATTTCTTCCATAGCTTCCTGCATCAGATCCTGATTTTTATAGCATACAAAAGCGATCAGCGCAAAAATCACCAACCATTTTGCGATGCTTTTCAGTATTGTTTTCTGTTTTGATTCCGCACTTTTTGTGGATTCCAAATTTATTCCCCCATTATATGGAAATACTAGATAATAGCGTTATTTTATTATGTTTGTCCCATATTTGCAATATATATTCCGTGTTTTCACATTTTCCTCACAAATACATACAATAAAGTATACAAAGAGAATGTTTGAGGTAACCATTTTGGATTCTTATAGAAATTGTGGTTGCGGCAGGGGTCGCAACATGAATCCGCGCGGCACAAATGGCGGCTATCCGTATTCTGGCTCCGGTCGCTGTGTTATGCCGGGCGATGCAATGTGCCGGAAGCCAGGCATGTCCGATTGTGGCTGTAAACCGGTAATGCCAGATTGCGGTTGTAAACCGATGATGCCGGATTGTGGCTGTGGCAATAAATCGATGATGTCCGATTGCGGTTGCAAGGAAATGCCGATGAAGTCTGATTGCGGTTGTGGTGAAATGCCGATGAAAACAGACTGCGGCTGTGCATCTGTTTCGCGCAGAAGCAATTGCGATTGCGGCGACAACAATGAACATATGCGTCGTATGCCGGTTGGCATGGGCTATGTTCCAATGCAAAAATGGGAGGAAATGTACGATCCTGCGACGGCATTGTGTCAGGGCACTGCGTTTCCTTCACTGAATCTGATTTTCTGTGGGAAGAGGGGGTAACGGATCATGAAACCTATGTGCAAAGCAGAACTTCGGCAGTTTATCGATCAGGTTTCTTTTATGATCGATGATATTACCTTATTCTTAGATACGCACCCGGACTGCCGGGAAGCAGTCGACGCATACAATCATTTCAAGATGATGCGGTGCGAAGCAGTATCTGATTATGTAAAACAGTACGGTCCGCTCAATCGTTATGATGTAGACACATGCGAGGGTTGGAATGCATGGATCGATGGTCCATGGCCTTGGGAAGGAGCGTGTGGTTGTTAAATGTGGATTTATGAAAAGAGACTTCAATGTCCTGTGAATATCAAGGAGACAAATGCGAAGCTGGCACAGGCGATTATGTCCCAATATGGCGGTCTGTAGACGTTTACTAATGGGTACTTATTCTTGTTACGGAATAAAGAAGAATTCCATTGTATCAGCTTCTTTGTTGTACACAATATGATCCACGATGGAATTGATTGCAGTTGCTTTTTCCGAATCGCTTTGTGCATTCGTGATAGTATCGTGAACAGTTCGAATAACATCCACTGTGACCGTCTTGGTTTTTACTTCGGTTACAACAAGCCCCTTCAGATGAGCAATTTCTGCTTCTAATTTTTCTTTATTTGCTTTATATTCCTCCAACGTATCGATACCATTTATGTAAGATTCTTTTACACGTCCAAGCTTTGCTTTTACACTCGCAATTTGTTTTGCAACAGTAGCTTCGTCCTGGTTAAATTGAACGATAGGAGCAATCGTTTTTATATCTTTATTTTCAACGATGTTTAGCAATCCGTCAAGTACATATTGCTCCGCTTTCCAGACAGATATGCTGTTTCTTGTTGTGCACATACCTTTGACATAATGGTGGCAGATGAAACTAGGATAGATTCGCCCCGATTTCGATGCAGCTCCTCTTTGATATGCAAGGGAACCGCCGCAGTTTGGACATTTCAAAAGACCGGACAACCAGTGCCGGTATCTGTCCGGACGCTTTCCGTGTCCGGTACGTGCGGTTATTTTGGCATATCTTTCCTGTGCGGCATCCCACAGCTCTATAGAGATCAATGGTTGATGCTTTCCATCCCGGACAATCTCTTCTCCGATATAAGGTGTTGAGCGCCGGCTGTTTGCATTGTTCCACCGAATCTTGCCGATATAGAATGGATTCTGAAGCATATCGGTGATGTTCCGGCTTTCCCATCGGTTTCCACGTCTGGTACGGTATCCTAAAGCGTTAATAGTTGCTGCAATCTGCGTCATAGGTATATGCTCGATTGCAAACATATGAAAACATCTTTGAACCATAGGGCCATAGTATTCGTCGATTTGCGGGATAGTATCAGGTCCTTTTTCTTTTGTATATCCGCATGGGACATTTGCGTTGTAACCGCCGGCAAGAGCCTTCTGTGTCATGCCACGACGGACTTCACCGGAAAGCCGGATAGAGTAGTATTCGTCCATCCACTCGAAGATACGCTCCACAAGCTCACCGATCACGCCTTCCGGCAGCGGTTCGGATACCGATACTACATCCACATGATTCTTTTTTAACAGCGATTTGTATACGATGGATTCTTCCTGATTCCGGGCAAAACGAGAGAATTTCCATACCAGTATTGCATCGTAGGGATGTTCCTTGGATTTTGCCATTGCAATCATATCCTGAAACTGCGGCCTTTTGTCGGCATTTCTTCCGGAGATACCAAGATCTTGATAGATGTCTATAATTGTCATGTCGTGGGATGTAGCATACTCTTTCAGAAGTCGGATCTGGGCATCTGGCGAGTATTCTTCCTGTGAATCTGTAGAAACTCTGATATAAGCGCATACAGTCTTCATAAAACATCACTCCTTATATACAATTTGAAATTGTACATCGAGAGCCTTTATGATATAATATGCTTGCTTAGGGCATTATATCAAAGACTTAGGCTTTTGTTTAAGGCTCTTGATGTATTGCGTTCCCTCAGGTGTTTCCAGCACCTGGGGGATTTTTATTTATCTATTTTTTATTGAAATTGTGCAGGATATGCAAATATCTCATAGTCTGCAACAGTATCTGTATTTACACCTTCTGGAAGTGTGATTCCACTCAGTTCAAAGCCAATTGTATCATTTGGATTCAAGTCTTCCATTATAACGGTATCGCTTATACCAATAGGCGTGTGATCGGCATCATAGAATATAGCGGCTACATAGCTTACAGATTCTACTTGATCAGATGTGCATGTTAACCTTCCTATAACATCAATTCGATCCCAATCGTTATTATTTGTTGATACATCTGAAATTTCATATCTTGTTTTATGTATAGATGCTTTTTCAACATGAGGTCTAGGTAAAACAGTTAATTTCAAATCGCCAGAATAGTTATCAAGCGTTATAGTGTCGTACATATAACCTTTTTCTCCGGGAGAAATCACATTAGGATATGTTGGTACGCTTTTCATAGCAGATACCATGTGACCATTTTCATCTTCTAGGTCGCATGCTCCGTTAGATAAATATAAATCCGAAGTACCTGTATTTTCAATTTCGACAATTACGTCAACCATTACGCCACTATATGATTCTTGAACTTGAGCATTTGTGTAGGTAATTTCATATGCTGTTTCGTTTTCAGATTCTGTTGTTGTCTCTGTTTCACCATCTTCATCAGATGCGATTGTTTCGGTGTCGTCTGCAATATAGGATGCTTCGGTAATTGCTTCTGTTGAGTTATTATCGTAAGATCCTAAATTAGGCTCTTTTGATGCTCCACAGCCAGTGAGCAAAGAGCACGCAAGCATAATTGTAAAAAGTTTTTTCTTCATAATAGGAATTCCCCCTTTATTAAATTTTGTTGTGTGCATAATATTCTAAGTGGTCAACGCAAGCATCTCTATTCTCGAAGTGACGATTCTTTTGGGACTTTTATTTTATTACATTTGCTACAAGACCGGCGGATATAGTTTAATTTTAGGAAGCACCAAAGTCTACAAGCATAGATTGTTTCATATTTTCAATCATCTGTATATTTTGTGGTTCTATTTGATTGAAGTATGGAATCAATGAAGTATAGAATTTTACTGCTTGATTTAATTTTCCCTTAATTGTTTTTAGCGTATCGGCTTTGCAGTATGTAGCTTGCGCATACCGTTTAATAAAAGTTTGTACAGCATAAAAATGGTCTTGACTAAATTGTTGTAATGCTTGGGATGGTAAAGCAT
>ERZ808246.1863-NODE-1863-length-14209-cov-22.249823_pt1 | contig 14209 bp, 19 predicted proteins | sample MGYA00521083_ERZ808246 | MGnify/ENA primary metagenome ERZ808246 (study PRJEB31516, sample SAMN03275577) | gut metagenome | biome: mammalia-associated habitat; material: feces | host: Papio cynocephalus | place: Kenya | collected 2012-07-07 ...
TATTCGGTCGTGAACATCTTCACCGAACATATTTCGGGCGCAAAGGAGACCAAAGACCGCCAAGGCCTAACCGATTGTTTGAACTTCATTGAAGACAAAGACAATAAGGTTTCTATCCTTTTGGTTTCTGAACTTTCCAGATTGGGTCGCAACGTGGACGATGTAACAAAGAATGTGATCGCATTCAAGGAGAAGCACATAAACGTATATTTCCAGAAGGAAGGCTTTCAGTTGTTCGATGATAATGGAGAAGTAAACCCATTCACAAACATCTTTGTGGCTGTTTTGGGTACGTGTGCGCAGATAGAACGTGATAATATTAAATTCCGCTTGAATAGTGGTCTTGCCCAATACCGTGCGAATGGTGGTAAAGTCGGGCGCAAAGAAGGCTATCAGAAGCCAAAGGAAGACTATCTGAAAGAATATCCCGAACTCATTCAGAAGTTGAAGGAAAGAAAGAACCACCTCGACAACGGAATCCGTGATAAAGACGATTCGGTTCGTTCAATCGCCCAACACTTCGGGGTTAATGTTTCGACCGTTCAAGTTATCCGTAAATTGTTTAACCTTTAAATTTCTTCTGTATGGCTTTTTTAATTGCAATATGGTTAATTGGTACATTGTTTGATTTGAGCCAGGGACGTAACAAATAAACCACCAAATTTCGAGTTTCAAAGCATTCAATATTGAGGGGTGTTCCATTTCGGTACACCCCTTTTTGTATTTATAGGTCAAGGAAAAATGGAACATTTTTGTTCCGTTTTAGAACATTTGTCAAAATGAAGTCCGTAGGCAGTTGAAAATCAGCAAGTTGCAAGCAAAAAATAGCGGTTACAAAAGTGTGTTCCGAAATCGAAACCCTTATATATAAAAAAACGGTGTGCAATTTTGTAACCTCGACAAGATAATTCGACCCCAAAAAGGCTAATTTCCAATCTATTCATGGTTATATAATTTTATGGGTTCAGCTATCATTCATAAAGATAAATTTTCATCTAATAATTTTCTATTGTTTGGGAAGTATTTCCGTAGGGGGAAGGTAGGGCTTCCGCTTTGCCTGGGTGTCCTCAAAAGAAACGACCCCCCTAAGTTAAACCGATGGGGTCTCACTCTCCATTTGTGGTGAATGTGGTTTTCCATTATTTTGGGGAAAAGTCCCTATTTACATAGGCAGAATTTTGGGTATGTGAATACGACTCGCCAAATTTGGCTTCACATATATATGGGTGCATAATTGCGTTGTGGTGGTGTCGTGTTTCACGACGTGGGGCAAAGAAACCTTCCGTGAGGTATGCCGAAAAGTTTGTTTTGCTTCGCCCCCTGCCTTCCCCCTACGGCTTACCATTCCAGAAGAAAATCACAAATGTGTGAAAATCTCACATTTTAGTTTTTGCTTAAATTGTCAAAAACCATATTTAACCAATCCAAAATTGGATTCGTTACTTCCATTTGTCCCGATGATGGAAGAAGTTTCTCGTCCATTCATTCAGCCAAAGCCCAACGACCCAGGCGACCACGAAAAATATAATCTTTAATATAATATCCATCACTCAATAAAATTTAGGTCAGCCCTTCGGAAATGGCAATCGACCGCAAAGACCCTCACGATGTCGGAATCCTGGAAGTACATTGTCTTTGGCTTCGGGTTGTAACACTTGAGTATAATTCCCTTTGTTGGCTTTACTTCCTCGCTGAAAGAAGTTGTCTCGAACCGTCCGACCATTTCTTTAATTAGGCGCATTCCGTTTGTCAGGACAACGCCAACGAGTTTCCCTTTATAATTTGCCACGTCCGATATTTCGACCTCATGCAAGCCAATTATATCGCCTTCGTGGATTCTTAATGGTGAGTTGTCCGAATCCATGCAATCACCATGCGATGAAACAAAGAACTTTGCTTCACCAATATTTAGCCCTTCCGTTTTAATTTTCATCGTCTTTCCCCTTTCTTTGCCACCAATGGCGTTTTTTCTTCGTCTGTTGCACGATTAACTGTGTTGCTTGCTGTTGCTCGTCCTGCTTGCTGATAACGGCTTGTAAGCCATCATTCACGCCCTTAACCAGTCCAAACAATGTTTCGTTTTGCCTTTTAGTTAGTTGGGTGTCCTCACGATTGCTTTGAAGTTGTGCGGATATTATTTTCAACTGGTCGGCTATTGCCTGGTTACTTTCTTCCCTTGCGTCCGTCCGTGGGTCGATACCATTTCTTTGGAAGTAAGAAACTGCGGCTTCGATGAAGTCCTTCTTAGTTATATTCAATGTGCCGCAAAGAAGCTCCAGGCGGTCGTTTGTCGTCTGGGTTATTGCGATTGTTGTATTCTTTTTCTCTGCCATATTATCAAATGTTTATTTGTTTCGGCTGCAAAAATACAAAAAGAAAGTGAGATTAAGGGCTTAAATGTCGGGAAATCTGACGTTTTACAACTTAAAAAACAGAAAAAGGAACCCACGCAAAGACTTAACTCTGCGTGGGCAAAAGATTATTTTGGAGAAACACCCCATTTCAGTTTATGCAAAAATTTGATTTCAACTTCTTCAGAACCATTCGGTCGGGTTTCCTTCCTGAATCGTGTTCGTGGTGGTGGTAGTCCTTACCTGGGTCGGGTTATCCGCTTCTTTCGGGTTATCCGCTTTCAAATGCAAGTCCTTTGCATTCCCTTGCCATCATGGTTGCAACTTAACAACCATCAGGGAGGTTTTCACAACTTTGTGGCGTTCTGTTCCGTTTCGGTCATTTTCCCTTATTTCGTGGCGGTTTCCAATCACTCGCCAACGTTGATCCAGGTGGTTTCCCACCTCAAAATTTACATCGTGTTTACTTTCCGTCTCATTCAACAACGAAACACAATCACACAATGAAAGGTTACGTACACTTGTATATATCGCAAAACTTGTATTTGTGCGAAGTTGTGCGTTATGCGATATTGTATTTCCCCCTTTTTTCGCCCATCTTTCGGGCGTATTGGGCAAGACAATAGCTTATAACTATATCGTCGTGAATATCGTCCCTAACGTTGTGGTACGTGATTTTTCCGCCCTTCGTCTTGTCCTGAATGAAACTCGAAAACTGCGTCCTCACCTCTGGGCGGTCGAAAAGCGTTCCTTTGCCCTTCTCGAACATGACGATAACGTTTTCCACTATCTCACGTTTTGAGTTGTTCGATGTGACGAAAGGGGTTATCTTCTTCCAGTCTTGTTTCAGAAGCTCGATGTTTATTGCACCGATGGAGTTTTCTTCTGCAAAGGTCATGCGCACCCCCCAGGTCTTCAATATCTGCGCTATCTCCTTCATGGTCGCTACATTTCCAGAAGCCCACATTTTCATAAATACTTCTTCGCCATTCTCGTTCACGATTGTTAGAACGGTGGAATCGTTACTACCTTGTGCGCCCGAAAAGTCAATACCACCATATAGACGTTTATATTTTGCCCTGGTGAGGTTTTCATCGACTAATCGGTCGGTTATGTCACCGAAGGCAGAAATACCGCCTGAAAGGAACTTGCAGCAATATTCTTGCTCATATATTGCCTTCGGGGTCGTGTCCTTTATTTCTTGAACATCTTCATCGGTATAAAGCCCCGATTCTTCCAGGGTGCATTTAAAGCTAATATATCGTGGGTTTGCGAACCCAGAACACCCACGATTATAGTTGTCGTAAAATACACCGCCAACACCGTTCGGGGTGGAACAGAAGTAAACCTTCTTTGCTTCCAATGTCATCGGCTTAAAGACCGAATTAAACGTGTCGTCAGTGAGGAAGGCGCATTCATCGAAAATCATATATTTGTAGTTTCCTGCGCCACGGCTGAAAGCGTCCAGTGCGTGAAAGTAAAGAAGTGATCCGTTCGCAAACTGAATGAATTTATCCACGGTGTTACTACCAACGACCGCCCCCGAACCCTTCAAGGTCTCGACGATCTCCTTGATAAACTTTCGGGCAAGGTCGCCAACTGGGACAACAAAGCCCACGTTACACCGTTCGGAAAGACACCATCGAATAGCCATCGACTTAGCGACCAACGATTTTCCGATTCTTCGTGAAGCCAAGAACGTTACATATTTGTGAAGGTTGTCTTCCAAAGCGTTCACGACTGGAACTTGATACCATAATAATTTAGGAAGTACTATTTCCATGGTAGCCCCCTTCCTATTTTGCCCAGACGGTCACAAACTGCGAACCCTCAAAGTTTACATCACGTGTCAAGCCCAAAATCTTAGAAATCGCCTGGAGGATAACCGTTGAATCCTTTATATCTCCGATTTCCTGGGCTAACTGGTAGTTATGCCATAACTTATCCAACACGTCGGCTTTGGCTGCGTCATAGTCAAGGACGGCTTTTTGCTGAATCGCCCTCGCCTGCTTCATTATTGTCGAAAACTTCTTATCTTCCCAATCGTTGTGCATTGAACGGATTTCGCTTTCGTTGTACCCCATGCGAAGAAGGTTGTAAACCTGGAAGGTTTCATCGTTGTTTGGCTTTGGGGTTATCTTTGTTAGTGCTGAAATCGGTTTCTTTTTGATTTTAGGCGTTTTCTTTGTAGGGGTAGGAATATTGTTCCTTCCCTTGCCTTTATCGTCTTGTGCGCCCCCTAATGGGGCTTTCTTGTTATCCTGAATATCCATTTCTTTAAATATTAATTGTTATATACAAACATGGCAGCTTTGAAAATACAAGCGTCACACCATGCGTCAATAGTTTCGCCCTTTGCTTCTTTATATATTGCTGCAAGTTCTTCTCTTTCGTCCGAAGTTATTAAAGAAATTGTCATATTTTGGGCGGCTTCATTGGCTATTTCTCTGATTCTCGGTGTTATATTCATATTATATCGGTCATTTCTTAGTTAAACAATCTGATAACAAATAAATTATACGTTTTAGTGAAAGTGTTATTATAGGGGTAATATAGCTAAATAGTGAAGCGCACCCAAAAGCATATATAACCCCGATTCTTGCTATAATTGCACTATAACAAAGAACCACCCAAAACGTTAAACACCTGGAGCAAGCTATAACGGGGATATACCACCCATTATATTGTAAATTCGCCCCAAATATACGATTCCAACACCATTTATTTAACTTCTGTATAATTCCCGATATATCGACAATATAACAGATTGAGAAGGCTATAACAGCCACATTAAACATTATATCCATGATATATTTTCGTCACTCCTTTGTGATTTTCTTAAATTGTCCTTTATTTTCTTAGTTATATTGGCGATGGCGGTTCGTGTGTAATATGGCTTAACATCGAAGAATGCGGCTAACTTGCGTATAGAATGATTCTCCGCATAAGCATACATGACGATTCTTTCCCATTGGTTCAGCCCCTTATAAATCGCCTGGAGTTTCGGTGTAACATCGTCTTCGGGATAGTCTTCTGGGTGAAGCTCGTATTTTTCGACCAACGATTTTATTTTTGGGTCGCTCATTCTGAAATCGAAAAGTTTCTTATTTAAAGTCTGTCTCATATCCTTCCTTTTTTAAATTGTTATACATCTTATATTTGCGATAGAAAGGGGAAGTCTTACTATTCCATTGGTTTCTTGCCATTCCATGTATATAAGCCAGTAACATTCCGCTTTCGTTCAACTCGTCCACCTTCTTTCTTTTGCCATCTGATAGCAACTCGATTGCTATCTCCTGGGCAAGGTCTTCGGTTAGGGCTGCGCCCCCCGTTACCTTAACACATATATCGGTTATCGTTCCATTCTCGAACAACATTCCGATTATATTCTTTCTTTGTTTGTTTAATCTTTGCATATCCTGAATATTTATCTTTTCACTACTGGGGGGTAACAAAACTGCACATAACCCCGATTTTCACCCCAAAGATACAAAAAAAATCGTTTTGTATTTTGATTTTCGACTTAAATTGTGTTAATATGTAACTTTTTGGTTAAAATTGTGCGTAATTAAGCTAAAATGTTGGTTTATAATTTGGTTATTACGATATAATACCGTATATTTGCAGCCAAAATGCGGTAACATTTTAACTAAACGAACCGAAAAAACGGTTTTGGTTTTTACTTTGGTTTCCGCTTGCTTAGTTACTTAAATAATAAACGTTTGATATGACAAAAGAAACATTCAAAGACCTTCTCGAAAAGGTCAAGGACATCGACCTTCGGTATTATATCCAAGGTTTAGGGTACGACCCGAAAAAGAAATTCGGGGCGGACTGGTGGTTTGATTGTTGGTGGGACAACGATAGCAGACACCGATTAGGGGTCAGTCGCTCAAAATGGAACTACCGAAGAACGGACGAACATGGTGATATTATAGATATTGCCATGAAGGTTTACAACACAACGAATAAGATTGAAGCTGCAAAGAAAATCCTCGAAGATAGGGGATTCCGTTCCGTTGCTCAATCGGTGGAAGTTAAGGAAGAAGCCACAACGACGCATATTTGTGAGGTTAGGGGGCTTTCTTTGCGCCCCCTGGTTCAATACGTCGAAGGTCGTGGAATATCGCTTCACACGGCAAAACTTTTCGTTAGTGAGGTATTCTATAACTTCGGGAAGGGAAAGAAAAACCTATTCGGAATCGGTTTTAAGAACGATATTGGTGGATGGGAAGTTCGTAACCGCTGCGGATCAATGGGAAAGATAACCATCGGTCAGAAGTATTTCACGACAAAGCGATTCTCCAAAAGTGGTGAATGGGTCGTATTTGAAGGCTTCTTTGATTTCCTTTCATTCTGGGAACACTACAAAGCAAATACGGAATGGTTGAAGAAAAGAAACTACCTGGTTTTAAACTCGACTTCCGAAACCGAAAAGGCTTTTAAAGTTCTTGATAGTGCGGAACGTGTCTTCTTAATGCTCGACAATGATGAAGCAGGGAGTAAAGCAACAGCCACGATTATTCAAAAGTACGGAAATATCGCCCAGGACAAACGATTTTTGTTCGGTGGTTACAATGATTACAACGATTATCTTAAAGCAATGGAGGGAAAATAAATGGATATTGAGAACATTATAAACGATTGCTGCAATACTGATTGTTATTGCTACGCTCATGGGGTATGCGATTTCGTTACAAAAGAAATGAACTGCCCTCGCATTAAATCATATATGTATAACGCTAAAATTGAAAATGATGGCAAAGGAAGTAAGTTTTAATAAAATGCTCAAAAAGAAAATCAAGGAGCAAGATTCTTATATCGAATGGCAAGACCAGGAAATCGCCAAATTAAAGGCGAAAGCCCTTGCAAAGTTCGGAAGTTGTATGTATATAAGCAGTTATAATGATGGAAAATAAGGATATATTAAAGATTGCAGACCTCGCCAAGGAGTTCGGGAAATACGATTCAGACGAACTTTATAAGATGGTGGAACAGCTTGCATTCAGTAAGTCGATAAGTATTGCAGACCTCGCCAAGACGTTTGCAAGACCAACAGCAAAGACCGTGGAAGAACTTGCAAAGCCAGTCGCAAAGCAAGAAGGCGACCGATTGCCACATTATGAGATAACGCCACCGATTGAGTTCTTAAACTGGAAGAAAAGAGAAATCGACCGCCAGATTCTCGTTGGCCAAGATATTAAGGATATAGACACAAAGATATATCTTTCCGACTTTCTTTCTGATTTAGGCGACAACTGCATTTTTGAAAAGGGTTCGACTGGTTGCGGTGGAACGACATTGGCTTTGAACCAAAACGACCGCCACGTTATAATTGCAATGCCGACACGTAACACTGTGCAAAGCAAGGAGGTTGTAAGAGACAAAGATAACAACATAATTGGTAATAATCGAGACCTTTTTTGCATTTGGAGTGGACACAATGACAGAATGGAAGATCTTAAAAAATATCTGGATAAAGTAAAACTTTTCCGCCAAAAAGTGAAAATCGTCTGCACCTATGACCAGGTGGGGCGATTGTATGATCGCTTAATGTGTGGGGATGGAGAAGGGAATCTCGCCAATGGTTCAAATCGTCTTGCATATACACCGCTAAACTGGTGGTTATATATAGACGAAATGCACGAAGTCATTAACGCATACCAGGGCGACCGACGTGAATCAATCCGTCAAATGTTGGATTTAATAAAGGTTGCAAAACACGTTGTCTTTATAACTGCAACACCATTGAAGGAAGAGTTCTTCTTTTCACAGATATTCGACCAGGAAGGACGTTTTAAGGTTGTTCGTGTAATATTCCCAAAGTGGACGCAATTAAAGCCGCAAATCGTAAGAAGACAAACACCGAAGGTCGTGCAAGAGGTCGCAAAGGAAATGAAAGCGTACCTAAAGAATGAGGGAAACTTATTTGAAGCCCCGCTGAATGCACACATCTTTGTTAATAGCCTGGACGTTATCATCTCCATTCTTCGACGATTGGATTATCTATCTAATTACGACAAAATAAGAATTGTATGCGGTCAAGGTGACGATAGAAACCAAGGGAAGCTCATCACCTTTGTTCGTAAGGAAGTTGCAAAGAAGACAAAAGAAGGGGCTACAATACCAAATAGGGCTTTCTTTGATGATGTTATCGACCAAAAGGTTAGTCTTATTAGTTCGATAAACGATAGCCCGAACAAGATAAATTTCTATACTTCAACTGCTTTCTGTGGTGCTGATATATTCGACCAAAAGGCACAAATATACGTTGTTTCGGTAAGTAGTAGAAAGCCAACATTCTATGATATATCGACAACGTTCTTACAGATCATTGGTCGTGTTCGTGATAGTAAGAATCCGAAAATCGTATATTATTACGATAGCAACCCTTATCAGGACACCGACAAAAAAGAGTTTGTAAATTATATGAAAGGGATAGAAGACGGACAAAAGAAACTTTTGGAAGCGTCGCCAGAAACTCTAAAAGCATGGGAGAAGCAAGGGTTTCTTGAATCGAACTACATAACAAAACGTGTCGATGGGGACGGAAATATCTCATACGTAGATGATGAACTTTTGCGTTTTAAGGATAAGATTAACTGGGAAGTCATAAATTTGCAGCTTTCGACAGCTGCAAACATGGCGGCAGCATTCACGCAAAACGGAATGGGCGTGACAGACGAAGCGGTTATCAATGAAGACCAGGAAGTAAAGGAACGCTTTCAGAACCCAACAAAGCGAGGAACGTTCAAAGAAAAGATAACTCAATACTTCCAACTTCGAGACAGCGGGGCGCATGGTGTGGACGGTGCGGTCGTTGCTTCGCTCGAAAAGCAATATCCCGAATATCGTGATATATACGACCTATATTCTTTCGACGAATTAAAACAAAAAAAATTCGTTTTTCGTGACATCGTTGGTGCTCGTGGAATGGTATTGGAGAAAAGAAAGCTCGAAAAGAAAAAAGGTGAGATTATCTCGCGTTTAAATCTTTTGGGTGTTGCGCCTGGTGCGGAACTCAATTCAAAGAAGAAAAAGGCAACAGAAAAGGACATCATCGAAACTTTTGGATTCAAGAAATTCAAGGTTCAAGACGTTTTTAAAACAGAAACCATCGTGAAGAAAATTATGGGGAAGGCTCAAAGATTAACTATTATCAAGGGGTAAAAACAAAGGGGGTGCGCTTCACAGCGTCCCCCCTTCTTAGTTACTTTATATTTGACCCAATGGAAAGCCAAAGGGCAAATAAACATTTGATGTTGCAAAAATACGAATAAAATATCAGATTACCAAACATTTAGTCATTATTGTTCGGTATGGTGAATGGAATTATCGAAATTTGCTTGTCAGGTAATATTTTCTTCAATACTGAAAGTATTTGCTTCTGGTACGGCTTAATAACAGTCAGATTAAACACCTCGAAGGCTTCTCGATATTCGTTCTTTGTGAATCCCGTATTTGTAGGCAAGCGACCCAAAAGCGTTCCAGATGTAACACGGTGCGCCACGAAAATAGATTCCTGGGTGTCCTTTGCAAGCTGTTGAAACTTCTTATCAAAGTTATCGGATTCTATCTTTTCCACGGTACATGCTTCTTCCTTGCTTTCGTTCCAAGAAATAAGGGTTCGCCCTGCGTTGTCAGAACCGTTAAACTTCTTGTTTATCTTTTCTTCGAGTTTCTTCTTCTCTTCCTCTTCAGGAACTCCACCATTAAAGTTTACAATACATGAAGCCGCAAAGCCATTCAATATATTGCTTAAATGATAGTGTTGGATCTCGATTTCCGTCATTATAGCGTCAATGGCAGATATATAGCAAGGAACGGGGTATATGGAACGACAAGAAGCCCCACGGAAATAATATATTTGCGTGGTTTTATCGGTCATATCTGGGTTAAATGCGTCGTATTCGATAGGGGCTACCTGGTAGCCGTTCCAATCGTCACACCAATATATTTTCTTTGCGTCCTTGCTGATTCTTAGCTTCGAGAAATCCGCCCAATATAGTTCCGATATATCACCACCAAGGTTGTAAACCACCTGGATAGCAAAGCCACCGAAAAGATGAAGGTCGAATGCACATTTGTGAAGAACATCTTCCAGGGTTTCGCCCTGGGTGTTCACGTCCCCATCGAATCCTTCAACGCCATCGCCCATCGTGAAGGCGGTCTTTGCGTCGATGATTGCTTGCTGCGTCGGTGCGTCTGTATATAAGCCCCACAAATAATCAGGGTATCGGTTATCTTGACCGTAGGAAACCCAATGTTTGCCCGAATTATATACTTCCGCAAATCGGGTGGAGGTTACATTCTGTATTGTAATAACCGACAAATCGGTCTTCTTTCTAACTTTCTTATCCATGATTCAATAAATTAAAAAGGGGTGAAGGGTTACTTTCTTCGCCCTTCGCCCCCACATGCAAAATTTATGTACGTCAGCGAGTTTTATTTTCCTGCATTAGATGAAATAACCACCTTGTTAGGGAATGCTATCTGTGTACCTGCGGTAAGCTCAATATCCAACTTAAAGACCTGGTCGTCCTTAGAATACCAGAAGTCGAAGCGTTCCTCGTCGTTCTGCATATCGCAACCGAAGAAGAAATTCTTTGGGTCGCCTGCCACGATCTCGCCAGTTCCGTCCAAGCCAGGAACCGCCTTAATCTGAATGGAACTTCCCTGATATTTTGTGGAACCATTATCAAGCCCATCACCTGGGTTGTGATAAAGGTTTGCAGCCTGCAAAGCCATGATATAGGTTCGATATGTGTCGTAACCCATGAAGACAACAGCGTTTTTAATTACAGCGGTCGGGATGGCTGCGATTACAGCGTCCACGGCTGTTCTAACGTTGGTTATGTCGATGGCTGCGTGTGTGAGCTTCTGTCCCTTTGCGGTCACTCCATCGGAAGCCTTCAACAGCTTCAGAACACCGTCAGTCCATTTAAGGTTCTTGTCCTCGCTCGCTGTATCGCCCTGCCATACCAGGTTCTCGACACCAAGGTTCACTTGTGCCACCACGTCTGCGATGAAGTCTTGCTCGAAAGGTAGGGTCTTCTGGCCAGCTGCGATTCTCACGTTATGCTGCAAAGCAGAATTAAGGAGCTTCTTTTCACAAAAATCCATGTTCACCTTAATCAAAGGTGCTGTGATTGTACGCTGTGAAATGGTGGTTGTTCCCTTTGCGTTGAAGCCGCATTCCATTCCGTCCTGGAACTCGATGGAGGTATTCAAAAGGTTCAAAGCGGTTTTTGTCTTGACGCCAGTCTGCAAAGTAAACATCTTTGCGGATTCTGCGCCAAGAATGGAATCACGTAAGATTTTGTCGTGGTTCTGTTCCACGTATTGTGGAAGTGTATTAACTAATGCCATAAATCTAATATATTAAATTTGTTATCCTGAATATCAATCTTTTTACTTACTACCGAAAACCTGGGCGGCTCGATCGAACTTTGTTCCCTTCATATCGTCTGTGCTCGCTTGCTCGTAACGGCTCATGTTTGTGTGCTGCGGAACTGGGCTTCCTGCTGCCTTCTTTTTCAGTTCCTCGTTTTCTTCCCTCAACATCTCATTTTCGACCTGGAGGTCTGCAATCTGTTGCCGAAGCTCACCTTCCGTTTCGTTCGGGTTGTCTGGGTTGTTAGGGTCGTTTAAGTTGGTCGGATCATCGTGTGGTGGGTCTGTTGGCTTGCTTTCCTTGTCTGGTAACTTAGACACCAAACCATTAACGATTTCAACTTTAACACCCTTGATGGTATATTCGCCATCTTCCAACGGAACTACATCACCGTTATCGTCGTATGTGTTCACCGCCAAGCCCTCACGAATTTCGTCACCATCAAAGATGAAGGTCTTTCCGTCTTCCTCGACCGTGCTAAAGTTTGCTATAAACTTTCCGAGGGTCTTTTTTAATTCTATAAATCGTCTGTTCATAACTAATCTATTTTATAATAACATATATACAAATACTTTAATATGTGCGTTTCTGTGCGCTGAATATCAATTATATAAACAAGTTATCCGATAGCTTGAATGTTATCTTTGTTCCAATCTTATAACCGCCTATCTCGAATACTTCCATCGTGTCTATTGATAGTATTTCGTTCCCATCGACCTGGTATTTGTTTCCACGGATATTTAGGTACAAAGTGAGATTTGCTTTCGACTGGGCAATCGGAAGGCTTTCTTTAAATGTGATTTTCGGACACATTAAAACATAATGGTCGGATAACACGTAACCGCCAATGCTTTTATTTTCGCTCGTCGTTTCGTGCTGCACCGAACATGGATATTCTTCGACAACCGTTTCCGTGGTTTCTTCTGTGTCTGCGAAAGGATCATCGGAATCGCTTTCTTCTCCAGTCGAATAGGTTATCGTAAGTTTGAAGGAGTGGGGAAACATCTTCTTCAAAACATCGTTAGTCTTTATCTTAGCCCTCATCATCTTCGTATATGTTTATCGTGTTCCTTCTCGTTACATACTCACTTAGTCCGTATTTCTTAAAAATGCGGTTTGCTTCCGTCTCCATTCCTCGAAGCTGTGAAGCGTCCAAGTTATTCACGGTGTTCGTAGCCCCGAAGTCGGACGATGAAGTCTTCTCCGTGAATCCGTTCTGTGTCTGCGCAACCATTCGCAAAAGGTGTGCTTTGATTAGTTCCCTTTCCCTGGTCTCCAGGTCTGAAAGCTGCGCTTCTGTGTCTGCACCTGCCAACACCATTGCAGCCGTTACCATATCGTCGCCAATAGGAAAACAAAATTGCGCCTGAAAAAATTCTATTGCGTTCATAACCTATTCTTTAATTTTATTGTATATCTCGATGGCTTCTTGCAAGGAAACCTCGTTGTATGTGAATATACCCGATATTGAAATTCCGAAAAAATCGTCAGAGGCACTACCGCCCGCAATTTCTCGATTTACCATGTTCTTTTCTGTTTTCTTTACATTATTCTTGATGTGACTATTTTTTACATCAATTTTTGTGTAATTATTTTTTACGTCAAGAACTTTGTAAACATTTTTAGGTATTAAAAGTTCCATCACCCACGACCCGTCGGGCAATCCAAAGTAATCGGAATAAAGGGTATCGGTTGAATAGTCGATAATGAATGAAGACACCACGACGATTCCGTCCACTTCCTTTCCGTTGTGTTCGATGTCGAACTTTATTCGGGGGTGTTCGATGGCGGTTCGTGTCTGAATATCCTTAATCACTTCGGGAAGGAATAGAAGGTTATATTCGCCCAGGTGTTCATCTTTGCGATAAATCGGCTTATTAGATACGATAATGGGCGCAAAGACCCTAACGTATTTGTTTCCGACCGACAACACCTCCCAACCGCACCCAGTCGCAGGGTGTTTAACCAGGGACAATCTAAGAAGACCGTCTTCTTTGTCCTCGATGTCTGCCAAATATAATTTTAACTTTTCCATACCATTATATATATATTAATGGTCGTTTGTGCGCTTTTGTGTTGTTTGTATGGTTTTAAATAGAACCACACAAAAAGGGCGTTTTTGGGCTTCAAATACCCCGAAAAATGGGTATTTTGCGGCTTTTCTTTGTGTGTTTGTAATTCTTTGAGTTAAAACCGCACAAAAGTTGGCTTTTTATTTGGTCGTTTCGATTATTTTTCGTACCTTTGCAGTAGTTAATTAGATTAGTTACTTTTAAATAAACATTTGATATGAATACAAAGAATTTAGTTAAGAACGCTGTTATTTACGCCCGTGTGTCTTCCGTGGGCAACAGACAGAACACCGACCGCCAGGTCGCAGATTTAACCGAATATGCGGTTAAGAATGGTTATTCGGTCGTGAACATCTTCACCGAACATATTTCGGGCGCAAAGGAGACCAAAG
>ERZ808246.1865-NODE-1865-length-14204-cov-3.143614_pt1 | contig 14204 bp, 4 predicted proteins | sample MGYA00521083_ERZ808246 | MGnify/ENA primary metagenome ERZ808246 (study PRJEB31516, sample SAMN03275577) | gut metagenome | biome: mammalia-associated habitat; material: feces | host: Papio cynocephalus | place: Kenya | collected 2012-07-07 ...
AGATTCCGTGAAGCGGAAAAGTCCAATGTCAGTTTCGCGGTAAGCTCCACCGAATGTTCCTGAATGTCGCTGCACGGAATCTCCGTGGGGAAGGTCAGCCGGTAGAAGCGGGTGGAGGTATCCACGATATAGCGCTCCGTCCAGGATTGCTCCCCGTAGCGGTAAACCGCCGTGATCTGGGTGCCCGGGGTCAGATTGACCCGGGTCTTGGTGCTGCCCTCATAACGGTAGAATACCAGATTGAAGCACTGGGACAGGCTCTGATCACCGGCGTAATACTGGAACTGCTGGGCACTGACCGCGTCCTTGAAGCGGATGGTCGCGGTCAGATCCGCCTCCACCTGGGTATTGCTGTCGGAAATCATTTCCAGCTGGCCTTCCGCCGTAGTCAGGCTCACCTCCTGCTCAAAGCAGGACGTAATAACGATCCGGTTTTCGTCCCGGTTCCGGGCAAAGCCGTTGTTGGGATTGGCGTCGCTGGCGTTCAGGCGCTTGGTGGGCAGACCGTTTCCGGCAGGATTCGTCAGCCGGTCGTCGCAGGTAAGCAGGATGTTCAGCAGCTGCTGATTGTCCACCGGGGTCTGGAGGGTCAGATAGTACCGCTCGGACAGCTCGCCGCTGAATTCCCCGACGGTGATGGCATACTGGGTCAGGCTCTTGTCCTCGTCGGTGGCCTTCCGGTAGTAGCTTTCGCCGATCTGAACCGTGGCCGTATCCGCGCTTTCCGCAAGAACAAACTTGCCGGTACGGGTTTCATCGGCCTTTTCGCTGCTTGTCAGCTCCCTGGCCGTCAGGGGCAGCAGCTGGCTCAGCGTCACGGGGCTCCAGCTTTCCGAGGTGCCGGAAAGGCTCTCCCGGAAGGCGGTGAATTTCAACTCGTAGTAGCTGTCCACCTGCTCCAGGGCGTTGGCCGCCGTAGCGTACCAGGCCTTATCCTGGTTGTTCCGGTCGACCAGCACCAGCCGGGTATTGGACGGCAGGGAAACGTTCAGCCGGATCTGCTTCAGGAAATTCCAAAGCAGGTTCTCACCGTCGTCCACCGCCTTCTGCCATTCCTCCCGGGTCCGGGTGTAGTCAAAGCCCAGCAGGGCCGTAACCTTCTCGTTGTCCGAGGCAATGGCCAGACGGCTCAGGTCATCGTAGTTACTCTGGATATAGCTGGTGCCGGTAAGGGCGGAGGCCCAGAACCGGAAGTTGAAGACCTTCTTGATCATCACCGGCAGATAGAGGGTGTAAGCCGTCCGGCTGGCGTCCGCCGGGTCGGCGAACTTCGCCTTCACCAGGGTGAACCGGGCCTTCTGGTTGTCGTACTGGCCGTTCAGCCGGATGCGCTTGGTGGCTTCGTTCAGGATGAAGCTGCCGTCCTCCGCCGACTCCTGCCACCGGCCGCCGCTGTAGACGTAATTGGTCAGGGACAGCGTCATGTCTGCCGGGGCGTCCGGGTTCAGGTCGCCGGTAATGGTCTGGCCGTACATCACCCGGTTAGTAAGCAGCGACAAAGCGCTGTAGAGCGCACGGTTGGCCTCGTCCGTACTGGTGGTGCTGATGACGAACACCGGAAAATTGCCGCCGTCATAGCCAGCGTTATCGCCGTCGCCGGTAAAGCTGCCGAAATAGGCCATGTCCGCAGGACGGTTGGCGGCCGCGTCGGTCAGATACTTCCGGGCCTCTTCCACCGCCGTGTGGGTCAGATTCCGGTTTTCCGTGCCGCTGCTGTCCGAGCGGATCTTTTCGCCGATGGCAACGGTGCTGTCGCCGACGAAGCAGGCGCCGTCCCCCGTTACCTTCTCATCGGTATCCAGCAGGCCGTCCAGCAGCTCCGTCAGGGAGCTGACTGGGTTAGTGGTCACATGGGGGTACTCACTGAGGGTGGTGTCCCCGTCCTGAACGCCGGTGTAATCCGAGCGAACCAGGTAATCCCCGTTCCCCAGAGCAGTGCCGAAGTCCTGGGCAGGCACGGTATTTTCCGCCTGCTGGAGGCTGACGCCGGTGAATTTCAGCGTATGCGTATAGCCGCTCCTGGCGACTCGCTGTCCGCCGAAGATACCGGCACGGTAGCTGTCGCCGTTGACAAAGCCAACCGCAGCCGTACCGTCCCAGGTATTGGGCACCTTGGTCTGGTAGCTGCTGCCATTGAGCAGATAACCGATCTGGTTGTCCTTCAGCAGAATGTTGACCCCTGTCAGTCTGGCGCCGCATTCGATGATTCTGCCGTAAAGTCCGCCCACGCTCAGGCTGACGGTGTTACTGATCTTGCTGCCGGCAATGACCGAATTCTCAACGGCGACATTTGTCATCCGCAGCCTCGTCGTATAGGAATCTCCGGTGCTGCCGCTTTCATTCTGGATTTTACCCACTAGGCCGCCTGTGGCTTCCGCACCCGCAAGTATCACATGGTTCAGGCGGATGTCCTCCATCATCACGCTGGGATACAAACGCATCAGCCCTACCAGGCCGCCCACCGTACCGTTACCGCTGTTGTCCCAGGTATCTGCCTTACTGCCCAGCAGGATGGAAACGTTGCTCTGCTCGGACCCGATGCGAATGTCGGTAAAGGTCATTGTGCCGCCCGGATTCTTGGTGATTCCGAGGATACTGCCCATCTGGTTGCCGTCAATCAGGCGGATATTGGAGCCTGCCTCACAGCCGATCCGCACATTCGAAACATCGAAAGTGAATTTGTAATTGGAAAAGGTTCCGGTCCAGGTATTACCGCTGTAATCGCCCAGGTGGGCAACCAGGGCGGCTACGTTGGCCTTTGTATAGCTACTTGTGGATCCGCTGAGGGTTACGTCACCCTCCAACTGAACATTGCGGATGGTAAGCGATTTCCCGTTGGCAATGCACACATATCCGATCAGTCCGCCCACGTTATTGGTGCTTCGGTTGACACCGCCCTTGACTGTTAGGTTCCCCAGCCTCAACGTATGCTCTCCATCCGCGTTGATGCTTACGGAGCCATTGTCCACGTCATAGCTATGAATGTGGCCGAACATTCCGGCCGCTTCCTGGCGGGACGCGCCTTCCACAGATAACAGGTTGGGGTGATAGGTCCGAACCGCGCCGTCCGAAAGTGTCGTATCCTGACTGATGGAAACGGTCAGGTTTTTCGGTGCGGCGTAGCCGACGAAGCCGCCGGCCATGGCGATTGCGTGAACGGTCAGATTTTCATAGCCGCAATCCCGGAAGACGGCATCCGCGTTCAGCTGCTTGCTGAAGCCCAGCTGACCAACGATTCCGCCCGCGCTGACACTGCCCGGATCTTCTTCGGAAGCGGCATTGACCTTGGCATTCTTCACCTGGATTCTCTCCAGGGTAACGGAGTTGCCGGTCTTGGCACACAGACCGCTGATCAGCATTCCTGCGCCAGCCTTGTACGCCCGGACTGTCGTCCACAGGCCGTCACTGCCGCCAACGATTACGCTCAGCTTGCCGGAATTATTCAAATAGGTAATGCCGGTGCTGCCGGTGAGGGTCAGGTCGGAGAAGCGGCTACCTTCCCCATTGCGCAGTGCCACGAACAGGCCGGAGCCGATGGCGGTCCAGCTGTTCTTTTCCGCCTCGTATTCGTTGCGCTGCTGCGCCAGGGTAATCGTATGGCCATTGCCGTTTACCGTCTGAATGCACAGCTGGCGGTACTTTGTCGGCGTGTCGGTGCGGATCGTGATATAACTGCATCCGATGCCCCGGAAGCCATTGCCATAGCCTGTCATGTCGCAGTCGTCCGTAATTTCAACGGTGAGCTTCAGGCCGTCATCGGCCAGATTGCCGAACACAGCGGACACATAGCGGCTCAGGTAACTGTTGGATGCCGCTCTCTTATTTGTCTTCAGGGTGTCCCTGTATACTCCCAGGCAGCTGTCATCGCCCTCACCGGTTCTGGGATGGCCGATGGAATAGGCCTTATATTTTCCCATTGCGGCGGCACCGCTGTTGGCGATGGCGGACAGCAGCCACAGGCCTTGGGCATCCTTCACCGTGGCCGTCGCCGTTTTCGCGGAAGTGTTCACCGTGATTGCCAGATGGCTGTCTATCGGGGCGGAGGAGGAAATGTTGGGAATCTGATAATTCTTTTCGGTATTGTTCAGGCTCACACCGTCGCCCAGCACATAGCCGTCCAGCACCCGGCCTACATAGGGGTTGTAGTAGTACTTGCTGTTGTCCGGCTGGGCGTTTCCGCCGGTCAGCCCGGTGCCGATCTTCCCCCGGAAGATCACGCCGCCGCCGTAATCATTCTCATTGCTGCCATTGGGCGTGGCACCGCCCACCAGACCCACATAGCCGCCCACAGCCGCCAGAAAGGAGAAGTTTCCCGCAGCCTTAGGCTGCTGCGCATAAGTAACCTTCACATTGTCCACAATGGTTTCGCCGCTGAAAGCGTAGCCCACCACGCCGCCAAAGAATACCGGGTCGGTGACAGCACTGGGAACCGTGTCGCAGGTCAGGGAAATGCTTCCGGTGTATTGCACGTTGATATTGCGGATTACGCTGCCCATGCTGTATTTGACCAGACCGCCGGACTGGCTGGCGGTGCTGCCCGGAACGGTAAAGGTATGACCCTGCCCGTCGATGTCACCGCCGAAGGCAACGACAAAACCACCCGTCAGGAGACCCAGGCCTTCCCAGGCTGCGTCGGCTTCAATGTCGTTGCGCAGCTCATAATGGGCATTTTGCAGATAGGTGCGCATATAGTCCCACGAAATAACGGTTTTTCCGCTTTCGCTCCTCCAGGAGCTGTTCTGGTAGTAGGTATACGACTCATGCCTGCCGTTGACATTAGCGGCGGTGTGCTGATCGTCTTCGGCATCCTGGAAGGAGACGCCGTTTATCACGTTGGCAAGCACGTCCGCATCCAGATTCACCGGCCAGTCCTGGGCGTAGCCTTGCTGCAAAACCAGATTCAGGGTTTTCAGCTGGCTGAAGCTACGAATAATATAGGGGTCGTTTTTGGTGCCGCAGCCTTCCTCCAGGCCAAGGGCGTTCAGGTTAATGTCCAGCTCATGCTGGGTAGAACCGTCGGACGTGTCCTCCTGTTGGTTTACATAACGCATGTAGTTTTCATAGGCGGTTTCCCCTTGGGCCGCGCTGCCGCAAACATATTTATTCTCCAGGGCACCGCCGTAATACCAGCACTGTTCGTCATTATTCCGGCCGGAGACCGGACCGCCGGCGGCGTTGGAAAGCTCCCGGCCCAGGGTGCAGGCATCCTTTTCCGCCTCGGTAAAGTTGTAGACGCCGCTGGAGGACTCCACATAGTCGAAGGATTCCAGGAACAGCGCCCGGTCGAAAATACAGCCGGTGGTTCCGTAAAGGACGTCATTGTTCCGGCCGGGGCGGCCGTCCAGGCACATTTTCTGGAAGGTCAGACGGATTTCCTTGCCGCTGTCGCCGCCCACCTTGCCGATCAGGCTGCTGGCAGCGTACTTGGTGCCGTCAGCGTTCAGATCCTCGTAGCCGGTGGTGGTCTTCACGCCGTTCATGTCCAGAGTGGTATAGCTGCCCAGACTGTCAATCAGCAGGGGGCACACCTGGGTTCCGTCGGTGACGCCGCTGATCCGGATGCCTTGCAGGTTCACGTTTTGAATCGCCAACGTCATTTTGGCGGTGGACGAGCTGCCGCTGAAGGGACCGCAGCACAGAACGCCGGTGCCGGTGGCACTGGGTCCCACGGTACCCGCCAGGGTCAGATTGTTCACACTCAGGGTCTGACCGGAGGACACCGCCGCGCCGCCGCTGAAAATGCCGGTATGCATCAAATAATGCTGGCTATCCGGATCGTCCAGGGGCTTGTTCGATTTCCCGGTCTCCACATTGTTGATCGGGTCGTAATCGAAGGTAATGAAGGCACCGCTGATTGTGGTGTCGCCGATGTAGTAGGTGGGATAGAAGGAATAGCCTTTCAGGTTGATCTCGCCGGTGATGACGTAATCCTCCGCCTGGGCAAAGTATTTCCGCAATCCGGTCTCGCAGTCGTGGAAGGCATCCCAGAGCATCATCTTTTCCGGGCTGTCCACCGTGCCGCCGAAGTCCGGGTTCTCGTCCCGATACTTGTCCAGATTATAATAGTAGCGGGTTTTCCCGTTTTTCCAGGTCTGCCCCAGCTGGGACGCATAGGCATTGCAGTCGCCCTGGTCGATGGGCGCGTGGCCGTCGGTGGCGATGGACACGATGCCGTTGCCGCCGGCGCCCTGGCTGCTGCCCAGAATCTCGTCAAAATACTGGGAGCCGCCGATATTTACGGTGGTGCCGCCGGCCTCGGCCTTGTAAGCGTCCTCCCGGATTTCCAGGTACAGGGCGGTCATGCCGTTCCGTTCGCCCCGGGCGGCAATCAGGCCGCTGGGAGCGTTCTGCTCGGACTTTCCGGTGAAGGTGTTTCCGCCGGCAAAGTGGATGCCGTAAGGCTCCGCAGCCGTACCCTGCTCCACCCGCCAGTAGCCGGAGCCGGTATAGACCAGGCCGCCGAACCGGGCGTTGGTACCCGCCTTCAGGGTGCTGTTTCTGACAGAAACCCCGGTAATGCTGGCCTGGGTGTTCATCCACTCGTAGCCGAGCAGTCCGCCGCTGGCGGAACTGGAGCCGGTGGTGATGCGAAGGCCGTCCACATTCAGGCCATCGACGGTCAGGGTGTGATCGTCCCCGTACCACACGGTACTCAGGGAGGCGGCCAGGCCGCCCACCCGGGCGTCGGACCAGCCAGCCGCCTTTTCGATAGAGCCGGAAAGGGTGCCGTTCTTCACGGTAATTTTGGTACCGGCGTTGCTGTTCTGGGCGTAGAAGCCGCCGATGCAGCTATTGGAGCCTGTGCTGTCCAGAATGCTGCCGTTCCAGGTGCAGTCTGTGAAGGCCGCTTCCTGGGCAGTGACCAGAAGGCCGGAAATCCGGGACTCGCCGCCGTTTCCGTCTACGCTGACCGCGGTACTGCCTGTCACCTTGGTCAGGGAGGCAGCGGACGCGGTCTCGGCGCACAGGGCGCCGATGTACAGGGCGGAGTCTGCATGGGTGGTGATCGTACCGTCAATCGTCAAATCGGAGGCCGTGAGATTCGCGGTTCTGGTAAAGAGGCCCTGACGGTCATGGTTGCTGCCGCCGGTGTACACCGGAATGTCCGGCAGAGTAACGGTGCGGCCGCTGCCGTTCAGGATGACGCTGATCTGCTCGGCGTTATTCACATCCCGCTGGAAGCCGGTAAAGCCGATGTCTTCCAGGTGGTTCACATTGGCGGTCAGGTTGATGGTCTGGGTGGCGTTCAGATCCAGGTCTTCGCCCTCAAATTTCAGCGAGTGGGTTTCGTTCAGCTGACAGCGCAGAGCCAGCTCCGCGAAACCGGCGGCGTTTCCCACCGTGTAGGTGCCGTCGGAGCCGTTGGGAGCCGCCACCGTGACGGTACGCTCGGCGGCACTGTAGGTCAGCACGCCGGGCAGGTTATCGGCGCGAACCACCTGGCCCCAGCCGCCGATGTCGTTGGCGGTGCCCTTCTTCGGGTTCCAGTCCTGATCGGTGTAAACCAGGGTATTGTCCCGGTCGCCCAGAACCCAGCCGTTTTTGCCGCCGGTGCCGGGCTGGCCGATGGTGATATCCTGGCCCAGATACAGCACGCCCCGCTGCATATAGCCAACCAGGCCGCCGCTGGCACTGCTGCCTTGAAGGCCTCCGGCGCTCACATGGGAAAGCCGGACCATATGGCCGCCGCCTTCCAGCTTGCCGATGAGGCCGCCCGCATTGTTTCCGGCGCTGCCGCTTACGGTGCAGGTGGGCGCGGCCTTCTGGATTTCGATGCAGACGCCGTTATCTCCCGTGACGCTGCCGATGAGGCCGCCAAAGCTGTCGGTGCCGTTTCCGGTGAGGGAAACCGCCCCGGTGTTCACGTAGAGCGACTGTTCCGTCAGGGAATCGGCTTCATATCTGCCAACCAGACCGCCCAGGTGATTGCCCTTGGCGGCGGTTACGGAAACGTCCTTTGTTCCCTTCAGGAAAAAGTCCCCGGCGGTATTTTTCACATAGCCGTACAGGCCGCCGGTGTGTCCGCCGCTGTCGGACAAATCGGCGGTGACGGCGGGATAATCGGCGCTTCCGTTATAATAGTTCCCGTCGGTCCGGGAATAGATATAGCTGCCGATCAGGCCGCCGGCAGCGGATTCGCCGGTGATTTTCCGCGCCGACACCTCCGGCATGCCGCCGTCCAGAAGCAGGTTTTCCCCGGCGCCGATCAGGCCGCCCGCCGCGCCGCTGGTGGCCGTGAGGGTGCCCGAAACGGTGATTTTATCGCTTCCGGACAGGCCGGACAGCCGGGCTCCGTCCTTCATTTCGCCCACCAGACCGCCGGCATTGCTGCCGCTCACCGCCGCACTGAGGGTAAGCGTCTTTGTATTCGGCAGGGACAGGGCGGAGCCCTCCGCCATCTGACCTACCAGGCCTCCGGCACTGCCGCCGGCGTTCACTTCGGTGACTTTCAGAGTCAGATCCCCCGTCACCGTCACCTGGGCATTTTTGCCCATCCGGCCCGCCAGGCTGCCGCCCGGGCCCCCGGCGTCGATGGCGCCGGCGCAGGTCAGGCTGCCGGACACCGTCACAGCGGCGTCCTCGCCCATTTCGCCCACCAGGCCGCCGGCAGCCCCGGAAGCCTGGACGGTTTTCTCCGGGAAGCTCAGATCGGGCTTTACGGTCAGCGCCGCGCCCTTGCCCATTTTGCCCACCAGGCCGCCGGCCGCGCCGGAGGTGGCCATGACAAAGTAGGCAGTGGTCTTCTCCGCCGTCTGCGCGTAGTCTTCCAGGGTCAGCTTGGTGTTCTCCCCCATGGTGCCGCAGAGCAGGCCCGCGTTGGCCGCCTGCACCGGGTACCAATAGCCGTCCTTCACAGACAGGTCAATGGCGCTGCCGGCCTCCATGGTGCCGATAATGGGCACGCTGTTGGGCTGAACATCATCGGCCCGGGAATTGTAGGCGGCAACCTTCCAGGAGGAACCCGCGCCGGTGCCCGTCAGCACCTGGGCAAGCAGAGCGCCCTCCGCGTTGTTGTCGGTCAGCTGTAGGTAGCCGCCGTTTGCCGAGTTATTCACCGTGCAGGTTGCCTCGGTGGAAAGATAGTTGAACAGAGGCCGGGACAGGGTCAGGCTGGCTTCCGCGTCGCCGTTGAAAATCAGTTTTCCGGCAAAGGGCGCGTCGCTGCTGCCCAGGCCGCCGAACTGCTCCGTGGACAGGTCGCCGGATTTGATGACAATGACGATGGTGCTGTCCGCGTAATCCGAGGCGGGCAGGGGGGAAAGGCCAACCAGCTGGGCCAGGGAGTTGATGGTATAGGTGTTGTCCACCGGCACCGGCACGTCCACATCCGCCGCCAGCAGGGAAAGCCCGGAATCGGCTTCCGTCTCCTCGGGCACGGTGGTTTCCTCCGTCCCGTCGGTTTCCTCGGTGGTTTCGGCGGCAGCGGTTTCCTCCGTGGAAGCCGCAGGCTCCGTCTCCTCGGTGGCCGGGGCAGCGGTGGTCTCCGCCGGAGCCGTCTCGGCGGCGGTGGGGCCTTCCGTGGGCTCATTTTCCTGGCTCATCTGGGAGAAAGAGGGCGCAGTTTCCTCCTCCGCGTGAACCGGCAGCACAACCATATTCAAAAGCAGACTTGCCGCCAGGGTCAGCGCAGTCAGTCTGATTCTCTTGTCCATCGTTTAGCGTTCCTTTCTGGAAAATGCGATTGGGAAAAGCACTGTCTCAGCCGGCAGGCTGGAAAGTGACATACTTGAGGACATCCTCCCAGGTTTCGTCCTCCGGGATTCCGTTTACCCGGTAAAACTGTATCCGATAGCTGGTGGGCTTTCCCTCGCCCCCCAGGCTCAGTGTCACGCTGGAGGCATCCGTGCCCGCCACCGACAGCTCCGCCTGGGACCAGGCGCTCAGCGCCACCTTCTCCGGATCCCAGGACAGAACCATGGCTGCCTGGGCCGTGCCGTAAATCTCATAGTTGAAGCCGTCCAGCTTCTTCGGGTCCGGATTGCCCTTCCGGTCGTCCTGGAACTGGCCGCTCCAGCTGCCGTCTTCATTTCCGGAGGCGGACATCAGCAGTCTGGCCTTCAGCTGATAATTGCCGACGGCGCAGTCCTGGCAGTCCTGGGGCTGGGCCTGCATCTCCACGGTCAGGGTGCTGAGCAGGGCGGCGTTCTCCCTGCCGCAGGTGACGGCGTAGACATTCTGGGAGGCTTTTCCGCCGGTCAGGGTCTGGCCCGTCAGGGACAGGGTTCCGTCCGCGCCGAAGGCCTGGCCGTTTATCTTCAGGGCCGCCGCCGCGGCGGTCAGCGCGTCGCCGGTAAGCGGCTCCCCGGCGGTATCCAGCAGCCGGGCGGACAGGGTATAGACAATGTCTGTCTCATGCACTTTTTTCAGGTCCGTCTGGGGATAGTTGCACACGGTCACCGCGGCGGACACGTCGCCCTGACTGCTGACGGAGATCATTTTCAGCGGCGTCAGGCTGTCCGTGCTCTCCCGCAGGTACAGGTAGTTGGAGGAAAAGCGGATTTCCGTGGCAGCGGTTTTCGCCACGGTGACGCTTTTGGAATTGCGGACGCTGATGTAGGCGGCGTAGGTTCCCGTAATCGCCAGCAGGACGCACAGAACCGCCAGCCACAGGGCCAAAAGGTATTTCTTCTTTCCCTTCATTTACGCACCGCCCCCGTGGTTTCGGTGACGGCATCCAGGGTCGTCGCAACCGTGATATAGATCATTTCCGTTTCCTTGTAGAGGCTCCGCTTCACCGCGTCGGACAGAGCGGACTGCTCCCAGCTGACCTCCAGCACATAGTACTGGGTTTCTCCCCGTTTGATGGGCTGGGCGTCATTCGCCTGCCAGTAAACCGGCTCGGCGTTGTACTGCACCATGTCGTAGTCGCCGAAGGTAATCCCGTGAGTGCCCGTAAGCTGGGCGCCGGCAATGGGGTTCTGATCGTCGTAGTAGAATTTATCCACCTTTCCGGTCAGGCCGTCCAGAACGCTCTGGCTGGCCCGGTAAACCTTATAGCTCAGGGGCAGATTGGTGGTGTGGGAAACCTGGAGCTGATACTCCGTATCGGCAGTGGCGTACACGCCGAATACCCGCAGCGTCGGGGTGGTAGAGCCGATGTCCATGGCCCCCAGATCGATCCGGGAAATATCGCTGTCTTCCCCGTCCCGCAGATAGAGAATGGGCATCTGCATTCTTGCCATGGTAATCAGGCCCCGCTCGTAGTTCAGCCAGGCCAGGGTGCCCATAATCACAGCCACAAGGGCCGCAATCACCAGCGCCAGCACCAGCTGCCGCTTCTGCCAGCGGGCGCTCTTTTCCTCTTTGTCCGCGTGATCCATGGGCTCACCTCCTTAGGCTCGTTCTCCGATCATTTTCAAAGAAACCGCGAATATATATTTGCCGATGTATTCGTCCGCGCTGTTGTACTGCTCGTTCAGGGTCTGGGTGTCCGCGTTCAGTCCCGCCTCGGGCACCGTCTCGAAGAAGCAGCCTGGGCTGGTCTGGGCCAATGCCCGGATGTCCGGGTTCCTGGCGGCCTCCTCCCAGGTCAGGGGCCAGAACCAGTTCACGGTCACCGGAATGGGCTTGTCCACCTGATCGGCGGTGATGAGGCCAAAGTCCAGGGTGCAGGGCTCCCCCTGAATCAGATTGACCAGCGTCTCGGCGTCATTGTAGGGGAACGCGAAGAGCAGATGGCCGTGAAGCAGATCCCGGGCCTTGTCGTTGTCCAGCTTCACCATTTTGTCCTTCCGCACGTCATAATCGTAGGGATTTACCTCCAGGGTGAAGGAAATCTTCAGGGCGCCCGGCTCCCGGGGAATCACATAGAATTGCAGCTTTCCCGACGCGCCGGGCCGCAGGCCCTCGGAGTCCGCCGAGCCGCCGTACAGGTTGTCAAGGTTGTTTTCCTCGGTCATCTGCCACTGGATCACCTGATGTCGGCCGGCGGTCCACTTCCACTTGACTTTGGCGGTGTCCTGGGAGCCGTAGGCCTCGCCGGTGGGATCGGTGTAATCCTCCGGCATTTTCACCTCCAGGTCGGGAAGCTGCCCGGCGCTGGCCAGGTCGAAGCCATAGCCGCCCAGCCGGGCCGCCATGCCCTGGGCCGTCACCGCTCCCGCGCTGCAAAACCAGGCGTAGCAGGCCACGGCGATGACAATCAGCGCCGCCAGCGCAAGCAATCCGCTGTGGATGATCTGCTTTCTGGCTTCCTTTTCCAGCTCCGCCCGGGACATACCGGAAAAGCGATTTTTCTGTTCTGCCATCCCGGCACTCCCTTCCTTAGCTTTCTTTGTTTTCCTTCTGTTTTTCTTTGATTTCCTTCAGGGCCTGCCGGACGGCGGCTTCTTCCTCCTGGCGGGCCAGATCTCTGGCGATCTTCACCGCCCGCCACAGGTTCCAGAGCAGAATTCCCAGCAGGGGCAGCAGAATCACGCTGCCGAAGACCAGGGGATTGGACAGCACCGCCACCACCTTACCCAAGCCGGTAAACACATGCACCGCCTTGCCCACCACCATGTCCTCCCGGACGGGGTAGGCGTCCTCCAGCACATTGGCGTCGCCCTTGGTATAGAAGATCCTCCCGCCATTCTCGGTGCGGATGTCCACCACCCGGTGGGTGTTCACCGCCCCCTCCAGGGTGGGATCCGGAGAAAAGAAGGAAATCACGTCTCCCACCTGAATGGTATCCGCGTCCGCCTGCCGCACCAGAAGCAAAGAGCCCTCGGGAATCTCCGGCTCCATGCTGCCGGTGAGCACCCGGAACACGCTGAAGCCCATCACCCGGGGCACCTGGCCCGCCGGGGTGAGCACCACGCTGAGCAGCACGAACACCGACACCAGAATCAGGGCGATGGCGGCGGCATTGAATAGCTTCAAAAACCAGCTTTTTTTCATGGTCACTTACTTGATTTCTTCCTCTTCCCGGGATTTTTCCGGTTCTGTTTCCGCCGGTTCCCCATCCCGGGTTCTGGAGCCGCGCCGATTGGTAAGCGCGTCCACCAGCCGGCGGGCAAAGGTATTTTCCTCCAGCTTCGCCTGAATCTCCTGCCGGGCGGACTCCGCCTGACGGGCCTGCTCCAGGGCCTTCTGCTCCCGGTCGAGAGCCGCCTGTTCCCGGGCCAGCGCCGCCTGCTCGGCATCCTTGCTCTGCTCCAGCTGCGCCTGGGCGGTCTTCAGCGCCGCCTCCGCCCGCTTCAGGGCGGCGGTAATCTCCCGGCGCTTGTATTTTGCCTGGAAGGCGTCGTCCTGGGCAGCCTTGACCTCCGCTTGCAGGGCCTTCTCCCGGCTGTCCGCCTGGGCCTGCAATGCCGCCCGCGCGTCCTGGGCAGCTTTCTTTTCCGCTTCCATGGCCGCCTGATGGGCTTGCGCCTGCCGGGCCGTTTCTTCCCGGGCTTCCGCCAAGGTCTTTGCCGCCGCCTGGCTTTGGGCTTCCATGGCGGCGTTCAGGTCGGCCTCTTTCTTCGCGGCCTTTTCCCGGGCTTCCGCCAGGCTGTCCGCGGCGGTCTGCTTTTCCTTTTCCAGGGCGGTTTGCAGCTCCTGCTTTTCCTTTTCCGCCTTCTGTCTGGCAAATTCCAGCCGATCCTCCGCCTGACGCTGAGCCTCGGCCTGCTGGAATTCCGCCTGCCAGCGGTATTCCTGGAAGGCCTTCTCACTGTCGGCAAGCTGGGCCTCCAGCTCCTCCCGGCGGGCGGTTTCCAGGGCCAGCTTCGCTTCCGCGTCCAGCTGGGCCTGGGTCACCTCCTCGATGATGACCTTCTTCACTTCCACGTCGGGGATGTTGTAATCGGTGACGATCTCCTCCTCGACCTTTTTGATGAATTTGGGCTTGGTGACTTTTCTGCGTTTGGGCGGAATTTCGCTGAGCTTTCTGGGGTCCGCCTCCAGCAGGCTCTTGAACACCGTATAGTTGGTAATCAGGTTGGAAAACAGCTGAATCTGATATTCCTCGTCGAATTCCAGGGGGGTGTCCTGCTCCTCGATGGAGTAGCCCACCTCGTCGTAGGTTTCCAGGAACTGCCACAGCTTGTAGCACACCCGGTAATCCGGGTCCTTCATGATGGTGTTGGTCCGCTGGATGGGACTGCGGACCTTGGCGCAGCCCTTCATGATGTCGCAGAAGGCGCTGGTACGCAGCGCCATGACCATCCGCCGCACCCGGTCGATGCGCATAAAGACGGACATGTTGTCGCTGTCGTTTTCCGCGAAGCTCTGGGTATTTT